>Ga0116229_10000487_pt1 | contig 52549 bp, 39 predicted proteins | sample S1TSphgellanicum_3_FD_87313 | JGI IMG/M metagenome (GOLD analysis project Ga0116229, IMG submission 87313) | Host-associated microbial communities from peat moss isolated from Minnesota, USA - S1T2_Fc - Sphagnum magellanicum MG | ecosystem: Host-associated > Plants > Peat moss > Unclassified...
ACCCGTTGCACACCAGAAAAAAGAAGAAAAAACAGGAAGCTCCTGATTTCCCTCTATATCCAATACTGGTTAAAAAAAAAAAAAAAAAAAAGGAAATAACTATAGTTATGACAAAAAAGAAAATTCGCAAGATTGAAAAGCAAAACGAAATTTGACAGGTTGCAGGGAAGGAAGATAGGAGAGGAGATTACATTACCATAGTTGCAGACGTGATTCTCCCAAAACAGCAAGATAAAAAGGTTTGTCCTCCCGAGAAAAAGAAAAAACCCTTCAGCTTTGAAAACCAGAGTTCATATCCTAAAACTTAAACCCTAATCACCATCACTCCCAAAACCAAGGATAAGAAGCGGCTCACAGAGGTTAATGCCTCTGCTACTCCCTTATGGCAAGTTCAGACCAGTATAACACAACAGTTAAAATAGGAAATGTTGTTGCACAGAAAAGTTCAAAGAAAAGGAACTCATAGTTTGCAGCAATACCTACTTTTATCAAAAGAAATATTCATGTTTTATTATGCACATACTATTGGGACTACTGATATGTTAAGTAAATTTACTTAAATATCTTCACTTAAGTTTAGTTTAGTGTGACATATCTCAATGCATGAGATGATGGCCTTGTCCGTGTGCCTTCTAAGATGGGTAACATTTGCATGAGGTGTTCACCTCTCCTCCTTAGATTAGACAAAAAACTGAAGATGGATTGGCAGGTTTGTAGCATCCTCTCTGTGATCCTAAGGTTGGGTGGAGAGCTTGCAATAAAATGAAAATCAGTGTTTTTATCATCTCTATTCTCTCATTGATCTGTTGTCAACTTTCAACAACTTCCACCCCCTTGCCAACTCTTACTTCTGAAATGATACTACTATTCACCTCTCATATTTTCCCATCCTTTTCATTGGATGGGCTGGCCTCCCAACTTCTGTTTTTTGTTTATTGGCCGATCACCAAAAAAACTCAATCTTGGCAGATTCCCAAAATAGCAGTTTGTATGTGAGTATAGAGTGCATACCCTTTAGTTCAGGTATATAGGTGACTTTAGGCAAAGGATATGGGATAAAGTGAGGTGCTACAAGGACCACCCCTAAAGAACACATTGAGAACTTGAGGAACAACATGAGGGGACCGTTGAGAACCTGAGAATATCATCGAGAACATAAGAGAACATGATGGGAACACAAGATAGCACCAAGTCAGCTGACAGCCAAAAGACAATCTTCTATCTCTTGTGTCCTTAAAGAGATCAAACCTCTTTTTGACAGCATGTACACTTTACATTTTGATACACTGGAAAGGGGGCACAACCCTTTTGTTGTGTCACAAGTCTCTTTCCCTTACAATAGGTCAACTTGTCTACTGTGTGACTCATCTGTTTTCTCCCTCACATCTGAGCAGCAATGTGAAGACTCTCATGTTCAAAGAGAATCACCATGCTGGCTTTGATAGATAGACTACATTAATCAAAATTAAGCATCTGATTGACCAAGTCCTTGTAACTCACCTTCTGCTTCTTTTCACTGGGATCATTCAGCCTTGGCAGAATTGTTGGCACTACCACCCTCTCTGTTGTTGAGTTCTCCAGTGATGCTGCATCATTCGGAACAGGTCCATCTCTGTCTGCTGAAGGTGCACTTGGTTTAGTCTCAAAGGAACAGTTGGCATCCTCCCTTTGTGGGGATTGCAGAGCATCTCTGGTGAAATTTTGGAAGGGTATTGTTGATGAGGATGCTCCTTCCAAGAGCCTGTCCTTTTCTTGGATTGGATCAAGGGTAGGTCTTTGTGATGGTACATAGGAAGGGAATAAGTCACTGAGCATCACATCTACAGTGCTTTGAGCAGCATCAATCCCTTGTGTTTTTCTGTCTCCACCACTTTCTGCACTTTGCCTGGCATGGTCTCCTTCAGCATTACCACTTTCCACATTTTGCCTTACACCTTTTCCATCAGCTATACCACTTTCAGAACTTAGCCTTGTGGCCTCTCCCTCATCATTATTGCCCTGTTGCTCTTGATACCCCTCTGCAGCTGCAATAGGATTCTTCTTCCTAATATCATTGCAAGATCAGCCCCTCCCAATCAGCAAGGTGTTACATTCATGTAATGTTTTTGCTATGGGTGTAATTGTGCTCACCATCATAGAGTCCAATCTTTAAATGCCAAAATTCATAGAGATGAGACAATGCAATGTCAACTGTGGTTAAGGTGCAAATTCTTTGGATCTCCCTCTACATGTCAAGAAAGAGACACATACTCTGGCCCATGACACAGAGAAAACAGTCCAAGGTGCTTGGCTGGAGACATTGAACCAAAGCATATCTAGGATGATCATACCTTTCCAAAAGCCTCCTCTGGGCTACCCTGATTGAACTTGGCCTTGGAGCAAGCTTTGGTGCCAGTCGGGCTTTGCCTGACTGCTTTGAGGCTCCATCTAGTTTGAGACGGCGTCTGGGTACTATCTCCCCACTCTCAGATGATGAGCCACCCTCACCCTTGACCTCGCGTTCTCCTCTCCTCAATCCTCTTTTCTTCACAGTATTGTTACTTTCCTTCATCTTTGTTGGTGTTGGTGTTGATTTTATTACTGTCTGTTCCCCCTGTGCTTTTCTAGCATGACCCCTCCTCAAAAACCCTTTCTTCAGACCTTCAGGCCTGGCTGCTGCAGATTCCATGTCCTGATCAAGCACTTGCATGGAAGTGGTTCCTAGAAGCTCTTCTTCCTCCTCTGCTTCCTCGAGGACTGATCCATCCCTGTGACAAATCTTTACAATTTTAGAAGATTAAACACCAACTTCTCCAATTACCATGTGCTCGTGTGTTAACTCGAGGAACTCCGTGCAACAGGTGGCACTTGAGGAGACTGGTTTGCATGTCATATCAATGTTTCAATATGGATTGGTGCACTGTTCAGCTGCTCCTGCTGGAGAAAGTGCAAGTACAAGTACCACAAACCTGAGACTATAATCTGATTCTGGAGGGTAAGGATGGCTGTTGCAGCTCAGAGAATCTTCTATCCACCGCTGGCTAACAATCTTGATAGAGGTTGACTTCAATAGCTTCCTTTCACTAGCAGAAAAACTGCACCCAAACCTTATATCAGTATCACACACCCTCAGCAGTCTAAAGGTAGTCTACCCTGCAGTACCAGTAAACTGAGCTGCTTTTACTTATCATGAAACTTCTTAGGACCTGTAAAATGAACAGTGAGAGTTGGATTCTAGCCTTTGCAGGATTGTTTTGTATTGCACAGGAGATTCTGGATCAGTGTAGAGCACCACATGTGTTACATGTTGATTTATTGTCTCAGAAACTGAGCCTTCGTGCATCAACACCTCCAATGCTAGTCTTCTCAATGTGATTGCAGCCACCTCTTGTGTGTATGGATTGCTACATACAAAAGAGCCATATACAAATTATGGCCACGTGACAAACATCCAAAGTGGCCTAAGAAAATGAAAAAACTACACAGTTCTGATGAACTTTGCAGATAACTCGGGGTTTAGGAAACTTACTTGGAGTCAAGTGGATGGTGAAAGTATACATTGCAACTACAGAAGTGGCACCAGGTGGGTGTGGGGAAATACTTCTCCCTATAGTGCTTCACCTCTTCCATATCTTGTGCCTGTTTGTTAACATCCATGCTCTCAAATAGCTGCAAAAACAAGGCTCACCCATTATTAGTTTCAGGATTTGCAAATGTCCTGTATCTATTGATCCCTGCCAGTTTTGGTGTGGTATCTTGACAGTGATTACAAACTGGATACAAACATAATCTCCTTCAAGTCAAGGAAATCTGGAGCAATTTGTTTATTGGACCTATATTTACAGATGGTTTCAATCATGTTCCGATCTTATTTACTATCTCTGATGCTCTTCTCAGCCTGCCTACATTTCTGTCAATGAACAGTGAGATATTCTCCACTAGACATCATGTGCTGCACTGAGAAAATACCTGTCTGACATCTGAGACATCACCATCAACAAAGTAGAAATCTCCAAACTCATCAATGTCGTCCTTCATCTTCTCCTTTGACGCATTTGACATTTGTAGGTAGTACCTAGTTACACACAGAAATATCATTGACTCCAATGTATGCCCAAACAGTACACACACATTGCAACCAGAAAGATGTGAATTCAAACCAATGAAGAGTGATTTATATCATTGCCTACCCCTATTGGCACTGAGACATACAGAGAACAATTACATACTTGGGTGCCACAGGAATAAGGGCCTTCTTGGCAATGCACTCCAAAAACCATGAATAGTGAATGACATCACCAGTGCTAGCTGCTGCTTGGTATTTGATACCTGCATGTGGCAACCGAGAGCAGCCCTCAGTCAAATGAGTTAGGAAGTCAACCTAAACACACCTTTGACTGGTAAACACACTCACATTGAAAAGACCCACCTCAACAAGGCATGAGGGAGCACCAACACAAAAGCAATTATTCCTACCCTTCTTTTCAGAAGCAATGGAGTGTGTCACAGCCTTGCTTAAGTTCATAGAGAATGTGCCTCCATTTTCCACCACCAATTTGTGCAGCTTCTCAGTTGAATATTCTGGTGACGTATTTATAAAATCTAGCCAACCATAGTCAAGAGATCAACTGGTTTTCCACTGTGCTCTAGGACAAGCATGTAGTCATAGTAAAGGCTAAATAACAGGCAAAGCAGTTAGATAGTAGCTCAAACAAGGAGATTCATGTTAGACAAAAGAAGTCACGGGTGTAAAGAAGGATACAGAAAATGAGGCCTTTGAAAATGAGAGTGGCCTGCTTGACATGTGACACATCTGTCACTATCATGTGCAAGGGAACTAGTGACTGCAAGGCTTCAGGCTTCGGTTGCCTTGCCTTTTTAACTCTGCCCTTGGTTAGGGTACCACCTTCATGATCCCCAAGATTCAGATCTCTAGAATGTACTGTCTCTATCAAAGCTGCAATACTCAGGGAGTTGGTGTCAGAATAAATTATCAAAACTTATACCCTAGGCAGATCCCATGTTTTGGAACAGAAAATCAATAGTTGCTTTAACATTTTGTTCAATTTATTGTTCAAAGATCCCCTGAACTGCTGGAAAAAATATCTATACTGGAATTCAGATTAACAGGTATTCAAAATGCTACTTTAGTTTCCATGTCCAAATTCATTGAGTATGACAGACATTCCAAATTAATCTCTTAGACTTACCAAACTTCTGAAACAAAATTACTAATTAACTGGTCAAAGGTGCCTGGACTATGCAGTAGACAGATGCTCAAAGCATTCTATTGCAGTCAGCTACAAGCCCCAGGGATGGACCTTGGAATTTCCTTGACATATGGTTGCCATAGAGGGTCTTACTTTGAACATCAAGACAATCATACCAAGGCTTGTTATAGCGCACTCTTTGAACCCGTGGAAAACGCAGATTATATGGTGCTGCAAACACCTGCAATCCAACCTCATGGACATCAACTCAACAATTTTTCCATGCCCATACTGGTGATGTCCTAAATATTGTAAGGAGATTGAAAGATCATCAAAAGAATGCACTAACCTCTGACCGTATTGTGCGTATGTCACTTGTAATTTGCAGGATGACAGACCTGTGAAAAGATAACAGGGACCGACAACCAACATGTGCATGGGAAATTTCTCAGAATATAAGTATATTGAATTGGTGGTGTGGTTCAGCCAATTTTCCCTTTTCCTCCCTTATCACTTAGTGACCATGATGTATGTTCTTAGGGGGAGGGGGAGGGGTGGGGAACTGGCAAATGTCAAGTCTTCCAGAGTGATATTGCCCCACTTCCAAAACCCATTTTCACTCACTATTGTGGGTTTGGAAGGAGTCAAGCAACAGGTTGAAAGATCCATCTCTCTTGCTTGTTTATTCACATTTGGATGGTAAGGGGCTGAGCACCAGGTGGCAAGGGTGCCTCTGGCAGATTTTCATATTGCTGCAACCCAGTTTATACTTAGACTGAAGAGCAAACTCCAGGAATTTACAAAAACAAAGATGAGAAAGGTGAAGAATGTAACCCACTTCTCAGGTTGATCAATCCATACATCTGGACGCTCCTTAGCAGCATTTGTCACCACATAGAAACTAGGTGGCTTATCATTCTTCTTATTCTGTCTACACTCCAGCAACACAATTGTATAATCAGGAAAGGTCGTGAGTGCCAAATTTAGCAAGTTCAATGAATCAAGGTTGAAGTATGGATATTAGAGTTCATATTCAGGCAACCTGAAATAAGGTTTAAGCTTGTTCACTAAATGCTCAGACTCATCACCAGTGAGGCCTGTTCCCACTCTGCAGAAGGAGTAGAATCTGCAACCAAACCCATTATCATCAATGCCCAGTTTAAAAGTGTTCAGGTGCATGACAACCACAATGGCAAAAGTTTACATGTACTAGTGGAAACCAAGCAAGGAAATTTTCACCAACTTTGTAGGGTAGCCCCCAGGTTTAGGCCGTTCAGCTACTCCAAGAAGAAATTGTGCAATCTGCCAAGATAGAGAGTCAAGATTATTGACAAGTCAATAGATCCCACTTGACCTACATGATCAAAGTTGTGGATAAGTCTTTCAAATTCTACTATGAACTGACCTCACCACCCCGCCCCCCTGATCCATAATAACCACCTGCACAACACAGGTGTCACAACCCAAGTGAGTGCTCACAACCACGTTGATGCATGCTAGACAAGTTTCCTTGAAATCATGTCATTGGTCTGGCCTACAAAGATGAACCCTGCTAGAATAATCATCAGATTTTGTTTTGAAGAATAATTTCTTATCAAAGAAAGGAAGTAAAACTAACTGCATAGACAAGCTCAGAATACAGCCAGTGGATATCAACCTATGATGAGGACATCAAGGTCAGATTCACTATGAATGTAGTCCGGCTTCAGCTTCAGCCATTTTGTGCTGCGATCACTTGGCTCCCATTTGGAATCCAAGTCCTTCAGAATTACTCCTTCATCTCTGCACGAGACATGCAATGAATAGACCACCAAGGGAGGATCAGAACAGTTCTTGGTGCTCACAGCAATGTATGAATGCTGCTGCCAAGAGCATACCAAAAGGTCATGATCCTCTATTGCAGAGATCTGAGATACCACAGTTTCAATCTTCAAGTGATTAAGAGCCTAAGTGCTTATGGATTCGCCATAAAATATCAGAATGAGCTCTCAATCATGAAGCACTTAGAGAAATATAGAGAACTCCTGGGACACATAAAATTGACCTGTTGTCAACAGTCTCTTGGAAAAACTTTTGCACTTCTTCAGCACTGGAGGCTAAGATTGACCACTGTGGCTCCCCTGCAGAAAAGGTCAGAATATGGATCAAGGGATCTCTATGTACAAACAAGGAACAGCCATATTTACTAGGCTTCATAGGGTCATGTAAAAGTTGTTCCAAAAATCAAAAGTCACAGTCATGAGTTGAGTGCCAAGATTATGAAATAGTGCATCACAGCTACAGTGGAAGACAAATGAAGTTCGCCCAAGAGAAAATACCAACTGCTGAACTATTTGACATGCCACAATAAGTTATAAAATAGAAGTTTCACTCTACCAGGAGGGCGATTTTCATTGAGGCCCCTTGACTCTGGAAGGAGCAGCTCAAGACGACCTTTGATAGGGTGAACTGACTTCTGAAGTAATTGCTGCCGCTCACGCAATGGCTGGTGAATGACACTGCTGTCACCACTGTACAGTATATCAAATACCACATCTGTGCTCTCTCATTAAAGACTAACTTCATGTTCTCATAAGCAAGATAACAGTAGCAGACTTTCCTTTCTCTGATACATCCACAATCCTATTGCAAAAAAATGGGAAGCTCTGAGAAGCTCATGTGAGGATACAACAAAGCTGCAGAAACCAACCCCAAGCCAAAATAGGTAACAAATCAGTAATGTTATCATGATGTGTTCAAGAAGGAAACAGTAATATGTGGAGTCCAAATAAGTCATATCAGGAGAAAGTTGTGTGGTGATGGCATTACCTGCTGGCCAGTGTCCAAGCCATCTTTTGCTGCCTTCGCTGCACAGCAGGTTCAAAAGGGAAATCAGGAAAAATAGAGGTATTTCTTGTAAACTCCAAAAATAAACTATGAATTTGCAGAGAAAACTCCCCAAACAACAAGCACTTCATCTGATGTGAAGAACAATTTTTTTCAACAAGATATACCCTCTGATGTCTTTTGCAGAAAAAGTGCTACTTCTCTGGATGTAACAAAATGTGACAACACAACAGGTCACAATGAAGTCTCACCAATCTCCTGATTTGAGCCAAACTCTGCAAAGCGATTGGTCAGACGGTCCCAGACCAACATTTCCCCATCTAGGATGCATCTGCAGCTCCCAACAAACCATAAAAGTTACTGACTTTGGCCAACTTTATCACATGTTCCATTGTGGCCTTCACAATTGCAGAACACTAATTCCACGTCTGCACATGCAATTGCCACTTTTCTGATGCAAAAGAATGTCTACATATGTCACTGCACTTTGCTCAGACCTTCTAGAGCTGTGTCTGTTCTCATGATGAATATTTCTGTTCCCTTGGTGCTTTATTGTGTCTGAAGAATTTCATCCTGCAACTGTAGTTTGACCCAGCTGTGGCATTCACTAGTACTCCAAATACAAGCTACTGCTCTTATCACAAACCATAATTCCTCACAGTGATCAGACATATTCAATGAGGACCAGGTGAAATCCAGCAGGGATTGACGGGTGGTGACAAAGATCATAGTGGGTAATTTGCCATTAGCATCTGCATGATAAGAGCACATACTTCTTTGGCAGAATATTTTGACATAATGTATCTGCTATTGCCTCTTTGTACTCTGAATGATCAATAAAAGTCCTGACAGCACATCCAACATGTAAATTTATATTAGCATGACCTAGTTTCGGTCCAAATAAAAAAAAGGGACAGTGTAATTCAGTGCAACTGACTGTTGACAAATTGTTGCAAAAGAAAAGGCACTGGAAGAAACACCTACAGAGGACATCTACAAAGTATGGAACACCACAAAATTGTGCAAAACCAACCCAGACAGATAAGGCCAACAGCAAATGCAATACATGAGACTAAACAAAGTCCACAGTACACTTGGAAGGTAGAAACCTGGAGAAAAAGTGGATGTCATTCCCATTCTTGTGCACTTGGATGCGATCACCATCAAACTTGCACTCCACCACAACTTCCTTGCCCCTCAACTGTGAAAACAATGTCATGCCAAAAGGTAACGAACAACAGTCACTTACCATGCACACCACTTTTCATTCTTCTGCTCAAATTCTTTTCATTCAGATGAAAAGAGAGACAGATTAATTGGACCTCAGAACAGGGGGAGCACTACAAAGCTTGGTGCCAAACCACCTTCTTCCAAGCTTCCTCCACACTTCCAACCCTTGATGCCAGTTGTGGTCGGACTGCCTTCCCAACTTCTATGTCCTGCCACCATAGAGAATCCCAGTAAACTCAGCTTTTGAGAATGATTCCAGACAACTGCTAAGTCAGTGGCAAATATGATGCATAAATCTTACCTGTCGCATGTACCGCTGAGCGCGGTCACAAAGTCTCTCACACACCAGCTTCAAGTCACATGTTACATTGAAAAGATCCTCCGCATCAGGGTGGAATACACTGAAAACTGTCTTCTCACTGATTCCCAGCTTCAATTCTGGTGGGATCCTCCCCAAGCATTTCAGTTGTGGCAGCCAGTTGACACATCAAGAGCACAGACAATAAAACTAAAACCACTGTGTTTGGGATTCTGCCAAATTGATTTCGATGAATGGAACTCCAGTAGCTTGGTCATTGCAGGCTCACCTTTCAGAATAATCATGATGATCCATCTCATTTCCTGCACATTTGTCTTGTTGATGAGCTCTGCCAGTTTTGCAATCTTCTCCTTACTACAACAGACCAGGGCAAAAACCCAGAGCACAAAGATGAGTGGATGGATTCACCAAGAATTGGCCATGGTACCCTAAACCCCAAACCCTAGAACATCCCTGGTGCTGAAAAACCTCCATGCATTGATGATTCCCATGTTTAAGAGGAGTCCAACCTGTCCTCAGCTGCAGCCAAACGGTCAAGATAGCTGTTAACATCCTTGATCTTGAGCCCTCCAGATGTTGTCTTCTGCCTGCGGTAGAGCACCTGCATTTTCCCCCCTCGACGAAAAAGAGCTCAAATTTCAGGCATCGCACTTCTCTACTAAGAAGAAGAAATATTTCTGTAAAACGCAGAAGGCGAATTCTTTAGGAATGACATAGATCTGTGATGATCTCTAGCTAGAATCAGTGGCAGACTTACGAGAGAGCAGCAACACACGCAGAAGAAACACATACATTCATTCATACCTCGGCGGCGACAAGGGGGAAATTGCCGGCATTGCTACCGGCGCCGCGCTTGCCACCCCGGCGCCAGTCCTGAAGCTTTTTGGCGTCCTCCGCATCTTTAGACAACCCTAGCGCCTCAGCCAGGAGCTTGGCGAGCACAGCCTCTTTGAGACCGTAATGGGCGCGCTCCTTGTCGAGTTGAGGAAGAATCAAGCGCATAGCACTGAAGTAATTATGCGAGGTGTACACATGCTCCAGGAATGTGTTCAAGTGCTTACGCTTCAACCCGGGTTTGCTCCGCGCCACTGCCTCAAACATCCGGCACAACACCGAAAACTCCACGCTCTCATCGCTCATCTTTCCCCCCTCCCAAACGTTTTCGCTAGAATACTCTCTCTACTCTTCCATTACGCACAATTCACAATTGCTCGATGAATTATAGCACACACAAAAGCGATCTGCAAGCCACAAATTTCAGAGGAAATTTGTTTCAGAATCAACGCGCGGCTGCTCTCCGCGCGTGCGCAATTCGCAGCAGAATCTCGCGTTGTCGTGCGAGGTGCTCCACGCTTGTCGCGAGAGAGGAGGAGCTTGGGGGCTTTGTTCCGCTGGGTGGTAGCTTCGTCCAACAGTCGTGGAGATTCTACACAACCTCGGCAGCGTCGGGGACCGTTGGGGGGGGGGGGGGTGGGGGGGAATTTTGATGGCTCTAATTAGAACATCTCCACCGGTGCTCAGTAAGTGACCCTGCGAATTGAAATTGGATCACGAAGAATCAAAATATGCTTTTGGCTCAGCAAAATTGTTTTGACCTAGCATTTTTGCATAGTTCCTTGAGGCTGGTGAAAGGCACAGCAAAGGCTAGCATATGCTGTTGATTGGCTAGATAGCTTAATTGGTCCAGGTAGGTTGCTATTAGTAATCTCCCACCTATTTGTAATCCCAGTTTTAGTTTTATGGGTGAGTTTGAAAAAAATTTAAATAACTAAAACTTGGATGTGAGAAATATTATTGGAGGTTTTGACTGTATTTTTTTAGTCTCTTCTAGGGCTTTGTGAGTGTCCACATTTTCAGGGTCATATGGTGGATTCACTGGCAATGATTTATTATATAATTTCTTTTTTCTCTAGAGTTAGTTACATCTGGGGAAGTTACATCTAGGGAAGCTCCAAAAATTTTCCAGGCATTGCCCACACAGACAGACAGACATCACTGTTGCTTTAATTTATTATATATATATAGCCCATGTTGTCATAGAAGATCTTTAGTGGTGACATACTTGACACCATAGGAGATGCTCTAAAAGTTATCTCTGGCGGTGCTCAGTATGTGACCCTGCAAAAGCATTTTTGACATCCAAGTTTAGTTATTTACTCTTTTGCAACCCCACCCATAAAACTGAATCTAGGACAGCAAATAGGTGCGGGACTACTAATAGCAAACCATCTGAACCAATCATCACGATGGACCAATAAAAAACACTGACCAGCAATCATATCATATTTATTACACTCTTTTCTCCAAGTGCATGGCGTTGCTGCGGCGTTCACTAGCCAGCACAAACCGTGCAATTATGTTAAACCAAAACCATTTTCCTCAGCCACAACTGCATAGTTTGGATTTTCTTCATCCAATTTTACTTTGCAGGATCACATACTAAGCATTGGTGGAGATGTTCTAAGAGGTTATATATAAACTCCAAAATGTCAAATTTGAACTTAGAGACTGTAATTTACTCTATAGATGGTATATTTATATTGTTCAGAACTAACCTAATTTATTTTTTGATTTTCAGTTTTTACCATTGTACTAGTGTAGTAGCTTGACCACCCAAGGCCTATCAGTGTACTATGCACTGTATAGTTGGAACCATAGTCATAGTATGATGAAACCCTAGATAGATGGAATAACACTATCAAACATCGAAAATTGAATAGGACAAAACTTTTGGCAATTGGTTGTTATGTGAAGCAGAAATTTGTCTTTTTATGGCATTTGCATTCATGGTTTTTGTTTCTTGCTTCTTACAAAAAAGGTGGGGGACTCATTCTTGATGGCTATTTGTCAAGTTATGGAGGTCATGCTGGAGATAAAGAAGTGCATATGTTTCAAGGACAACATGTAAAGCTAAATTGAATTGTGCTGAATTAGGATTGAGGAGGTTTTTCTTTTGGATTTGGTTTTGTTCATAGGTTGCATCATTGTGGAGAAATAATATTCAACTACATTTTGTATATTTGTAAGAAGGATGTATTGTTGTAGAGATGGGTTGATGACAAGAAAGTGATGAAAGTTTCATGAATTTCAAGAGCGGTCATGAAGTGTATCATCAATGTGTGAGTCTAGTTTGTTAGTTCTTCAATCATCAAGAAAGAAAGAACATTTAGTTTTCCAAGGAATTTCGAAGGAGCATGGGACCTTTGCAATAAGTTATGTTTTGATGGGATTATTGAAAGGTGTTAAATATTCTTTGTCCAACTCTCTAAATAGATTGTGGGGGTTTAAATATTTCCTTGTTGTGCAATGTGCTTATTTTGAACGAATCAAGTTGTTGCATTATTCAAAGAAGGAGTCATCTAAGTTATGTCAAAATGTGCATTATGTGTTGTGTGTGATTGTTTTCTATGTGGTAGTCAATGGGTTTGTGACAAAGAGATACATGGTCATGATTTGTTGATGTTCAAGAGAGTGAGGTCAAAGGGTTTTGATTGCTAGAAACCCACAAAATTGAAGTTAAGAGGGACATAGTTGTCTTTGGAATCAAAATCTTGATATCATATGATACCATTCATATGTTTTATAACAATAACCCTGATGTTGCAAAATTCATCTCTATTTTGTTGTATGTGTTATAGTAATACAGTCTACCTTTTTTGTTACAATATTACACTTAGCATCATTCATGCATTGAAAAATCAAGCGATGTTTATTTGTGATTGGATTTGTGTTATTTTGGTTTTTCACTACCTATTAGATTTGATATATTATAAACAATTTTTTTAATCAGACCAAAAAGAAACCAAAATATTTAACCAAAATGTTTGTTAAAAGATTTTCCCAATATATCAAAATTAGATACTTAATGCAAATATTAATGCATTGTATCTTTACTCCTAGTAGTAGTAATGATAGTTTTTTAAAAATTTTGATCTTACATCCTAAGAAAGATTTAACACTAAATGGTGACAAGTTTTCAAAACCTATCTAAATAGTATATTAACTAGTTAAGTGAGTTACCAAACTAAAATTAGAATCCAAATGTGTCAATTTTTTATTTTATTTTGAAATTTGGGTATTCTTTTTTTAAATAGGAATATTGTGACTGAATATTTTATGTTATTTTATTTTTCACATTTTGGTGAAATTTCACATCTTAAAAAACATTGATTAGTAATGATTCAAACCAATGAATTCCATGGCTAGATATCAAAGTGAACCAATAACCATTAGCATACCATCCATAATCATTGTGGATGAACATTAATTAATTTGATGTCAAGTTTCATCTTTCTAACCTATCTTTTAGGTTAGGAAGTAGATAGAATATTAGGTGGTTGATAGGTAAGTGGATGTTTGTAAATGGTTGTTACATAAGTAATGACTTGGTGGGTTGTTAAAGTAGATAAGTAGGAAGAATATAAATTGAGTTAATCACCATGGTACACTAGGGAATTGGAACTGAATTGATATTTTTTTTGTCCACCCACCATCCATCTGTCATGGTGCATTTGTGGATATTGGTTCACTCTTGCCCATATACAATATTATTGAAAAAGAAAAATGAGGAAACAACTTAATCTTTAGGGTCTAAACAAGCTTATTATTGAACACAAGTCAATATTTGAATATTTATCCATATATTTCATATTTCTTGTTTTTTTTTAATGATGTTCATGGCCATGGGTGCATCAAACGGAAGTTTACAATACATTTAGGATCTTTAGAAATAATTGAACAATGAAGAAATAAGAAAAGAGTGAGCATGTCCAAAAAGTAAAGTGTTTAGAAAAATACATTAAACCTCTCTCCTAATTTTTAAACCCCATATTTTTTCATTTTTTGACCATTTTGAATAATTTTTAAAAATATGGGTGCATCAACTTGAACTTTACAATCTCCCTTTGAACACCGTATGCAACTAAATTATGTCCAAAGATTTTTAATTCCAAATGCTTACATTGCCAAACCAAACATTTATCGCACTCTAAACATTATTTCAAACCCCCAAATCTTCCTTTTTTTTTGTCCATTTTGAACCATTGTTAAAGGTGGAAAATCTTCTTAGGTTAACTAACACCTTGAGCATCCTAGTAACTAATTGGTTACTAATGGAAGATTTATGTATCATCTTCTTTTTATTTAGGGGATGAACTAATAAGGTGGTTAATCCTTAAATATAAGGATTGGTATTTGTTAAATAATCAATTAATGGAATGTGTGGAAGAGATTAGGATAACGAGAAGAAAATATAAAAACCCACATGTATGGTGGGCAACCTTTTTTAGTTCCTTATTTATTTCATGAAGAGGAAAAATAAAAGGGGGAATGTGAATCATTTTATTGTATTCAATTTTGTATTGTTTAAATCTATCTTTTCTTTTTAAGAGTAGAATGTGCCATTAAAGAAGAGAGAATATTAGAGTGTAATGTATGTATTTCTTGTAATGGAATATGGTTGAAGAGAATAAATTTATTGCACTTGGAATACTAGAAGAGAAGGGGAGAGTAGTTCCATTAGTTTATATAGAGTTTATTATTATTATTCTTGGTACTTATTATTATTTTTTAAAATAAAAAATGGATCCACTTTATGTTATGTGTTTTACATTTTAAATTAGTATATGTATTCTATGGTAGGAAGGTAGTGGCCACTAGAAGAGAGATAATTTCCACTTTTGGGTTTTATAGAAGGTAAGATATTGTAGATGGTAGGTAGCACAACCAAAAGGTTTACAAGGGGCTATAGATGGTAGACAATCCCACTAAAAGGTTTGCAAGGGGCTACAGATGATAGACATCACTACAAGAGGTTTATAGGTGTTACAAATGGTAGGCAACAATTACAACATACCTACATGTGAATATGGGTTTTTTTCAACTCCATAAATAATAGTAGTTGATGTAGGATAGTAGTTACAACATGACAATAAAAAGATAAAACGTGATTCCAAATTGAAGTCTTTCCATTTTTCTTTTTCATTTTTTTTACTTGGCAGCCCTTACCTTGATGGTAATTAGGCTGTTAAATCCAATTGATGGGTGAATTCTTTAGTTTTCCATTTTTCCTCATTGAGGCATTTTTCCAAGTTAGCTCCCCTTTCCAAATGTAGATGGGAAATTTTTTCAATTTATTATTGCCCTTTAGTGGCAATTACCTTTTCTTTGTATAACACTTCCATTTGTTCCACTACCACCTAAAACCTTACTACCCTTTGTTCTACTACCATGTCATTGAATTTTTGAGGTTAGAAATGGCCTCTCCTATTGCCAAGGACCTTTTCCTACTATCGCTTAATATGGAAAAGGGCATTAGTTATTTGTTGTTAGTAAGGAGTTTTTCCTTACCCATTAGTTCACTATGGACATATTAATGGGAGGAAGTAGGGGAACATTCTTTATGTACCTTTTACTTTTCTTAGGCTTGATCTTCCATGTAGTTATGGACCTTTCATCTACCTTCATTCTTTGTTGGCTTTGTGTAGGCCTAGGAAGAGTTTCTTTCTGTTAATTGACTACCTTCTCCCCAAGAAATGGCTTTAATCCACTTCTCATGGAATGGGCAAGGGAAAAAACAAGTTGTTTTGAAGTTGCCTCTTCCATTTGCTCTTTAGGCACTACAAGGAAGGTAGTACCCTCAACCTATTATGCTACAGTCCCTTCCTTTTCTTCCACAACCTATTGAGCCACAATGGGTTTTACTTTTTCCATTCCCATTTGCTTGGCCATAGTAGCCCTTTCTTTTTCTATCTCAACTTGTTGGACCACATGCGTAGGTCCCTCCCAAGTTGACTATAGCTCTAACTATGCCTCCTTTAAAAAATCATCCAATTAAGTTTCATTGCATCAGTTTGGGTAGATTTTACCTTTTGTTGCGACTACTTAATGGAACGAATGTGTGTTTCTATCATAAGAACACATTTGGGTTTTGCGACTTGCCTTTATGACTATGTATTAGTTAGAAAGGACATTTGCAACTAATGTCTATTGAGTTGTTAAACCCATGTCATTTCATTCATTTAGTCACAAAGGACATATAATTACAAAACCTAATCATTTTATCAATTAAATTTTTTTTTATTTTCTTATAATATTGAAATTCCATGTCATCATTAACCTTGGTTTGACATGTGAAATGCATGCCATGTCAACCTAAAGTCATTTTATTCAATTAATAGTTACAAAATACACTTTTATAAATGGTTGACGTGGGTCAAAAATTTATAAATACATGTTCAATTATGAATCATCACACATGAACAAGAGTCAACCTAGCCTAGGTAGTTAACCTAGCCAAAAATTAACCTAGTCTAACCTAACTAACCGAAGCTACTTAACATAAGTTAAAAACAAACCTTCACCTTTTAGCCTAAGTAGCTTAAATTAAGCTACCTAACTTAGGTTAAGTGGTATAGGTATATATCATAAATTACAAAAACAAGGACTTAAACCCCTCACCTTCACTTTGGGGTTCAAGTCCTTATCCATTGCACTACCACATTTTTAAATACTAAGTCTATTAAGCACAAAATTATAAAAATCAATTTTTTTTAGTTTCAAATTAAATTAAGCCACCCTAGGTTGACATAAGTCAACCTACCTATCACCTACCAACCTAGCCTAGGTTAACCTAGGCCTCGTTATGCTAAAAGTAAATTAACCTAGTCTAATTTAGCTAAGACTACTTACACTCTAAACTAAATTTACATTAAGTAGCTAGGGTAGACCAAATTAGGTTAAACCTAAACTAAATTGGGCTAAACCTAGGCTAATTTAAAGTAAACATAAATTAAACTAGGCTAATATATGTTAAACGTAGACTAAGTTAGTTTAAACGTGGCTAAACACAAAAATTTTGGTTAAACATGGTTAAATTAACATAAATGAAATTAAACATAAATTATATGTTAAACATGGTTAAACAATGATAAATTAAGTTAAATTTAAATATTTAGGTTAAATTTGGTTAGATTTGGAAACTTTAAAATAAAGTTCACTATTCAAACAATACTTGGCTAAATTTAGTTAAATTGTGATAAAATTATAAAGTAAACTAAGTTATTTAAACTAGATTTGACTAATAAAATGATTGGTCCTACATGATCGTAGTTATTTTTTTAGTCATTTTTGTTAGTTGCATGAGTCATAAAATTGATTACTAATTGTTTTTAAGACATTTTTAATCATTTTCTTAATCGTGTTGGACATTGTAATTGCATAGGACAAGTTGTAAAAAACATATTTTGGCATTATGAACCGTTTTGATTAATCAATAAATGCAATTTTATTGAAATTAATGTTATGAGTCATTAGGTTGACTACTAGTTGTTAAATACATTTTCAATCATTTTTTTAATGGTGTTGGACATTATAGTTGCATAAGACAAGTCATAAAAAACATGTTTTGACATTATGAACAATTTTGACTAATCAATAAATGCAATTTTATTGAAATTATTGTCATGAATCATAAAGTTGATTAGTAGTTGTGAAAAACATTTTTAGTCATTTTCTTAATTGTGTTCAACATTGTAGTTGCATACATGTTTTGGCATTATGAACAATTTTGATTAATTAATAAATGCAATTTTATTGAAATTAATGTCATGTGTCATGAGGTTGATTACTAATTGTAACACCTTGTTGACACATGTCATGCCACATCATCATCATTAGAAATTGAATTGTTATTAGTTACTATTAGTTGCAAAAATCATATAATATTTTTGAATTCCTAATTTTAAATCATTCAAATATATTAATATAAATTCAAATTAATAATATATTACCCAAAAATTGAACAAGTTATTATATTGATTATAATAACAAAACTATGATGCCATGTGGCATTTTGGTGTCCTTTGCAATGACATAGTAAGTTTTGTGACTAAGTAATTATAAACATAGACACAAGGCCTTACTGCCTTGCCACCAACCCTCAATGGGAAAAAGGTGAAATTTTGGCCCCTGATCAATATTGTCCTCTAGGATGTTAGGCCGAGGGAACAAGGTCAACACCTTAATAATAAAAAAAGAAACTACATTCATTTGTTTACTTTACTACAACTATTCAAGTAATAGGTAAGAAATCACGGAAAGAACAAAAGAAGAGGTTAGGGTATGTTATTTAATAACAAACTTACTATCATGTCTATAGGTTATTATAGTGGTGCTAGAGGGAAAAAGTAATGAAAGGAAACATGGGAAATGAAAATAACTAAGGAGTAATTATTCTCTAAGGCTTTACAGTACCTTCAAGACCTTTAAATGTTGCCCTAGTGTGTTTTTAGGCCTTCCACAATTATTGTCCCACCTTAATAATGCTTGCAAACCCTTTGGTGACATTACCTACCATTTACAACATTGTCGAAATGCCTTCCCAATGCTATCGAAAGATGAACCCATTAATGGTTATTGCCTACCGTTTGTAATAGTCCCACCTAGTTTGTAAACTTCAACCTTCAAGTATTCCCCTTCTTCCTACTATATATTAGCTATTACCTTCTTGTGACAACTAGTAGTTTCCTTCTCCAGAGGTTACCATGATTGGATGAATTACACCCAACCACTTGTTAACATGAACTATTTAATCCCATTAATTTCACCCCTTTGGTAAGTGACAACAAGTCTACCATTAGTAACTTTTAATTATTAGGAAGCCTATGGTATTAACTAGTTTAGAGATTTCTACCCCTTAACAGGGACACTTGTCATTTGAGTCATTATCCACATTGAAGATTTTCGTTCCAGGGGGAATTGGATCCCTTACATGTGGAATTCGTGCCTACCTACCTTCAAGTGGGTGAAAAGATTCCTCCTATTGTTGATTTGAAGGGGGAATGCACATGTTTGTTTGGTTGCACCCTCTTGTTTATTGTTGTTATATTAAAAGGCAACGGTACCTTAGTTGCTTGTTGGTTGATACTAGCAAAAGGTACTACCCTGGAATTAGTTTGAATTGTTTGGTCCCTTTTTGCCTTTTTCTTTACTTCCCCTTTTATAACACGTCTTCACATAGCAACAAACATAGTAGGTGTCATTTGGAAACTAATTACCTTCATGTCAACTCCTTCTAGGGTAAAGGTGGGTCTATATAAGGATTTAAAATTATTGTCTACATAGATAATGGTCTCATTGGGAAGAACAATTGCAATCAGTATAAGGTTGTTTACAACTCTTAGTACCATCATCGTCTTTTTGTTAAAGAAACATGCCATTTAATTATGTATACACACACAGGCGTTTTTTTTACACATGATATAGCTAAAGAATCAATAGACCTATGACAATAAGATAATAATTATGTTCATAATGGAGGTAGAGAAGGGGAAAATGATAAATTGGGCATGATTGGTATATTAATGTTTTAAGCCTAACATGGTGAAATGGTTATTAGGAGGTAATATACTCACTACCCTCCACATTGCCCAAGTATTAAACATGTTGTAGAAGTGGTTCTTGCTATAAGGTACTACTTCAATTGGTTGGGACGTGGAAGTAGGGTTAAAAGAAGATGAGGATGGAGACATATTAATTGTTGTAGGCAACCTTATACCCATTGTAGTTCTTTCTCCCAAAGAGACCATTGTTTATGTAAATGAGAGTCTTAAGTCCCTATATAAATCCATGCTTACCCCAAAGGGAGCTAACATAAAGGTAACTAGTTTCCAAAGGACACCTACCATGTTTCTATGTGAAGATTTGTTACAAAAGGGGAAATAAGAAAAAGGCAACAAGGGACCAAATAGTTTTCAAACTAGTTTTAGGCAATACCTTTTGCTATTGTCAACCAACAAGCAACTAGGGTATTGTCACCTTTCAATATAACGATAGTAAACAAAAAAGTGCAACCAAACAAACATGTGCATTCCCCTTTTAAATCAACAATAAGAAGAATTTTTCTCCCCACTTGAGGGTAGGCAAGCATGAACTTCACATGTAAAGGATCCAATTCCCCCTGGAGCAAAAATCTTCAATGTGGATAATGATTCAAAAGACAATTGTCCCATTTATAGTTGGCAGCAAGGCAATAAGGTTTCACAACTACCATCCCCCTCACCCACCATAGAGGCGCATGTTTGATCCATTGGGCAATCACATCAAAGGGCAAGATTTACCCAAATTAACGTAATGAAATTCAGTTGGATGATTTTTTAGAAGAAGTAGGGTTGGAATTGTAATGAGCTTGGGAAGGACCTACGCCTATGGCCCAACAAATTGAGATAGAAAGAGAAGGGGCTAGCATGGCCAAACAAATGGGAATGGAAGAAGTAAAGCATGTTGTGACTCAATAGGCTATGGATTATAAAGATTGAAATGTTGTTCCATACCACCCAACATTATTATTGTTATGTTTTATGTATCACATCTTTATATTAATCATTTTACCTTTTCAAATATGCCATAAATGTGAACCACATGGGCCATTAAATTTAAACACAATAATTAAAAAATGATTAGGTTTACAAAATGCATCATGAGTATAATTTTACATATTTTCTAATTGAATCATAACATGAATTTTAGGATTTAATTTACTCTAAAATTTTACATTTAAACAAAAAAATATTTCTTAATAAAAAATTATAAAATATGTGTCCTTTGGTTATAACTATATCTTGGGTTTGCAACATTCACCAAGTTAAAAAAAAACAAACTTGGTAACCTTTCAAATCCCATTCGCCTAGAAAACACCTTTAAAATTTTCAAAAATTATATGTTTCAATACAAATATTAATGCAAAAATGACTTTTTGATCACATTTACATTATCGTTCACCTTTTAACATAATGGCTCCATTTTTATCATTCCAAAATTGTAGTTTTAGCAGCACCTTACATACTTGCAAAGACATTGCGCACCATGTGTATATACCAACTCCAAATTCATACACATGACCATATATATATATATATATATATATATATATAAACAAGTAAAAATACACACAAAATTAGATACATTTACATAATGATCTACCAACATTACTTAAGTTATCCCATAATTTTTTTATGTTTTAGGGTAGAACTTTTGTAACATTCCTTCTAAACATGGTAAATAATTTGTAAATATCCAATAAGAGACAACATAAGGGAATTTTAAGTAGTTCACAATTTTTACCTAGAAAACATTATTGCAAAAATTGATTATGACAATAACACCACACTTAAATGTCCACATGAGAAGCTTAAAAAAGAGAATTTACTCATTTTGGCTCAAATCAATAGTTTTTTTGAAACTTGATATTCTTGTTACAACTTATTTTATTGTTGACGTTATTGTGCGATTATAACATCTTATAATTTTAAAATATTTTTCAACAATAGATGAATCATTCTATAAAATCAACTAAATATGTCACAATTATCACATTGCACACATTACATTCATTCCATTACTCCTTGCACACACATAATAATCAACCCATCATTCATTTTGTAAAAGGCCAGCCTAGGTTTTTTTCCCCCATTTGTTATTTGACCACTATTGTCAAGCATAATATTATAAAGAGCTATATTCCAAGTTGGGAGCTTTCTTTCACTATGTGGAACATCTTATGCACCTTTTGTTTTTTATAACATATATTTATATTTGAAAGTTTTTTTTAATCTTATAATAATATATTTATAAAAATATAATGCAACCTAGTAAAAAAATGTGATTATAGAATTTAAAACTAAAAAAATCAAAATGGAAAGGATTAAAAGTGGTTAAAAGGGATTACATATAGATTATAATAGACTAAAATTAAATTGAGAAGAAAAAAAAATCCCAAAAACCCAATATTTTTGTCTTGCCATGTTTGTTGTTGGATGTTTTTGGCACCTCAAACATAAAAACAATATGATCTAATTTATTAATTACTAATTTGGAATTGATGTGAAAGGTTAAATAATAAAGGATCTTTCTAATTTTGGGGAAAAAAATACAAATAATAAATGAATAACATGCCATCAAAATGATTTGTCTATTACAAAAGGATTATCAAATTGACAAATAATCACAAAAGTGAATTGGCATCAATTGTGGATGAGGAAAACAATGTTGACAAATTTTCAAAACCTTTGTTATATCATGGAAAATGACAATTTGCTTTATTATGGTTTAATTTAAGGTGAACATTTTAGATGAATTTTGAGATTTTAGACATACATTTTCATCCTTTTTCTTTTTTTGTTTACTTTTAGATCAAAAATAAAAAAAAACTTCTTCTTGGTTTTTTTCTTCACATTTCTACTTTTTTGCAAATCATATCCAAAACAAAATTTCAAATAATCATGTTTTTTCAAGCATTGAGCAAGGCCCCACCCAACACCATCAACTATGTAGCCATGTTAAAAAAAAATCAAGTAAGACCTCATCAACTCCACCCCACCATTAATGGAAAAAAAATTCACAAAAGAACAAAGTTACTACTTGAGTGACAACCAACTTTACCTTCTAGATGTGCGTGGTTACAAAGGTTATAACTTGCCTATTGACTTCACTTCCTCAATACAAGCTAATTAGTCCAAAGATAGTTATATTATCAAGATAATGCAATTCCTTGAAGATTATAACAAAATGCCAATCCTTGGTATTAGTCGTTCTCACCTTTCCAAATTAATTCATCTCCATTCCATTAAAGTAAAAACACACAAAGGTGGACCAAAAGCAACAAATCCTTTTTGAAAGTCCATTTCTTTGTATTTTGAAATGATTTTTAATGTATTTAAACCTAGTGAATTGCTTCAACTTTCAAATCGGTTCCAATGATGTTTAAGTTAATATATTTCTCTGTATCCAAGTTTGAACCACCATTTAAAACTCCTTATGAAAAGAATTATTAAAGATTGGTTTTGAAATTTATTATTAATTTTATTATAAAAAAACTGTGGCATTTAAAATTTTTTCCAATGTTATAAGATTGGATATTTTCACAAATATGATAGTTCTTTCTTAAATTTTTGACCTTAAATGTTATCAATTTTCAAATGTTCTATCACAAAGTTTCAAAAACATTGTACAAAAAATATATTTAATGTATTGTAATCTTGAATAATACATTTTAATATACTCCTTCTAGAATTGACTATTGATTGTTTTGTTATGATTTTTTTTTTAATGAAATACAATAATTTTAATTTTACGTAATGAGACCCATTTTGTGATATCAAACAAAAATATATTGTTGTACATGGGCGATTTCAACAAAGATTAAATTAATTTTTATTGTGCCAAATTTTTTGAATTTTTTTTGTTCTATTGTAAAAAATTCCAAATATTTAGTTTGTGAGATTTTGGAATTGAACTTTTGCATAGTATAAATAAGGACATTAATTTTGAACACAATGACCACAAGGATAATAAGAGAATTATGAAGTTGAGTTAGAATTTAATATCTAATTTTTTTACATGGCCAAAAATCAAAAATCAAAAACTTGCATGCCGAATCTAAATTGTAAAATAATTTAATTATTCAACACTTGTGTGCCAAACTTGCCCACATACTATGGAATAGTTTCAATATTTTCAAAGCTACTATTGGGCAATTCATTTTGTTCATTATAATACATGTAAATTACCCATCAATTTCATTGTAAGATATGCAAAGTTGTTCATGGACATCTTAACATACCTTATGTGAAAATTGAAAACAAATTGATGATGTACATGGCCATAAACTTGTTTTGCAAAATCATGGCCAACACCCTTGCATTACATTAGATTTAAATGTCCTAATTTTTTGTCAATTTCAAAATCATTGATCTTGGCATATGGTTTAAATTGTGATTCAACCAAACCAAACAACTATTAAAAATCTATAAAACATTGATGGATTACATCTTACACACATGACCAGAAAATCAAGTTTTAAAACACCAACATCAATGAACCTCACCCAAATGCATTAACTTTAACATTACAATCAATTTAGGTACAAAGGGAAACGTGTCCCACTAATGAAATAGTAGTACATCTTGTGTACATAATCATGTGCATACCCACAAGCCAAATCTACATTGGATAGAACATCAACTTATTATGTACATGATATCATCAAATGAAAATGTTATCTCAAATGTGATTTGATGTAAAATTATTTCAACTTTTTGAAAATCATTTAAGATTTCATATGGTTTTCAACAACTTGCACAAATACCTAATTGATAGACAAAAACACATTGTTGTTTGACTACATGTCCTAATGACTTCATCGATAAAACATTTTGCAACAAGTTTTGAACAATAAATATGTGTTGTAAATCTCTTTGTACATAAAACAAATGAAATATGTGTATCGATTACCATGTTGAAAAAAAACCACATGTCACCATTGATTACCATGTGGGAAAAATAATAATAACATGCAATTGAAGATTACAAAAACTCTAACATTCCAACTTAAAACCTTCCCCATGATTCAAAAACTTGGTTCACATATTCATATTATCCAAACTCTTTCCAAATACATTTTCATATTTTTTGCCATAATGCATTTGGACCATAAATTTTACACAATCTATTAATAAATCTTAATTAGTCTGCCCACACCCTATATTTAAACCTTGATTTGTTTTAAAAAATTCCCACATCCAACAAGAAGTGTTAATTTATTCTTTTAGGGTAAACCAAAAACATTAAAAAATGAACAAGTCTAAGATTGGAGACTATTCAAATGCCTCCATATATTTAAGCTAATAAACTAACTATTCATCTCTTATTATTTGCCCCATCAAAACCACTACAAATGTACAAATTTACAAGTCTAAAATCATTTTCATATTATGAGTGTTTAGCCCCAATTTGAAGGTTGCTTCCACCCGCCAAATGGGTCCCCGTAGGCTCATGTGCTTGTTCTTTGTGAAAATTTGTTTCATTTTCTCTTGTCTTTGGAGTTTCTTTTTGTAAACCCATTTCCAACATTTTTTTTTTCAACTCACTTATTCATGAATGCAAATCTATAATCCTAAATATGTTTTTTAAAGAAACTTCCATTAATATTTATAAAACAAACCAAGGACAGTGGGATCAAAATTCACTTGCAATGGCAAATTGTATACACCGAATGGATTCTTAATAATAACCTCTTTTATCCATCTTTGTTGAACAAAGGAAGGAAGATTTAATCATTTTCAATCCATTGTAGGTTTACAACCATAATGGCATAAGTAAAGAAAAACCTCAATTAATGTTTGTCAGATAATAAAGGAAGATAGGTTCAAATTCATTTAATTACAATTACAAATTTAAAATTCTTAATAGTTGTTTTAAGAAATCCACAATCAAAGATTTATCCAAAGATGTGAATGTTTTTGTTTTTTCCCATCGAAATGTTGGGACACTCATTGAAAAACTTTTAGTTCACTATTGTGGAATTTTTTGTATATTTTAAACTTTCCAATCAACCCCCTAATCATTTGTAATGATCATTTTACATTTAAACTTCAATGCATTCTTATATTGTTTTGGTGTGGAAATGCAAGAAATTGTTGTCATTCACCAAGGTGATGTTGGTAATAGTTCATTATTCACAAGGTTGTTTCTACCTTATCATGAAAATTTTAAAATTTTCAATGTTTTTGAATTCTTGTATTCTTTAGTCTTCAAAAGCATTCCACAAATATTTTCAAAAGTAAATTTAAGGCATTGGGGACAATCTTGCATTTTAAAAGAATTTTTGGTCTTAATAATGATTTTTAAAGAAAAAATGAAAAAAATGAAAAAATATCATTCTTTTAAGATCATGATGAACATTTGAAAATTTGAGGAATTTTGTTGAAAATTCCTTAACCTTATAATATTTAAAATTTGAATTGCAAAAGTTTATTAGGAGCCCAATTATGAATTAATTTTACACCACGTTTGATTAATCATTGACCAATTTTTTGACAATAATAAAAAACATTACAAGAACATCAATTCATTTGTATGGCAAAAAATAGAGCAATAGAATTTAACTAATCAAACTAAAGTTTGGTTCTAAAATATATCATATTCCAAAAAACTAATCATGCAAAAAAATTTATATACAAAGTGAATGTGATATTATTAAATGGGGTTTACAAAATGATGCAAAAAAGTTGCAAACAAATGCAATGTGACTCCATTTAATCGGGTTTGTAAAAACTTGTCATGCAACAAGATCTCAACAAAATGGATGTGATTTTCTAATAAGGTTTTGAAAACTCATCATGAGACAAAAAAAAATGAACAAAATGCATGATGTGGTTTTTTAAAACAATATTTTGGTCGATATAATATGCTTGTTCAATGAACATCACCTTTCTCATTTGTGTCTTAATTGGTTTTTTTCTTTGGGGGGTAATTTTCACATATTGGAGACCAAAAAAAAGTGAAAAGAAATATTTTGTTATAATTTCCTTTTTTAGATCAAAAAGGCAATTTAGAAAAAAATTATCAAAAAATTGAAAAGAAAAACCTTGATGTTGATATCTTGATGAAGTATTCAAGGTTTCCAAACAATTTCCAAAGGAGATTTAGGTTTTGAACATTTGAGAGAGTCAGAGATTCATCAACATTTTTGAACATTTTGTGAAGGATTTAGTATTGAGAGAGAGAGTTTTCAATTTATGAGCAATATGAAAGCTTGTTAATCAGATACTTTTTCTAGAAATTTATGACCATTTAATCCCAAATCTTTTTCAAGATACTCCTGAATGATGTCTCACCAAAGAATTGAAAAGAAAAAAGAAAATATTTTTGATGTAGTAGTTGAGGTTTACAAACAATTCCTAGAGAAGGTTTAGCATTTGAAAGAAAGAGAAAGGTTCATCACCATTTTTGAACAGTTTGCAAAGGATTCAACATTTTTGGATGCTCACTAACGACACTACACAAGAAAATTTGAAAAGAAAAAAGCTTGGTCCTATTGCCTTGAAGTAGTTGAGGTTTTCAAACAATTCAACATTTTCAAGAGAAATAAATTCATGAGCATTTTTGAGAGAGATTTGAACTTACCTCCTCTGAATTAAGGCTAAATCTTTCTTAGGATGTTCACTAATGATGCAAGACCAGAAAATAGAAAAAGGAAAGAAAGGAAAAAAAAAACCCTAGTCCTGATCTCTTGATGAAGTAGCCGAGGATATCAAACAATTTGCCGAGAAGGAGATTCAGCATTTTCAAGAGAGATTCATCAGCATTTCTGAACAATTTGCAAAGGATTCAGCATTAGAGAGAGAGAGATTCATCAGCATTTCAGAACAATTTGTAGAGGATTCAGCATTTGAGAGAGAGACAGATTCATGAGCATGTATGAGAGAGATTTGATCTTCTTACCTCCTCTCAAACGCAGCACCAAATGTAGCGTGGACCCTTTTAAATGTTGTAATCTGCCAACGTTCGGCCATCCTCCAACTGCTTGCCTGCAAAGATGAGACGCTGTTGATCGGGAGGGATGCCTTCCTTGTCTTGGATTTTTGTCTTCACATCATCGATCGTATCAGAGCTTTCCACCTCCAGTGTTATGGTTTTGCCAGTCAAAGCCTTCACAAAGATCTGCATTCCGCCGCGCAATCGCAAGACCAAATGTAAGGTGGATTCCTTTTGAATGTTGTAGTCTGCTAAAGTGCGGCCGTCCTCCAGTTGCTTTCCTGCAAAGATTAGACGTTGCTGGTCCGGTGGAATCCCTTCCTTGTCCTGGATCTTGGTTTTCACGTTATCAATTGTGTCGGAACTCTCCACCTCTAGCGTGATAGTCTTGCCAGTCAATGTTTTCACAAAGATCTGCATTCCTCCACGTAATCGAAGCACCAAATGTAGCGTGGATTCTTTCTGGATGTTGTAGTCCGCCAATGTCCGCCCATCCTCGAGTTGTTTCCCTGCAAAAATCAGCCGTTGCTGATCAGGAGGAATGCCCTCTTTGTCCTGTATTTTAGTCTTAACGTTGTCAATCGTATCAGAGCTTTCAACTTCCAATGTGATGGTCTTGCCGGTCAAGGTCTTCACAAAGATTTGCATCTTGTCCGAGTTTCACCTTCCAAACGAACTAATTTTACAAGAATTCCAGGAAAATCAGACCAAATCCCTACAAACGCTACCAAACAATTGCAATAATAATCCAAAATAAAAATTGCGAAAGAAAGAAAACCCGCCAAACGGTATATTCTACACAGGAAAACAGAAAAGGAAACACAACGCAGCAATCGGAGAGAAAATCAGAGTTTCCGGAAACTATCTGCCATAGAGGTGAGAAAGTACAATACAAAGCGGCTCAAACAAAAGAGAAAAAAACCATGAATCCTGTAAGAGCAGGAAGCAGCATATTGCAAGGATGAAAGAGGGAGGGGGATGGCATGCGGCTGCCCTTGAAGCTCCCGAATTCTGCAGCAACCAGACGGAGACTTGCGCGTACTTCCCGCAACACTCGCGCTGCAACGGAACGCTACTGTGCGGCTTCGCGACGCTTCTGACAGACGGCCTGTCGATTGACATCTCGCTACAAGTACACACTGCTACACAGGAACAGGTCGGTCTCTCGATTGGCATCTCGCTACACATACTTAGAAACCAGTCCGCCTGTCGATTGACATCTCGCTACATGGACGCAGGAACAGGTTGGCCTGTCGATTGACATCTGTAATTTGGCATATGGGACCATCTGGACATTACAATAGCTGTGTTCACATGAGATTTGGAAGGGTGATTGTGTTTCGGATTCCCCAGGCGGAGGCCGAATCATCCCCCGTTTCCTACGTGTACCATTCGATGTCTAAACCGGGGTTTGTAGTTTTGTCCCACTGTTCGGCGGTTCTTAGAATCAGGGAATGATACCCTACGGTTATCACCCCTGGGTGTATACTCGCTCACCCACCTGTTCTCGAAAATTTCAAAGAGCCAATTTTGGTATGTAACTGCACTTCTCAAAAAATATGAAGCGGTCAAAGAACCATCACCTTTTCTTAACTAATTCTAGCGAGCAACCAAATTTACCTTTGTAATTTTGAATTTAATTTGAATTACAAAATTCATTCTAAATTCAATAACTTTCATGCTATGGATCCAAAAATTATAGAATGACAAATGTGCACATTGCTTCATCAAAGGCTTTTTTTCTTAATGATACCAAAATTGTAGCAAAGGGCCTTATGGTTTGGCGTGGTTAAGGTGTGATCACAAAAGAAAACCTCACCTCTACTACAAGTGGGGAAGAGAAGCTACTTATTCCAAGCTCATAAAGGTGGGTATGAAGTTTGTTGTGCCACATGATCATAGGTCAACATATGGCACATCATGGATGGATAGATGTGACCTTAAACCCTAACCTTATTGGGCGAGTTTCAAAGTGTGATTTGGAAGCCAATCCAAACCACATTTAACTAATGTACGAGAACATGCAAAAATCATTTTCTAATGAAAGAATTTTGTTTGTGCCAAAAGTGAGTTGTCATTCAAATCCTTGAAACACTTGAGAGTTCTTGTCTCTAGGTTCTAGATTACTATGCAACTACATGTTATAAACAATTAGCATGCAAATCCATTGCATAAATGATTAGTTATTCGATATGTATTGTCACATTACATTTTCTGTAGTTGTTAGGCAATTATTTGAAGTGTTTAAGGTTTTGAGTAAATTTCACACATTGGGTATTTGATGAAGGTTTTTAGTCAGCATTCTTTTAAATTGTACTAGTTCTAATGAAGTCTTACACATACAATGGGCCTATACAATTGGTTGTGGGGGCATGTCATGTTTGTCATTTGTTAGTGCGACACATGTAAATTGGTAACCGTGTTGTTGGTTCGGAATCATCAAAATGTTTATTGGTCACTTGAATTATGATGATGTTAATTTGCTACAACATGATTACATTTCACTTGCATTGAAAGTTTTTAAAAGTGAAGGGATACAAGTGATATATTCACATCTTGATCTACAATACATGTGATACATTCATGTCTTACTTCATTTTCTTATAGGTTTCACCCCATTGAGATCATATTTGTCACTCAAATTGATTGATGTTGTTGTCATTTTCACCCATGCATCATGCATGATGAAAATAATGAAAGTTGAAATAGGGCCAATAGCCTATGCACATTATATCTTTCATAAACAAAAAAAAAGGAAAAAAAAGGAATAAGATCAGTGGTTAGAACCATCATAGGGAAGACAAAAAAGGAAGGGAAAAAAAAAAGGTCAAAAGACAAACAACCCGCAAGAATTTTAAAAAAGGGAGAAAGCTAGTCCCTCTCATGGTATGAAGCTATTTCACCCACGACCTTTCTAATGTCACTTGAATGCAAATTGTGAAATTTAATAGTAATGGGAGGTCTAAAACATGCATCACCCACCAATGCAATCTTCCTCTCTATAGTAGAGGTTACAACACACTAAAGAATAATATTAACACGTTGCTTGAAAAATTAAATGCAAAAATACAAGGATAAATGACCTCTTGATTTTCTATCGTGGAAAAGATGGACACACTCCTTGATGGAACGATCCATATCATGCATGGGTGTGTTGTGCACCTCAATGGTCATTGGAATAATTGGTGCCCTTTATGAAACCTTTTATATTTGTGGATTTTAGCAATGACGCTGAGTTCCATAGCTACACTTGCTAGTCGATTAATGACACTCGAAGCCACCGTCTCCCATGTCGGGTCAATAACCACCACATTGGTAATGAAACCCTAGTCCTTTTAGGTCATGTAAAAATCAATTTGTAATGAAAATCTTGACATAAGGGTGTACCACCGTTCTTTCCAGTGAGGGCATACATGACATCTCGAATGACGTCATGTGTGGCTATTTGTTGACTTTTAAACAGGAAACGAATTAAATGCGTGCTAAATGCATCTAACCCTTATCCACACTCAAACATGAAAAGATTAAATGTTAAGGGCTAAATCAAATCGAGATGAAAATGCAATGTTTAAGTGAAAGTAGAGTGTGCAGTGTGAATTAAATTGATAAATGGCCTAGTGACCAACCATTACCATTTTAAAAAACGATAAAAAAAAACCTTGAAGACCTACTAATTTTTAAGGTCTCCTTTAAGCTTACATCCTTCCTTGCCTTACTCTTATGCCAAATGTTCAACAATGAATGTTGAATGTTGAAGGGAGGAGCAAAAACTACTTGTCCAAGATGCTTCGGAACAAAAAAAACTTATGGCTCAATAGATTACGGTCCTCCTTCACAAAATAATGCATAGAGGGGGTGCCAAACCTCCACACCCACCAATAAAGGTCAAATTTTAGATTGTCAAGTTTGCCATAAAACAAGTGAAAAGTGCTCCTTTTTTTACTTCACTATTTGCACAACTTTGGCAAAATCCAAATCATCACCACACCAAAATGCTCCATAGTGAATGTGGAGGCATTACTCCCAAGAGTGTACAAAGAGACATTTAGGGACCTCTATGGTTTGAAAGATCAGAAGGTAGTCTGGGGTTAAGGTATTGGTAGCTTGCATGACCCAAGTTAGATGGGGATCCTTTTCATGAGAAAAGAAACCCAACCCATTCCCCATTAGAAACCCGAGTGAGACCCAAGTTTATGGTTCTCAAAATTCTTCAACCCAATGTTCCAGAATTTGGACAAGCTTTTATCCCACAAAAATTTATCATCATCATCAAACTACCAAGTAACTTGAAACCTAGTAGTGTACTCATGTCCACTCCCCAAAAAATTCCTAAAGAGGAGGGCCTTACATCTCCTAATGAGCTTGAAAGAGCCTACCCACAATGTGATGAAAAACCAAAGGGTTGAAGCTAATACAAAGTTCACAATCTCCCTTCTACCAACCGGGCGAGGTGGATAGTATTCCAATACTTATTTCTTTTTTAGCTTACCAAAGACAAAGGTATCTATATGTTGGGTATCAAGGTTGAAACTTGAGACCAAAACATTGTCCCCAAGGGCTTTGAAATCTATCCATTTTCAGCACACTTCCATTGGTACTTGATTATTGTCCCATATTTGACCCCTTCGTTTGGGCAAGATTGGACAAACACCCACTAGCGCCCTATCCATTGGATGAATGTTATGACTCAGTTCTGGATGAGTAGTTAATGATCTAGTTTCACCTTGGTGACCTATTTTGAAAAAAATAGGTCCTATATGTAGGTAGATAGTTAGGAAAGTAGGTGTCCACTTATCATCCATCCTTCATGGTGCAGTGATAGGAACTAGTTCATTTTAGCCTTTCTTTTGGTAAATGTTCTTCTCTTTAAAGCCTTACCCTACATAGAAAGCATTACAACATTTTTTTCCCTTTGTATTTGAAAGCAACTCCTTGTATGGAAGATTTTTCATCAATCCAAGGGAGTGGGATTTTGCAAGGATAAAAGGTTCCATCTATGGAAGATGCTTTTGCCATGGTCATGGTAAATTAGATTAAAATGTTGTGTGATAAGAATATATATATATTAGTGAACATTCATGTGGAGAAGGAAACCCACAAGAACATTCATGTGAATTAAAACATTACAAAAATTAAAATTAAAAAACGATAAAAAAAACCTTGAAGACCTACTAATTTTTAAGGTCTCCTTTAATTTTCGAGCCTACACCCTTTGACTTACTTCCCTAAAGAAAGCCTTGAGGAGCATGCCTTTTCTTGTACCTGATATTCCCAAATGGGGCCTTATATAACTTAATGCCCCAACATTATGTTCAACACTCACAAAATGGTTTTTAAAAATTTGTTTGGAAATTTTGTGTTATAAAAATTGGCATTTTTTTTCCAAAAATTGAAAAAAAGTTGGATTTATGGTAGAAACTCTAAAATATTCCCCTTTTTTGTTAGAAAAAAATCACTCCTCAAAATAAGGTTTTTTTTGCCCTCACATTTTTGAGATATTGAAGATTTGGCAAATTTTTTTTCAAAAGCTAGTAAAATTAGCCAAACATTTACACTAGAGAATAAAAATTCCCATTTCTTCGGGTAAAAAGAGTAACAAAACTTTTTTAAAAAAAACATTGATTAACAATGAGCAAAATTTAACTCCAACAATTGCCCAAACATAATAACAAGAAGCAAAAACATGATTAGGGCTTTCACTAAGTGACCGTGGAATCATAAAGACACATAGAACATCTTATAGAGCACCTTTTTCTTTCATTGTTCATGAGGGCATTTTGAAAATCCAAATGCCCATTATGGCAAGTGTTCCATTTTTTGAAATGCCTTCCAATTTTATTTTATTTTTTATGTTTTTCTTGTGATACCCAAAGGATACTTAGCAATATCATAGGAAATTTAAAAAAATTTAAAAATTGGTGCAAGTCTTTGTGTAAAATCTTCAATCATGGGTTTCATTGCAATGGGGGTTCATGTTCAATTTCACCTCACACATACCCAAGAGGTTCTGCAATTTAAACATGTTTTTATCCTTTGTGACAATAAACATAATACTATTAGAATTAGTGGCAAAGTGTCACCTCTTCTTACTTGGGCACATTTTAAAAATAATTGTGGATTCTCTTTCACATGTTTGTGCTTGTGTTTGAATCAATTTAATGGTTATTAGTTGCTTTCCAATGGATTACAATTTGTCATTATTTATGTGTTTAAGCTTTAAAGAAAAAATTACAAACCCATTACTCAAGTCAATTTGATTAATGATGATTTTAAAGTTTTTATAAGTTGATTTTGTTTGTTTCAAACATCAAAAGGGAAATGTGTGATGTTTTGGAGTCTCTCATTTCTTTTAAAAAAAGATATGAAAAAAAAACTTCACAATACTGTTGTTAGATCCTAAATTTAAAAACCTTTGCCTAATTTTATTTTTTTAATCAGTTGAAACAAAAAGTGCGTATTATTGAAAAACATCATAGGTGTGTTTTATATCTTATGCTTTTAAAGTGGTATCATCATTTGCATCCAATGTCAAGATCTAAAGTTGGATATGTAGAGCAAACTATTTATGAGAATTTCAATCTAAACATTTTTCAATAGATTGTTAGCACAATTGAACCAACAAAAAAACCTTATCATTAAAGAGATGTTTGATTTTTAAACATTGCCAAATGAATCCAAGAAAAATCAAACATCTTTTGAAAGGTGAGGAAAGCATGAAACCATGTTTCCTATTATAGGTTTTTTGGCATGTCAAATTTTAGGTATTGTAGGATCACAAATTCATAAAACTGAAAAAAAAATTTCTTTAATAAGCATACTCACAAATACTCACAAATATTGTTCACAATCAAACAATATAATTTTTTGATTTTTATGAATAAAAATTGACAAAATGATCCTAAAGTTTGTTGTAACTCACCCTCCAATTTGTTAGAGTGAATTGAAAAAAATCTAAAATTTGAGAAGGAGTTAGAAAAAATTGTACCGCTATCTTTTTAATTTTCTGTGTCCTTTGAGGAATCTCCCCCCCACACCCCCCCCCCCCCCCCAAGGAGAAGAACCCTGAGGAGTTATGTTAGGGGGGAGGTCCTCCTATTCAGAGTTGTTCCCACATTCGTGTCAAAAGAGAGTCATTTATGTGGGTGGAGGTTCGTGTACTCATGAGTTCTCATAAGTTCGGGAACGCCCTCAGATTCACAGCCTCAAGGCTACCCTCCCCTCAAGAGAACCCACTCGTACAAGAACCTTCCCTATAATTACTAACTAGTCAATCTGTCTGTACCTGTACTCGTGAGTTCTCCTGAAGTTGGGGAACAACCCGAGGCTGCCCTCCCTCAAGGGAATACAATCGTAGAAGAACCTCCCTTGCAAACTAGTCGGTCCGGTCTGTCTGAAAATAAAACCTTCCTTCCCAATTTTGCGCCAAACAAACAAACAAACAAACAAACAAAGTAAAGCAGGTTTCACACGCTATCCTTTCATCCCTCTCCTCTCTCCATGCTCACGGTTTCTCCCCACCCTTTTTTTTTCACTTTTTTTGGGGGGGGGCTTTGTTGGCCTTGGCAAGGATATTGTGTTTAGATTCATTATAGAGTATATAGTAGCTTAAGGGATTTTGGCCCCTAGGCAACAATAGGTCTATTTTTATACAAGGATTTTTGAAACATGATATTTTGGCTTGTGTTGAAACTTGAGAATATTATAAATTTATAATATCGTGAAGGATTTTGGATTTCTTTTAGAGGACATTTTTGAAGATTATATTTTGGCATGGTGAAATATTTGAGTTTCCATAATTCTTCTTTTGCCAAAATATTATAAATTTATAATATCATGAAGGATTTTGGATTTCTTTTAGAGGCTTTTTTTGAAGAATATATTTTGGCATGGTGAAATATTTGAGTTTCCATAATTCTTCTTCTTTTGCCAAAATATTATAAATTTATAATATCGTGAAGGATTTTGGATTTCTTTTAGAGGACATTTTTTGAAGATTATATTTTGGCATGGTGAAATATTTGAGTTTCTATAATTCTTCTTTTGCCAGAATATTATAAATTTATAATATCGTGAAGGATTTTGGATTTCTTTTAGAGGATTTTTTTGAAGAATATATTTTGGCATGGTGAAATATTTGAGTTTCCATAATTCTTCTTTTGCCTTAAGATTCTACGTTTTAATGTAAATGGCAAGGCCACAGTGTGACACCCCCCTTGTTTCTTGCCGGTTTCAGTTTCGGTTCCACCGGGACCTTGCTCCAGACTTCCATAAATAAAGTACTTGAGCTCCAAGTCTTTACAATCACGTGACCAACCGGAGCCTCTTTTTTGTTTTTTTTTCGTTTTTTTTTTCCCTTCTCCGGATTTGGGTTTGGGTTAGTACCTTTTTGGGCGTTTTTTTCTTCTTTGGCCACTCATGCTTTTCTTTCTACTAGGTTGTGTGTAATTTGGGTCTGGATGGCGGCTTCCACCGACGACGACGACGACGACGACAACGCTTGCCATCATCATCATCGTCCTTCTCTTCTACTTCTTATTCTGTTGGGTTTTTGGTTTCGGGTCCTTCCTTTTGATCTCTTCTTTTGTTGCTCTTCTCTCTACTGGCCTAGCAATAATCCCTACTCATGTACATAGATGGTAATTTTGCAAGCAGTTGTTGTTGTTGTTGTTGTTCCGTATCGCACAACAGGCGGACAGTTATCATCATCATAGCTTCAGGGTCATTTGAGTTTGAGGTTGCGAAGCAGATGAAGGGAAGCGGTAGCCAGTGAATGACGGACGAGTCGGTACTTAGACAACAAGAACAAAAAAACACCCCCAACAAAAAAGATAGCGCAGATGTGGTGGCTTTGGGTGTCGAAGAGTTCGAGATGAAGAACCAACAGGAGGAGAGATGGAAAAGGGTTCACACGATGATAACATGAATTGTAGAAGAGATGGATGGTAGTTGTATCGGCTATTGTGGCGCTGTTTTTGTCTGTGGTTTTGCTGTCTAGGGGTGTATGCGTTAAAGCTTCCTCCTCCTCCTCCTCGTCGTTGGTCGTCCCTCTTCTTCGTGCACTTTACGGTAAAGAAGAGCCCAACCCTAACCTAACATGGAGGTGATAGCTCTACGAGAAGACGATAGGGTGGTGGCGTCGTTGCATCAGCAGCAGCAGCCGTCGTTACAATCCTCCTCTCTCATTCATGTTCCTGCTGCTGCTGTAGGAACCGTGTTAGCTGTGGGGGACAGGGGAATAGAGAGAGTAGTAGTAGTAGACAGAGAGGGAGGAGGAGGAGGCGATAGAAATGCAGAAAGAGGTTTCATGATATCGGCTCGAACACATGCTTTGGTGCAGCAGTCCACGGCCTCCTTGCGCACATTATCAAGCAAACGCAAACTCGAGGAGTTTGAAATCGGAATGGCTGAATCGGCCATTTCTGCAGCGTCCCAGGTTAGGGTAACAACAAACACGGATCCTTTTTCTAATGACACAGACGCATTGGGCCAGCAATTGTCATGTCTTTGTGCTGGATGATGATTCTCTAATTCATTTGATGATGCACAGCACTCATGGAGCAACGACAACTGTATAGCGTTTGCTACTCTACTAGACATGAATGCCTGAAGTCTGAACCCAGAAGCTTTTTTTTTCCCTTGCAAAAGATTGGCATGGTCCTTTGTCACACTTTCAATCTTACTTTGCAGGTTCGGGTGCGGAGGGAATCCTGGGAGGAAGTGCAGGAGGGGAGGAACATTGCTGAATCAAGTGGAAGAGAACGGTATGAGGGTTATATTATTGGTACTACTGGGGAGGCACAGGCCCTTGAAGGGGAAAATCAAATGAGGGATGAGGGTGGAAACTTTGCAATCGATGATGACTCAGCATGGGAAGAAGAACCATTTAGGAATGCTAGCAGCAAAGGGCTACTGGAATTGATCGATGAGAATGGTAGAGGGGATGATGGAAACATGGTGGAGGGAAGTGATGATAATAGCACTGACCTTCAATTAGTTTTTATAGGGTCAAGGGTGGTTGATTCTGGTAGCAGTGCCTATGCTGGACTTGGAGGAAGCTCAGGAAATCTCTCAGGATTTACTTCCGGATTGTCAAATGGTATTGGAGGGGATGAGAATGAGTCACTGCAAACTGAGACAGGCCAAATTGATCCAGAGAGTACTGTTGGAGGTGCAGATGATATTGCAGGAAGGGAGCTTGAGATAGGAAAGGAAACAGAGCTGGATGGTTTTTGGGGAAGAGAGGTGGAAAGAGACGGGTTAACAGTAGCTTATGAGGAGTCATTTAGTGGTGTTTATGGCTGTGTGAACAGTGGGATAAGTGTGCTTGGAGAGTCTAGTGTTAGTAGTAGCCAAAATACCTTGAGCACCAATGTTTCAAGTGCATTTGGGGGAGTCAGCAGTAGAAATAACATAGATGGAGTTTGCAGGAATCCAGCACAACCATCTACAAGCATGGAAGCACAGCCTACGCAACTGCAATTTTTTGTTCGGACATACATGGATGGACGCACCATAGTGCTCCATGCCCATGGATCCGATTTGGTTGAATCTGTTTATCAGCAGATATTCTTGAGGACTGGACTCCCTGTCTCTGAACAAAGGTTGATATTTGGTCGACTGCAGCTGCAACAAGATCAAACATTGGAAGACTGCAAAGTTGTTGATGATTCAACTCTGTATTTGGTGGCACGGATGAGAAGCACTGCACTTCCTGCATCATGGCAGCTCATTAATGATCTTGTGGCGACCATCAGACAGATATGTGGAGTAGATCAGGGCCAGGTTGGGTTGAAGCTGATGCATTTCCAGGATTGTATCCGTGCAAGTGTGCAGGAGTTCTTGAAAATGGCCTCGAAATCAGTCCCAGTCTCTGAACACATGCAGGTTAGGGTTTGTGGAGTGGACCTGTGGTCATTACAATGGGCACTTCAGAATGGCATTATTGACTTTGGTTTGAGATGAGTTCTTCAGGGCAGATCTTGTGTAACTGATGAACAGCCGAAACTTGATGCAGCCCATAAGGGACTGAGATATGGGTGTTTGGCACAAGAGTATGCTTTGTTCTCTCTCATTGTGTGAAAGCTACATTATTCACTGACAGGATGTCTGGGGAAGTTGTACTTTTGCAGGTTTTTGAGCTGGCAGGAGCAACATTAGCATTAGTGATGCTGCTACTCTCTCCAGTTGAGAGTAACAGAGAATGTGCAGAGGATTCCATTAGTCTGTTCCTTTCATCAAATGATGAGTATTTGCCTCCCCACATCCACTGTCATTGTGCACCCCTGCTCCTGGACTTTTGCAAGCTTCTAGCCAAGAGTGCACCTAATCACAATCTTTATCCTTTGTGCCGCAATGCCCTGGCTCGCCTGCTGGATACTGTGGGGATGGCACATGGAAGCCCCTACTTCAATGAGGCTAAAGCAGAGAGTATTGTGCATGACTTTGCTCCTTTTGTTACTGAGCTCTCGTTGCGCCTTACTGCCAATCTGCGCCGGACTGCCAGTGAGTATGCAGCTACAGACGCACCCATCAATTTCTCTTCATATGTCAAGGAAGCCAAGGATTTTACAGCATTTGTTATACCACTCTGTAAAGCTATGGAAGTTTGCAAGGGAATTGAGGGTTCTGGACTAGCCTGTAGCACAGGGTGGGTTGCAGCTCCAAAATTGCCCCCCATGTGCAGACAAGATTTTGATGTTCTTGGGGACTCTGAAGAGCCACTGTCTGGTGAGGTCTCGTGTAAATTACAGTCAGGTAAAAGCTTTGTGCCTGCAAGGATGTCATAACATTGCCCGTCTTTCACTTTCAGGTTACAGGACAACTTTGCTGCAGGACAACTTTGTGGCAGGATGCATGCTTGTGTTGAACTGTAACTTGTGGTCTATTTGAGTACGTGACATGTGTTTGTGGAGTGAATAATATCAGGGCTTGTTGATCCTTTTCACAGACCAACAAAGTCCAGAGATGTCTCTTATTGCCAAGTGGACTGTCTGCTAGTCATCTGAATGTTTCAGTCAGTTTCTCTCATGTTCATGCTGGCCATGAGACTATCATATGTCATTCTTTTGAGACAATTTTGGTTGCTGGGGTTTGTCTTCCAGAGAGCAACATAATTGGGAACATAGCAGCAGCTGTGGGAGCTGAGATTGGGTCACATGGATGGTTGCGTCAGCTGTTCAAAGATTTGCTGCAAGAGATTGGTAACTGCTTGGAAGCAGTTGGCCATGTGGCAGAAAGACAGGCAGAACAACAGAAAGAAGGGAAATGTATCTCACCATCAGAGGAACGCCCCTTTGCACTAGCACCATTTCTTGTAGTGCTGAAGGGGTTGCATGCTGTTGCAAAGCTTTATGAAGGGGCTATGACAGACCTGCTGGAGATGCTGCACATGCGCCAGTCTTCTTTGAATGTCCTGATCAGGCAGTCACAGTGGCAGGTAGGGCACTTTTGGCCGTATGGTGTTGGAAGCTTTAAGCAGCACATGATTCGCAATTGCAATCCTGAACAGAAAGACTGAACTAGTCAGGTTAGCCTTGTGAAAGGTGGGCTGTCAATTTATTGATTTTGTGTGATGTGAGGGCATGTTGGATTCTCAAGCTGATGACATTCTACACTGTGAATGAGCAATGATGTTTGTTGATGTTGCAGTGGTCAATGAGTGTTTATTACCAGATTTCTATTCTGAGCATGCTTTTAAGTTTGTAGTAAGGAAGATTATTAAATTTTTGACTCTGTTAAGTCCAATCATCATGTAGGCAGTTCTTTCTGCCTGCAAGATTCTATATGGAGCACAAAACTGTAGATTATGTTTCTGCATATATGTAAGACTTAGAATCTGCTTTAGGTTTTGCAGGATGATGATCTGTGGCTGTTGGATCACAAGATTCTGTTGGACTTTGACTCGAAGAGGCGGCTAGTCATGGCCATGCTTCCTGAGCCTCAGGATGATCATGATGAGCGGCAAGAGATAGTGGTGCATCGTGGGCAGCTTTTGACTGACTCTTTTGAGCTTCTTGCATATGTTGAACCTGAGGTTCTGCAAGGAGGGATCTCAGTCGAGTTTGCTACTGAGGAGGCGACTGGGCCAGGAGTTTTGAGAGAGTGGTTTTCCATGATTTGTCGAGAGATTTTCAACCCGCAGAACGCACTTTTTTTGGCTTGCCCAAATGACCGACGCAGGTTTTTCCCCAATCCTGGTGAGTTGGATTCTGCCTTGCAATCTCTGGAATATGTGACACTTTGAACGGCTTTTTCCATAGCTGCACACCAGAGTGGAGTATGAAATGTTTGTCAGGCTTGCCTGGATGTCCATGAATGTGGGTTGGTTGCTTCCCATGCACCTTAATCCTAATTTGAACTGGCATCTCTGTGTGGTTGAGACTGACTGGATGGAGGATGGGAGGGAAGGTATATTGGGGATAATTATGTGACGGCCTTCATAATTGGTACTCAATTTTTTTGGTTCTGTTCATTGATGTTGATGTCTCCAAGAGTAACTCTCAACAGTAGATGAGTAGGCCTTTTGACAAACAATTCTCTTCTCAACTTTTCATGTTTTCTGTTTTGCAGCATCAGGGGTGAACCCTGGGCATCTCACATACTTTAGATTTTGCGGGAGAGTGATAGCCCTTGCACTTATGCACCGGGTGCAAGTCGATGTAGTGTTTGCCCTCACCTTTTTCAAGCAGTTGGCAGGGCTTCCAGTGTTGTGGGAAGATGCCAAAGATGCAGATCCTTCTCTATATGAAAGCTGTAAGAAGATTCTGGAAATGGAGCCTGATGTGGTTGACACCGATTCCCTTGGGCTTACATTTGTGAGTGAAGTTGAGGAGTTGGGAACGCACAAGATCATGGAACTCTGCATGGGTGGGAAGGATATGCCCGTGAGTAGCAAGAATCGGCGTGTTTTTGTGGAACTGTTTGTGCAGCGTCGTTTGGTGGCTTCAGTTGCTGAGCAGGTGAAGTCATTCTCACAGGGATTATCAGACTTGCTTGTAAATGCCACCCATCAACAGTTCCTACAAGCTCTTGAACCTGAGGACCTGGATCTTATGCTGTATGGGAAGGACCGTGATGTCTCCTTGGAAGATTGGAAGGCCCACACAGAGTACCATGACTACAGTGTTACTGATGAGCAAATAATCTGGTTCTGGCAGGTGAGAGTAAATCACTTTGCACAAACATGTAGCATGCAATTCTGAACACCCTATTATAAGTCTTTGACATTGTCTTCCTGTTTGTTGTAGTGGGAGCCTCTGATCCTTTATGAAGTACTCTTTGTCTGAAATCTAGTCCAGGGAAAAGCTAGATGGACCACCTCATTTATACATTAATTGTTGCTTCTTCACAATCTTGAACCATGCTAAGTGCAACACCCTTGGAGCTCTAGGGAGTTTTTTATTAGATCTGTAGTTGCTTGAACATAATGGTTTTGGTCTTGACACGTGGCAGTCTGGAACACCAAATGTGACAGGTGGCAGAGAAAATGTCAGCAGAGCAGCAAAGAAGGTTACTTTTCTTCTCAACATCATTGATGCACTTGCCAGCTGAGGGGTTTGCAGGGCTTTCATCCAAGTTCCACATCCACAAGGCACACACTGACATTTCCTGGTTACCAACTGCTCATACCTGCTTCTACCAGCTGGTTCTGCCACCCTACCCTACTTACCAGATCATGCATGCAAGGCTGCACGCAATCACTGAATGCCACATTGCTGAAGGTTTTGGCTTCTCTTAATGTGGCTACCAGTTGTAAAACTTCACTCTGTAAATGAGCAGATTCTGTCATTCGCTGTTTTAGGCACTTGTATACAAACATCAATCATGTCAATACTAGTATGCTGTTGAAAGCAGTATAGGAAGCTTGGAGCAATTTAAAGGGTTGTTTGAGAGAGCCCTAATTGCTGGGGAAAATTTACATCCTTGCTGAAGTTGGAGATCTATCTCCAGATACCACAGGTCTATTGTAGAGAATCCAACAAAAGTAGGTTGGCGTGAACTTCTGAAGAGGTGAGTATTCTTTGCTGGATATGATGGGATGCAGAATTGGTATATCAAAGTAGGATCCTGAGCTTCACTAAAAGGTAATTAAATTGCCTAAAATGTCTCATCTTTGGTGATATAAAGGTCATTGTTTGATTCTAGCATTGTCAATTAGGTTAATTTCTCTGCTCTAACAAGTTTTTAAAACTGTTATCTTGTGCTAAACAAGTGGATGATGCTGTTACAAACCAGTCTCCATAGTCAAGCAAAGGATCAAATTGTTCATGGTCCTTTTACTTCCATATGGATGGAACTGCTGGAAGTGGGACATGAAGATGGTATCTGAGGAGCTGAATTGTAGCAACATGAAGAATTTTCTTTATTCAGACATTGTTGGTGGCTGCAAGGGGATGTGGAAAGAGCATTCCAAGAGTTGTAAAACTGGCAATGAGTTTGCAGATTGCGATGTTGGTCCTATAAGAGCATCTCCAGCTGTGTGCAGCAGGATGACCCTGCAAAAAAAATCTCACATCCGAGATTAGTTTAGTTTTTTCTTTTTTTTACCCAACCCCAGCCATAAAATTAAAACTGGGACTGCAAGTAGATGGGAGACTGCTTATAGCAAATCACCTGGACCAATTATAATGATTGGCTAATCTCAAACAGGGAGCAACAGTCAGATCACATTTATTGCACTCTTCTGTGGCAGGGATTAGGTTTTGCTGTGCGAAAACCATTTTGCTGAGCCAGTTTCTTCACCCAATTTTGATTTGCAAGGTCATTGAGAACTGGTGGAATTGCTCTGAGATGAATGTAGTTTTAAGTGATCAAATTAGGTTTTTTTTGTGTTTTATGGTATTGTTGGAAAAAATGGTCATTTGTTTTTAATTAAGGGATGCATCATGTGTTTGTGGTCAAATTTCACATTGTGATGAACAATTGTCAATTGTCAATTGCCACAAATTAGATATCATCTCGTCCATATCCAATTTGATACATTGATGGCACATGTCTTATGGGATTAGTGTGGTGGAATTGACACTTGACATCCTGACAAGCTACAATATTGGTTTAAAAGATGCTTTAATTTTGGTAAGTCAAAGTTATGAAAAAGGTGCATGATATTTCGCAAAGTGTATTTTGATCTTTTGCAAGGCATCTCCACATGAAATAATGTTTTGCTATGGAATCACATAAGCTTATATGATTGAGTCTCTTTGGGTGAATGGTCCATGCTTTATGCTATGGTTGCTATGCTATTGTGCTTTACAATTTTTGCAGTTAGGTGATTGCATGTGCTAGGGGTCTAACATGCTTGTGTTTGTCGTTCCAGTGGACACCATAGGCTAACAGCTTGTAAGGAAGTATAATGCATTGGGTTCGTTCTCAGCTTGAAAACTGCTTCAAGGAATAATCCCACGTGATTGATAATGGTATCATCTGGGCAATGCCTTGCAAAGACTTTTGAACCATTGCCATGATAACAAAGGAGTTCCAAAAGTTTTGTGCCATTATTAAGCAATAGAGGATCCATTGCTTCCTCAGCAACTCCGACAATTTAACTCTAACAAGTCTTCTTATTTGATTTATGTGTATGCAAAGAAGTCCAAAATGGTGTGTCTATGTATGCAATGGTGGTTTTTGTGGACTCATTTTTGGTCAAGTTTGAGCACATAGGTGAGAAAGTAGCTTAAAGTAAAGTTCAAGGCTAGAAGGAATTGAGTTTTAAGGTTTCACAACGTTGTTGGCAAGCCAAAAACAATAATAGCTTTGGATAGTAATGATTATAAAATTGGGGATGGATGTGGTGTGTTAATGGCAATATGATCTCTAATGTGACACTGTAAGCACTTTTTTTTTTTTTTTCAATTTTGTGATGTAGCTAAAGTGGCAATCATCCATAAGATTATTTAGCCAGATTTGGCTACATACTAGATATGAAAGTAGAAAAAAAACCAGAATCCTTTTTTATTCTTGGCTACCTACTGGACCTCATCATAAAACTCTGGCAATTTGGATTTTTTTTCCTTTGCATTTTGGTGAATTTGCGTCATTTTTTTCATGTAAATGATTTTACTTTTATGTAATAAAAAAATGGGAATTTTCTTTTCACACTTTGAAATTTATTTAGAGAGCTTTCACATTCTTAAATCTAGTGGGACAAAAATGCACACATGTGATGTCAAATTACAATAATAAAATTGCATAAAATTTTTGATTCCTAAACGAAGGGAAATTGATAAGGCATTGAAATCAAATCGGACAACATGCCACTTGTTATGCTAAACATAAATGCAAATCAAAAATTATCATATCAACAAGCTAAACATGACAATTTAATTGATCTTCAAACTCCTCTTCAATTTGATTTAAGAAATTTGTTTTTACATCTCCAAGTCATAAAGAGACACACTCTTTCTCAATATTGCAACACATTGCACAACGATTACACGTAACATTGACAACAATTTTAAGGTCTAGATGAGACTTACCATAACAAAAATTTATCTAAGTTTGAGAACATACGTGACCATAGATATGAATATTTGTGAGATATATCCAAGGCTATGAAATGGATATATATTTAAAATTTTATATGATTTTGAGTATGCATTTGATTAGGGTATATTGATTTTGAGAAAATAAAATAAAATAAAAATATATATCCCACCCATACCCGGCAAGCATATTTGAATAAATGATATATTTGTGCAACATTAGTTGATACTTTCACATTTTTTAATGAGGCCTCTTAATGACTATATTAAGCTCAAAAACCCATCATCACCAATAGCACTAAGCAAGTCATGAAAGAACATGAAGCCTAGAAGAGGCCTCTCTCCCCCCCCTTTTCTTCATGCATAAAAGAGGGAGTTGGGAAATGACATATTTTTGGGAAAATGGCCCTAAACATGTTTAGTTGGGACATGACATAATTTTTGGGGAAAAAATGGGCCTAAATTTACATGTTTTTACATTCTAGACTCCTTGGCCAAAAGCCTTTTTTTTGTTTGGTGGAAATGTCAATTTTTAGGTCATGAAAGGGGTAAAATAGGTAGGGTGTTCTTAGGAAGGTAGAAATTGGGTATATGTATAGTGAATGCACTCACTACCAAAAATATTTGGAGAAAGATATGCTGATTTCTCTTCTGGATATGGGGACCAAAATTGGGTCCTGTGCCAGCATCCTTGAAAGGTTCAATTGGTGTGATTTAAAAAAAAAGAAAAAAGGGGGGTATTCCTTTAATAATTAGGTATGGTCCCTTTACATTCTAGAGATATAATGTCCTTTGTTCCCTTGACATTATAGCTCTAGAATGTAAAGGGACCAAAGGACATTATATCTCTAGAATGTAAAGGGAACATACCTAATTATTAAAGGAATCCTCCCCCCCCCCCTTTTTTTTTTAATCACACCAATTGGACCTTTCAAGGATGCTGGCCTCTCTAGAATGTAAAGGGACCATATCATTAATTAATTAATTATTCTGCATTTTTTTACAAGATGTCTTTGCATGGCAGAATCAGGGAGTTGGGTGGGGCTGATTCTGTCATTTCCTACCGACCTATGGTCGGCCACACAGTGAACTAGCACCCCACCACCAGTGCACCATCCACTGGATGGTTGTTATTACTCAGTTTGTGGATGAACCTCACCTGAGTTCATATTTGGTTTCACCTTGGTAACCAATTCTGTAGGAAATAGCTCTCGTACATAGGTAGGTAGGTAGGTAGGAAAATAGGTAACTACTACAATAGGTAAGTAGATGGTTTATACATATGTAAGGGCTGTTTTTACTACCTACCTACTAACAACTTGCTTGTGGGTTGTTAGTTAGTAGGTAGGTAGGTAGGTAGGAAAAAAAAATGCAACTGAGCTAACCACCATGGTTAGCTAGGGAACTGAAACCCAACAGAGAACTGTTTCCTCACCATTTATCATTCATCCTTCATGGTGCACTGGTGGGTGCTGGTTTGTTGTGGCCCCTATGGTACTCTACTGCTGTTTCCCACCTATCTATGGTCTCCACATTACGCCACGGAATGTGCCAATCAGGTGCATTTTGTTTTGAGTTTTATCCCTATGGCTTGGCCTACAAACCAACCTAGTGATTCCTTTTCTTGCCTATCTATGGTCCTTTACGCTACGGAACATACCTGTGTTGGGTGGTTCTTGCATTTTAAAGATAACCTTTGGTTTTGGGGGGGGTCTACAACTAAACTAGGGTCAAGGTTCTAGTCCTAGGTGGGTTTCTAAATGAAAATGGAAATTGGTTCTTGTTTCAATTTGGGCTTCAATTGTCAAGTGATTTCCTATTGAATTATTTTTTTAAAGTATTTATGTTTGGCATGTTCAATTAATCCTTGGTTCCGTTCCAATTAACTTTAACTTGAGACTTGATTATGGACAAATTGTTTTGTAGAAATGGACAATAATTATTATTATTCATATAATCTTTCAATTTTGAGTTCCTAATTTGGAGCTTAGTGGAAGTGATGATTGATGACCAATTCTTTTCAAACCAATCATGGTAAGGGTAGCCCCCAAGGAACCAAAGTCCATTATATAGGACTTTTTTCATTATCTATCAAAAATAGAATCTCCAATAGTTTGAACTACTTTCATGCACATGAAAACTTGACAAATATAGTAAAAAATGTGTAGTGAAATAAAAATTACAAAATTATAACTAGTGTTCTAACATCTTCACTAAATTACATTAGGTGAAAGCAAACTATGGTGACCCCCTTTATTTAATCACTTCATATTGTTGACATAGGCAATGTTTTTTTTTAGCTTAAACCATGTCAAAACTAAAAAGAGGTTTCATAAATGTTTTTTGCATATTATGATAGTATGTAACCCCAAGCAATATAATAGGTTTTTTTAATAATATTTATTGCAATGGTTTGGAATATTTTTTTTACTAAAATATATTTGTAATTATGTAATTAAATGTGTGTGTATATATACATGGAAATTATTTGTAATCATTATGAAAATTGTAGTATCTATCGAACCATGTGATTACACATGATTAAACCATGTTTGTGAACCACATGAAAAGTTTGATAAATTTTGTATCACATGGGTTTTTTCAAGGCATTGATCATAAATATGTGATAATTGAAAATTTGACAAATAATCATTTTTAAATGGAAGGTTACAAAAATTATAAATGAACATAAAATCCATTTCAAATGCTTATTTGATTGGTTAATGAAACACAAATAATAATGCAATTTGAAATGAGAAATAAGTTTTGTTGTACATGTATACCATAAATATACCATTTTTAAACCATTTTTTTACTAAATCATATAAAATAACATTAGTTGTGTGAAAATCAAAATTATAAGCTTCAAACATCAAAAGTTAAACCTAAATTAATTGTACACACCATCTTGGGAGCCATTATATTATACATATTATAAGACAAGACCCAAAAATGCCAAAAAGGGTTCCTTGTAGTGTTTTGTCACCTCATCAACAATTAAACAATAGCTCCAAGTGGAATGGCCTTGCTCAATATTTCAACACATTCATTACCATTCGTGCCTTTCACATAAGTAACAACAAATATGTAACGAGCAAAAAAAACAATAACCATTGTTGCAACATCTCCATTAAACAAAATTCACAATTGAAAATAACCCAAATGCAATGACCTTGGTCAAACTTAAATACTCATATCATCCTCGTCGATTCTTCCTATTGTCAAATTTTACCCAAAACAAACATTTTGAAAATTAGCAACTTTCCTTGCATTTGCATACAAAAGGTACATCATATTTGTGCCTAGCCAACTCTCTCCCATGAGAGTAAAAAATGACCTCCCTATCAAGCCTAATTTGTCATCTAAAAAACTTACCCAATTCCCTAAATTCGATTCCACAAATCTCTAAGCTTTTCCAATTCCAAACTTTAAGAAACATCTAAAATCACCCTAGTATTGAGCAATTGGGCACACATAGTTTAAAATAACCAGAGCTTCCTTAAGAGATTCATTGCCAAGTTGCAATTTCACCTCACAAGTATCAATGTTCATTAGGCTCTAGTTTCCTATGATTCAATTAGGGGCCCGATTTTCTTCACATGGTGCCCAATTTCATTACCCTTGAAATAAGGCCCCTTGAACTTTCCCATGGTGGTTTCATTTGGGATCGCTGTCTTTTGGAAAACTTACCTTACAAGTGAAAAATATCTCCCATTTTCTTTTTGGCTACCTTGAAAATTGAGACCTCTTTAACTTGATTATTGGAAGATTTCAATAACATATTAGACTCACCTTCTTGAAGATCTTTTCCTCCTTGGCCATGTTTTCCTAGCCCTCCCCAATCCAAAAAGCTTCCCTTTTTCATAATGGCCTTGGACAAGGATGTGAGCCAATTTTTTTCCATTGTATGTTCACCCCAAGTTGGGAATCCTCTTACGAGGAGGCACAACCATCAAATTCATCCATCCTTGTAGTTTCCCACAATATTTTGGTGAACACTTAGAGTACATATTAATGAACTTAGGTCATTGTTGGAACCATTTAGCACAAAGTCCCACACCTTATACCTTGACATGTAGCTGAAATTTTTCAAGATGTTGATTTGTCTTACATTTGAGCCTTGAACACCTCCCATGATTATGCATGCATCCTCCTTTATTCATGGTGTATTTGCCTCCACCAATGTTGGCATAACCTTTCAAATATGTTTGTGTCAACTTTAGGTCACACTGTCTTAATTAACCTTAATGACATGAATACAATCTTCCATTTTTGAAAGCCATGAATCCATAACCTTATCACATTCAAGTACCATTGAAATACCCTAGTTTAATTAATTTGAACTCAATGCTTCATAACATTTCAATTTTCAACACTTCATTACTTTGGTGAAAAAAAGTTCATTGTTATCATGAACACTAATTGTTTGGCAATGAAAAACTTTTGCATGAACACTTCTAGATGAACTTTGGTTTCTTGTTAATGAAATGACTTTTTGGTCATCTGAATCATTTTGGGACTCCATTTGAGTGGACTCCACTTGAGTTCCATTGTCATCCTAAAATTATTTGAAAATTGGTTCAATTGAAACTTAATGATTTACCCATGCCATTTCCAATTACTTTCTTTGGTAATTGTATTGAAACATGAATTTATCTTCATATCAAAACTTCCACCAAAGCTTTGATATCTAGTGAAGTGCTCCCAAAGGTTTTCCAAATGGTATCAAAAGCAATTCCCTAATATGGTGCATTGCATAAAACTTTCAAACTTTAGGTGCTCTCTTTAGTTGCTTGCATTATGACCAGATGGTTGTGTAAAAGCTCTTCAAGATTAGGCTATGGCACTTTTCATTCAACTCTTAATCAAATTAATACAAAATTACACAAACCAAACAAAAATGTGGATATTGTAATCAAAACTATGATTGGGACATGGGATTAACATAGATTCACATTGAATTCATTGTGGCTTGATTCAAAGGAAGCACCTATTCCTTTTATATATTTTATAGCTCATTGTGGGAACATCCCAAGGACACTTTCCTATAGTTCCCAAAACATAGAGTCCCAAACTCCTTGGCTTTGAGCTCCCAAATCTTTGAGAGATCACAAATTGTTCAAAACATATCTAATTGAAACTATCTTAGGCATTATGTCATAGTGCATGAAATTAGATCTCTAAGTCCTATCAAACTCCCCAATTAAACATCATTCCCCCAAATGACATTCTATATGCCAGGGAAACCAAATTTCTCACTCTCCTTATGATTATTTAAATGACCATAACTTCTCATCATAATTATTTGTTGGGAAATGTGAGTCAACCACATTGTAACTTACATTTAAATATTATCAATGATTTATACATCATTGCATTCAAAACAAGATTTTACCTTCCACAAAAGTCCCAATCTTGAAGTGGAATGCATTTGGGAACCTTGGAAGGGGTTCCTTTCTTGCATACATACATTTTTCCAACTTAGATTGGGTGTGTGTTTGAACCATACCATGTCTTGATTAAACTATTTCCTTTGTTTTAGGTTTAATCGAAAACCCAAGGTTAGGGTTACAACACTCTAAATACCATGTAAAAAGAATGTCCATGCTATCATTGACATTATGGATTTTTATTTGATCTCCCATGTTTAACCCTTGAAGCTAAGGGTTCAATTTCTTTTTGACTTGATTTTATACTATGCATACCTTTGTTGCAACTTCAAAGGAACTTAAGTTACAACATTTATTGCAATTTGAGGACAAGAGTTGCAACACATTTAGTGAATTTTTTTATATACTTATAAGCATTTCAAGATTTTCAATGCCAAATCAATAATATTATAGGTTTGTGCAAATACCTACAATATTAAAGATTCTTTATACCTCAATATGAAAGCTAGCAATCCCTAAAAATTATTGGGGAAAAAACCCAAATTAAAAAAAACATATTTCATGAACTTTCCACCATGCCAAGGGATGAAATTGCATCATGTTCACTTTCCTAGTTTTTTAATAATTCAATTATTTTTAAACAACTAATAATGCCATATCATAATTAATCTTCATGAACTCATACAATGATGTATTCTTTTTGCTTTGATGTGTATAGGTAGTAACCAATATTTCACATGCAGTCCTAGAATTTTGATATTTGTATGCATGAACAAAGAGTATAAACACCACATATTTATCATATTCATCTATAATATACAAATATTTTTCCTTCCCAACATATTGTATGAACACCCCCAAACCTTTTTAAACATGGGTCCAACATCATTGCTAACACATTGTGAACTTAACATTGTTGAAAAGACAACTTAAACAAAAGGAAGGGTCCAAATTACATATCACTTGATTTTGCATGCAATATTATAAAACATGCTCAAATCAAAACCTTGGGCGTCACTAGAAAATCAAATGTCAAACATTGTACTCACATTTTAACAACAAATGAAATAGCAACAAACGTATTGGATAATACTGCATAACAATGATTTTTATTAAAAACACATTTTTGACCCACAAGCCGTAACGTAATAAAAATATCCTTGTGTTGTATTGCCTAAACTTGTAGACAATATGTGAGCTTAAAATGTCATTGATTATTGTCATCCATAACTACAAACAATACTACTTGAATTTGCTTAAATTTCAAAGTTTTTTTGGAACATAATGATTAGACTGAAACAAATTAAATTTTCATTGGAGTCTTCAACTTGGGGGGGGGTGCATGATAAACAAGCCAAACCACATTCAAACCAACCAACAACGTTACTAAATACAACCAATAAAAATCCTTTTACCCCTATATATATATATTTGAAAGAATATTTTTGCAAACTTGTTAAATATGCTCAAAATTGAACCAATATTTCATCATTTGTGTGAGAGTTAAAATTGAAGAGAGGCCAATTTTTATATGTGTACATTTCTTGGCTTTTCAAATGGTGATACATAACATATTTACAATTGTTTTAGTTGTTATTGGGATCTAACATGGGCTTTGGCTCATTTGACTATGATTACACTTGGTATCTAAGCAAGTCTTATGCCACTCATGTTGTCTTGTCCCACTTTTCAAAACTAGCTATTTAAAAATGATGATTCCACAAGTGACAAAGGCACTCATTCCAACTAGGGATAAATAACACTAAGTCCTTGAGAAATTGCTTTTGATGTTTAACTCTGAAC
>Ga0116229_10000488_pt1 | contig 52487 bp, 40 predicted proteins | sample S1TSphgellanicum_3_FD_87313 | JGI IMG/M metagenome (GOLD analysis project Ga0116229, IMG submission 87313) | Host-associated microbial communities from peat moss isolated from Minnesota, USA - S1T2_Fc - Sphagnum magellanicum MG | ecosystem: Host-associated > Plants > Peat moss > Unclassified...
GTCGGGAGTCAAAATTGGCAGACTCCCGGGAATTCGACTCCCGACCCTTCTTTTGGCCATAACTTGTGTTTCAGATGTCCAAATGAGCAATGCGAGCCCATTTTAGATATCTACGCTTCAAGAAATTTCCAATGATATAAAGAACGACATAAGACATTGAGGTTTGACCCCTGCAATCGCTCTCTGAAGTTTCGGGAGTCCACCGGGACTCCATCTCCCAAAGTGGGAGTTGCCTTGGGAGTGTGAGTGTTCACTCCCTCACACTTTCTTACACTCCCGGGAGTGTGATGTGACTCCCGGGCTTTCTCTTGCCTTGATTCCCGGGCTTGCTCTTACCTTAGCTCTCGGGCTTGTTCTTGCCATAGCTCCCGGGCTTGCTCTTGCCTTAGCTCTCGGGCTTCCTCTTGGCTCGCAACCTTACAACCCCTTTGTCTTTGGTCCCGGGCCCAAAGCTAGGGTTGCGACATTTAATCTTTGCTAAAATCAATGCATTGGTGTTAAAACATTTCATCATTGAATTATTGTTAAAGCTACAACAATAATTGATATATAAACAAGCTAAGACATTTGATGAAATGGCAAAGCTAGCTGAAAAGAAGGAGGAGAGCATGGTGGAAGTTTTGTGACAAATTATGCAATCCATGGCCAAGGTAGTTCATTTTTTGACTAAACTTGTATTGCGGAAACATCCAAAGGTGAATTTTCACATGGAGTTGACCAGGGAGCAGATGATAAAATAAATGAACTAGTTCAACTTCTATCTCTTGCAACCAAAGGTTAACAAGAATAGAAACTTGGAGTCACTATAAAGCTAAAATTGTGGCTTGAAGATGAAACCATGATCTCCAAGTGAAAAATGAAAAAAAAGTAAATGGGAAATGCTCCCCTTTACAGATCCCCACCCATGAAACGTAAATGAACTATAAGCATGATTTAAAGATGAAAGTCACAATTTCCAAGTGAAAAATGAAAAAAAAAGTGGGAGGTGCTCACCCTTACATAATCCCCAGTTATGAAACAAAATTTATGGGTTTAAAGCAAAGGTTACGATCTACCTTTTTGCACAAGGTTGAAATTTTTGAATTATGCTCTTAATTTTAAGGTTTAGGAGTGGGGATGAAGATTAGGGGTTTGGATTTTGGTAGTGCTTATAGAAACCTACATAGGCCCTATGTAGCACCTTACATAGTCTTTCACCGAAATAACCTTGTAAATAACAACTAAATATCCCTTAAGGCCTTTATGTAGTCCTTAGTAAGTATCTCCTTAAGTAAGTCTTAAATAACTCATCATGTATCCCCATAAATAGCCCCTTAGCTAACCCCCAAATAACCCCCTAAGTAGTCCCTGAAATAACTTATGTAACCTCAAATATAGCCCCCCAAGCATCCTATAACTTAGGAAGTCCTTCGGTTGCCCTAAAATAACCCTAAAATAACCCCATATATAACTCTATAAATATCCCCTAACTTAGGAAATCCCTACATAATCTCTTAAATAATCCCCTAGATAGTCCCAAAATAATCCCTAGGTGGCCTTATATGTAACCCTATAAATATCCCCTAACTTAAAAAATCTCTAGATAGTATCTTAAATTGCTCCTTGGATGGCCCCAAAATAGTTCCTAATTGGCCCCATATGTAACTCTATAGATATCCCCTAGGTAATATTCATAGAGTTATCTAGGAAGTTCTTAGGTAATCTCCTAGATTGCACCCTTGGTAGACTCAAAATAATCTCTAGGTGACCCATATGTAATCCTATAAGTGTCCCCTAACTCAGGAAGTCCCTAGGTAGTGGCCTAAATAGTCACTGGATAACTCAAAATAGGCCCTAAGTGACCCCATATGAAACTTTATAAATATCCCCTAAATTAGGAAGTCCCTAAGTAATCTTTTATATAACCTGTAGGTAACCCCAAAATAGCCCCCAATATAACCTCCTAAATCGCTCCCTAGATAATCCCTAAATAGTCCCATAGGTAGCCCCCTAAATAGTCATCTAAGTCACTCCTCAATAGCTCTCTATGTATCCTAATTAGTAGTTCCTAAGTATTTGCTGACATAAAAATTTCCTAGATAGTTCCTAAATAGTCCCCTAATAACTATTAAATATCTCCCTAGATAATTCATACATAGCCCATGGGTAAGTACGTAGATAGGCACGTATCCCATAGCTCATTAAGTAGGGAGGCCTAACCTATTTCACCCCTACTAGGTAGCCCTCTGGTCTGAAGGCCATGTAGTGTGGTTAGAAAAGTGACCATGGCAGTCACTTTTGAGGACTGCATCCTGTGTTTTCAGGACTGGTCCTCAGTTTCGTGCACTCTATGGATAGCCGAAAAAGAAGAGAGGATGAGAGGAGGATGTCAGGATCAAAGTGAGGCTGAAACCCAAGATTACTTTATAGATAAAGTATTTATCAATTAGAGTTATCCGTAAAGTCGGGCGATTAGGGGGCGAGAACGGCCAGTTTCCGCATAATAGGGCATCAAACGCGTCACTGGAAATGAAAATTTTACATAAGGAAATTACTAGGACCCAAACTAGTTTTTCCACCAATTTTAGTGGTAAACTGAGTTTCATCCTATGTTTCCTTTTTCCTGAACGCCTACACTACTGTTACATATATTTTCACTGCTCCTACTTGTACAACTATTATAATTACTCTCGAACCTTGTGCAATATGTGCTGAAGATTTAATACTCAGATTTCATACTCAGATTTAATAAAATTTCCTTACTTTGCAGATACCACTAAAAGAGGGGATAAGGGGTGAAAGAAACAGAGGGTGACTTTATGGATACTCTATTGTTTTGCAAAAATCACAAGCAATTTATGTCAAACTGGCCAGGTGCTATGCATCCACAAAACTGGACCAGGTGCTATGTATCCACCTTGGTTTCGTTGCCCTTGTGTTAGGTCATCAACAAGTTGAAAGCCAAAAGCTGAAATGACTCTGAAAAAGTCCAAAAGCCCAAAATAAACCACCATAGCTAGCTGGTTTCCTCTTTCATTTAGGCCCCCTTTACATTATAGTGAGGAACCCTGACTATGGAAACATTGAGAGCCCTCAAAACACATCCCAGGCTGTCCCATGGAAAATCAGAAATCATTTTATGTGTGGGCCTCGGTTGTCAAGTCAAATATAAAGTGAAAATAGATTTTATTGAAGTGCCAACATATTATAACGAAGCCAAAAAGGGTAGCTAATTATTTTATGTAAATTTTAATTTTTACTTTGATATTTTATGTAACTTTGTTTACTGTTGGTTTAAGGTTTGTCTTTTTAAAAAAGTATATGTATCACTTTCCTTCCTTTCCTTCTTTCTCCACTTTCTTCACTTTCATCATTTCAACTAGTAGGTAGGAGCCCCATGGATCATGAAAGAGAAAAAAATCCAATCAAACATAACTTTTGTGGCCATGGGCTAACAAACTTCATGCTCATTTTTTATTTAAAAATGAGAAAAAAATATGTAAATTTTTTCTTACCAATCATAACTTTTTTGGACCATGGGTTAACAAATTTTGCGCCCACATTCAAAAAAAAAAAAAAATCTTTTGGAGAAAATTTATTTTAAAAAATTCCAAATGGTCACAACCTTTTAGGCCCATGGGCTAATGAACTTTGCACCCAACTTCAAAAAATGTTAATAAAAAAAATTGAGAAAAACTCATGAAAAATAGTTTGCAAACCAATCATGGCATTTTGGGCGCATGGTTTAACAAATGTTGAACCCACCTCAAAAAGGTTATAATAACAATCTAAGTTTGAATAATCAAAATCTAACCAATCACAATTTTTTGAGCCCAATGGTTTAATGGACTTGTTGCCAAGCTGATCACCTAGACCACGGCTTGGTGGCAAGTTTGTTAAACCATGAAACGTTATTCATAATGCATTTATTGCTAATTTTTCATCCACTTACATTTCCTTGGATCCTTGGTTTTTCAACCTTGTGTAAAATAAACTTGACCCAAAAATGGTTTTTCCTCGGTGTTCTTCTAATCATAATTTAAATTTTTTTGATGGTCATGGACTCTCAGACTTTAGTGTAACAGGGGCCTTAGAATTCACAGCTTTTCATCAACCCTACAACTGAAAATACACAAACGAGAGGATAGAAACACTACAAAGACTGATAAGTACTGGTTGCAACAGAGAGCCAAGTACTAAACCACACCTTGGGTGAATCAGCACCCACACTGTTACCGTGCTGAAAACCCCAAAATCCATTTAAATTGCTTCTAAATAGTACAAATATCCCAGGCTTACACTAAATCAGAGTCTCTAAGTCCAAATCTAACATTTGTGAGGCTCAAGATGGCTATATGCCCAGCAGTGCACAGTATGTGACCGGCGCATTTAAATTCAGAAAGAAAAGTAAAAATATGCCAGTTTGGCTTAGCAAACTGGTTTTGCCCTGCATTTTTGTACAGTGTGCCGAGGCTGGTAAAAGGCACGAGAGCAAAGCCTAAGACCTGTCAATGAAGAGTGTAATAAATGTGATCTGACTACCGGTCCCTGCTTGTGATTGGTCAATCATAATGATTGGTCCAAGTGGTTTACTATTAGTAGTCTCCCACCTATTTGCAGTCCTAGTTTAAGGTCGGGGTAGGAAAAAAATTAAACTATTAGACTTCAATGTGAAAAAAATTTGTGGAGGGTCACATAGAGATTATCTACAAATTCACCCTGTCTTCACCCTCTCTTTGGGCCTCCTTTCACCCCCTAACCCCTCTTTTAGTGATATCCGTCAAGTAAGGAAATTTTATTAAATCTCAATATGAAATGCTGAAACTCAGTGCGAAATGCTGAACCTCAACATTTAATGCACAAGGTTCGAGAGGAATTATAGTAGCTGGACAGAGAGAGCAGTGAAAATCTAGGTAGCAGCAGTGGTGGAGCCGCGCAGGAAAAAAGAAAGACACGGTGAAACTCAGGAGCCATCAAAATTGATGGTTTTCTGAGTTTCAACCCCAATTGAATGCTACTGTACTGTTTTGCACGTTTTTTGAAATTCTCACCTTGTGTATGACCAAAGTCAGGGTACTGGTGCTGACTTTTCCTGACTTTTTACGGATATCTCTATTGAGCACCAGTGCTTTAAGAGGCCTCACTAAAATTGATGAAGGTACTAGCGTGGCTCCTGCAGATTCACCCTGGCCCGCCACCATGGTCAGTCCTAGGACTAGTTATACAGTTACATTGGGTTTCTTAGGTAGCCGCTATTGGTAACCAGGAATATGTTTGCAATCATCTCTTGAATTATCCCACCTACCTACTTCAATCCATCCAACATGTGGGGTGCCTTTCGTAGGAGTCTTCCCCATCCTCAAAAATATCAAACAAGAAGCAAAGTGGTGGTGTTGTGTGTACAGAATGTGTGGCTTGGTGACCAGAGCTGAGGATTCCCTGGTCTCTTCCTCTCTTGTACTGTTTTCTCCCTGAAATGCAATGGAGTTGTTCCATTTCTTCCCCACCCCCCCAAACAAAAAAAGGGGTGTGTCACACTGTGGCCTTGCCATTCACATTGAAAAGTATCTTAAGGCAAAAGAAGAATATTATGGAAACTCTAATATTTCACCATGTAAAAATATATTAATCTTCAACAACAGATCCTCTAAAAGAAACCAAAATCCTTCAAGATATTATAATCTCAAGTTTCAACACAAGCTAAAATATCATCTTTCAAAAATCCTCATATGAAAATAGACCTATTATTATATTACGTAGGGGCCAAAATCCCTTAAGCTGCTATACTCTATAATGAATGTAAACACAATATCGTTGCCTTGGTAGGCAAGGCCAAAAACAAAGAAGAAGCAAAGTGCAATTGATTTGCTTTCCTTTTTCCTTCCCAAAAGTCAGCACTTTGTTTTTTTTTTCCTTTGAGTGTTCATGATTCATGCCCTTTTAGTATGTCCATTATTGGCACAAGTACGTGGTACTGGTTACCTACATCACAAAGTATTTGGTGAGCAGACATAGCTACAAGAATTTGGAAGACTGTTGGGAAGGTGGGCAGGGCAGGGGAGGAGTGGATTTTGAGCTTTCCATGGTCCATACTTGGGTTTTTATAAGAATCTGAGTGCTTGTGTCACGGGTATTGTGCATTACAGAAGTTTTCAAAACACAGTGCAAGCAAGCTGTTAACCACCCAATTCAATCTTGCTTCCTATAACGAGCAGGTTCAGGTCCGTCATCATTTTTCTCTCTTTCTCAAGTTGTTTTTGATGAGTTTCTATCTCTACCCAACTTTTGTTGCATTGTTATCCGCAGTGGGTTTGAGATCTTTTAACATGGTGTTTGGTCCCGAGATGATATTTTCTGTGAATGTTTTGAAGCAGACAATTTGCAGCGAGGTTTCTCATCTATTGATAAAGATGGGACTCATACTTCCTTGTTTGGTCCAGTAATCACATTGTACGTTGTTTGATGGAGCTTGTTTTATGCGCATCTCGTACTTGCTTATGCTCGCAGCTTGAAACTGGAATGAAGGAATGTCAAGTTTGTAAAATTTGTTTTGCTTATGGAGATGAGAATCTCAGTGTTGGTTGATGATCATGTTCAGTCATTCTGTCACCAAAATTGGAGAAGTTGCATCAATGTTGTGTATACAAGCAGTTTGAATGCAAGAAGCATTTCACCTTGGGAGCTCTTTTGCACATGCAGTTTTGCTTGCATATTGTTTTGGGGTTGTCTAGCTTCAGAAAAGGAGAAAACCTTCTCGAGGATGAATCATTGATTAAGCTTTGGCTACGCTGTTTGTCATTCTTGTCCTTGTTTTTTTCGCTCCGGAGGAAGAAATGGACAAGGATACTCACACGACCTAAAAAATTGGTCGTTGTTTTAAGCTCCCCTCACTCAATTGAATCTTGATTTTCAGAGCCTTTCAATTTTCGTCTTGATCTTCCCATCAAAGCAAACGAGACACAATGGGAATCAGCAAGATTTTGGTGGTTGGAGCAACCGGACACCTTGGACCATTCATCACCAAGGCGAGTGCTCAGCTAGGGCATCCCACCTTTGCTCTGGTTCGCCCAGCCACAGCAGGACCCGACTCCTCAAAGAAGGAGCTGATTGAATCATTCAAGGCTTCCGGCATAACAATTTTGGAGGTAAATAGACTCAACCCCCAACTTTTTCTTTCTTCAATTTTATTTTATATCTTGTGAAGTTCAGGAAAGACAGGACATGGGTATGTCTGGTTAGAGAACTAACACTTTCGTGGTCCTTAATTTCTATCTGAATACTCCAACAAAATGCAGGGGGACATTCAAGACCATGAGAGTCTTGTGGCAGCATTGAAGCAAGTGGATGTTGTCATCTCAACAGTTGGTGGAGCTCAGCTACGGGATCAACTCAAACTGATTACGGCAATCAAGGAAGTGGGACACATCACAGTATGTCTCTGGTTCATGACTTGAAACCCTTGCTGAATTTTGTAAGATGCAGGGATTGAAGTGCAGAACAAGTGAGCATTCAGAAGAATATCATGGCTGGGTTGATTATCCTGCCCAGCAAGCATGTAATTTTGCAGCTAGACACTGCACTCATTTATGATGCCATGTTGTGCACTAAATTTTTTTACCAGATCAATATATTTCATACTGGGATTCAAATCGTTCTTTGGAGTTCGATATATTGTCCATTTTTTTTGTGCTTGGTGCAGAGATTCCTACCTTCAGAATTTGGTAATGATCCTGAGAGAAGTGTCAGGACGAAACCTACAGATGTGGTCTTTCAGACCAAGGTAAAAATCCGCAATGCTATTAAAGAAGCAGGCATCCCATACACATTTGTGAATAGCAACAGCTTTGCCAGCTATTTCTTGAGCTCGTTAGGGCAACGGGAGCTGACCACACCCCCAAGGGATAAACTTACCATTTTGGGTGATGGTAATGCTAAAGGTCTGTCATCAGCTCACCCTTTTGTCTGCTGCATGTACAACTCTTGCATCAAGGCTCATCATCTGAGGAATTTTGTGATGCCTGAACTAGGCTCATAGATAATACCGTAACTGCCTGTTACCTGTGGGAAATGTGTTGGAACATTTTGCAAAATCAGCCACTGGAACTTGTGTAGATCATTTTTTTTCCTTTTGGGTTTGGTTGTGACTCACCAAAGCTTGTCGGGTGAACAGCTATATTCAATTCTGAAGAAGACATTGGCACATTCACAATCAAAGCAGTGGATGATCCTCGCACTCTCAACAAGCAGCTGCTGATTCGTCCAGAACCCAACATCAAAACCATAAATGAGGTTGTGCTACTCTGGGAGAACAAAATTGGCCACAACCTTGAGAAGACATATGTACCAGAGTCTGAAGTACTGAAGCAGATTGAAGGTAAAAACAAAGGATAAAAAGTCCTCTAACTGAGATGCTTGTTGGAAAACACTTCTTTTGTTTGTTGAGCACTGTAAGTATGTCTTGTCCAGACTGTTTGACAGAGTCCATGTAAATTAACTCTTGCAACCTTGATGATCTTGATCAACATAATCTTGATAGCTCTTTACTCCCATCACAAAGTTGCAGATCAGCTCTCTGCAGTTAGGTCATCATTTTTAATGCAAATTTTCATTGTGGGGTTTGTGTGGCTGTAGAGATACCTTTCCCAAATAACATCGGTCTTGCAATCTCTTATTCCATCCTGGTGAAGGGGGACCAGTACTTTGAGCCAGGACCCGATGATGTTGAAGCCAGTGAACTGTACCCAGATGTCAAGTACACAACTGTTGATGAATACCTCAACAGATATTTGTAAAGCTGTCATCGAGCAGTATTTTTCATAACCATGATCCAGATATAAAATCTGAGACAGGGTGTGTGGTGGGAAAAGAGTTTCCAGCTGATCCAACCAGCTGGATTGCCAAACTGATCTGCATGAATTCGTTTCTTCAAGCAGGCCATAGAAGGGAATCAAGATTCAAAAGTCAGATTTCAGGGAGAAAGAAATGCAGTGATCTTAATCCGGTTACTTAAATGATGGATAACAGGGTGCTGAAATCTCTACATATCATAGTCACCATAGCTCTTTGGTTTCGTGACTTTGTTTGAAGTGTGAGACTTGACCTAGATGCTTCTGGTTTTAGTAAGGATTAGCAAAGCTGTGATCTGTTTAAACCATAAAGGCATATCGAACAGGCAGCATTAGCTATGGAGGAGGGTGTAAATCAAAAGTGTCAAGGGCACAACAACTGTTGTAAAGTTTTTATCTATAGATGTAGTATGTGATGATACTCAATGACTGTTGAATGAAGCTAGTTGGAGTACATCTGGTGTCATGGGTCTCTGACATAGCACTTGGGAGTTGTCTTGGCATCTTTGAGGAATTGCTCTTAAGAGAGGGGACTTAAAGCAACAGTATTGTCTGTAGCATTACAGTAGTGAGTTGCACATCATCCCTGTTGTTGTGGTGTGCTCTATTTATCCCTCTCTTTTGGTTGTTTGTCTGTTTTCCCTGTCTATTCAGTGAATGCAGTCATGGGTCAGTTGCACCCCATAGCCTGGTTGGTCTTATTGACCTTGTGAAATAGGTAGGTCAGTAGCTAATACTAGCTAAAGAGGTAGGTAGTAATCTCAATTATGTACTAGAGAGTGGGTTGGCTAGGGACAACACCTACTCCTAGCAAGTCCATGGGTGAGCCTGTGAGTGCACTAGAAGAAGCTGAAATTGGATCATCTGGCCTCAACCACTGCCCAGGCTAAATCAGCCACTCAAACAGATTTACCACAATTGAACATGCTTAAAAAAATTGTGTTAGAAGTTGTGACTGAACTTCACATATGGTATTTGCAACCTTTTGCCTAACCACATTCTACAGCATGCCATCAACCTAGTCTCAGCACTCTTGTGCAAACTAGCTGCATGGCCTGCTACAGCCTGTATAGCCAATTTCAAGGTAGCAAAGACACAGTCCAAAATAGTGTCACCAAGAGATGGATACCGATACTTGGGTACGACTTCTTCCCCTGTTTCAATTTCCATGTTTTTCTTTCTCTCTTTTACATATATTCTTGGTAACTATAGAATGTCAAATATGGTATTAGAGCATACTAAGTAATAATTAAAATTAAGAGCTTATGATTGATTATTAACTATTATTAGAGCATATGAAGTACTTAGAGATTAAGAATGTAGATTTGATATTGAAACTGTATAAGTTTCATGGACCAAAATATTGTAGTATAAATCAAGCAGATGTTGGTAAATTTTATGTTATAAGCTGATAAACATGAGGGGGAAGATGACAACACATTTTGTTGTTTTTTCAACAGGAAAAATTGGAAGTTTTATTTTTCTAGAACAAATTCTAGTGCTTTTTCTATTTTTTGGGGAAATTTAGCTGTTTTGAGTAATAATTAAAATAAAAACCCCTGATGATAACCATTCATCTCTTCAAGATAGAAATATATAGAAAACTTAGAGGGTTCTAGACTTTCAGATTGCACCATGTCTTTTCAAAAGGAAAGAATATGGGAGTTAATCACCAGGGGAACTGGCTATTTGGGGTGTGGAAAATGGGGTGCAAGGGTGTGCGAGTGCATGGGCGCATAAGTTAAGGTAAGGGTTAAATAATTTTCACCACATTTATTGAGTGGTTTAACAATTTTTTATACCTTTATCAACTAAGCGACAATAGGGCAAATGATCTGACACCTAAGTGGCACATGACATGGTACACTTTCCATGTGGCAAAATGACATGGCAAATCTTACCCATGGAAAAAACCACAAACCAACAACAAGAGATAAAATAGAAAATGTTCCATAAAGTTCCCCAAAAAAAAAACTTACAATTCACAATAGTAGATAATACCTAGTGAATAAACATTCTTCAAAAAGAGTGATTGAATTTTTTTCTTTGGAACAACATGAAACCTATATCAATGAACATGCATACGTAAACATGCAATTTACAAACAAACAAGCCTATTCGACACCCTCCACCCTTGTGTGTATACACATAGGGTTGGCAATTGTTCCTTTGATTGGTTAATTCCAAAATTTCAGTGGCAGCTTTTGGATGTATGAAGACAAGTGATTGTGTTAATGGAATTTTTTTAATAGTTACAATAATGGTATGGGTACACTATTGTTCCTCTATGTTTGTCTCCATTGTTTTCCATAGTGAAAATCCCTTTTTATGGGGTCATTCTCAAGTTGAAATTTGCCAATAGATAAAACATTGTAGGCCCCAACTTGAAAAGCTACCTACATGCTAACTTCCCCCCAAAAAAACATTTTCTCTCAAAACTTTGCCAAAAAAAACTACCCGCCAAAGCCTTGGTAGCTATCAAATATTTTCTTTCTAGGTGAAGTTTTGCATTTTTTATTACCTAGTGTTGATCTGGTACTTTACCTTGGAGTCAATTTCATCATTAAATAATCTTCAAAATAATTATGAAATGAATTGCCATTGGCAATATGAAGCTAAGGTGTGGAAAACCATCATAGTACATAGCATTAGAGCATCTCCTATATGTGATCATGTACAATAAAATTAAATGACAAAAAGTTAAAGCATGTCATGTAGATCAGGATAAGAGTTTTGGCCCAACAAATTAGTATAGCATGAAAACATTATACACAATACCTATTACAATACAAACGTATTGTATAGACAAATGTAATTTAAGAATGGATGAATGGCATTCATACATTTAGACATCATTCATCTATTCATGGATGAATTCATGCTTCTTATCATTGATGAATTGCAATTCAACTAAAAGGATGTAAAGAATATGAATGCATATCATGCAAAATCCATAGATAAATAACAATGTTAATCAAAACAACACATTTACAATATACTTACATCATTGTTTTTTAAACAATTGTGATCCATTCACATAATCTTTGAACATTTTTCAACAATATACAAAGTGCTTCATACAAGACTTTAATTTCACATCTTTTCGCATTGAATTTAGTTTGAAATTTTTTCTCTTAAACAAAAACTTCAACCCAAGAAATTGGCAACAATACACAAACCTTTTATCCTTTCCCACATTTCACATGTCTCAATATCATAGCATTCCCATAAAGGGGTAGGGGCCATTATTTTGAGAACATGAACATGTTGTTTTATCTCCATTTTATTTTTTCATCTTAACCCATAAGTGTGACTTGACCAAAATAGTCTCACTAGCCCATACAACCTTTTTTTAAAATTGTGCAAAACATCCAAATTTGGAAAATCCAAGAGTTATAGATGACTTCAGGCCATATCCTTGGGTGTAAAGAAAATGGAATTTGGTTGAAACATGGTAAATCCTAACCATTGAAAATGAATTTTTTTGGTCTTGGGCAGTATTGACAATTCCATATTTTTGGAGATTTTCATCCTATTATCATTCTTTTGATGATGGAAAATTTTCATGGGTAGATAAAAAGCATCCATATGAAATGGATGAAAAAAAACTACCCAAAAGGGCTTTGGATGAGGAAGAAACGAATGATAAAAAAATGCATAGAAAGTGCATCCACACACAATGAAGCAAAGACACTTTTTGTGCCAAACTAGTTTGATGACCCAGCATTTTTCCAATTCTGATTGTTCTATAACATGGGTAGATTAAAAAAAATTTGGAAATTGGAGTCGTTAGATCTACCTAAGCTTGAAAAATAGTGCAAGAATGTGGCTTGAAAAATGTGAATAGGGTGGGCAACAAAGCAATTGACAGTTTATTTTTCTAGAAATTGTCACTAGCAACTATCTATTTTTCTTTTGCTTCTAGGACAGTGGGCAACATAGCCTTTTTCTTTAAATTGACATTTCATATGTCCCCATACCATGACATACCACCAAGGCAAGGGGATAGGGCTGAGGTTAATTTGTCCAATCCCCCATTTATTTTCTCCTTCCTTGTCTTCAATTTTTGGTGAATGTAGGGGGCAAAGGAGGACAATCCATTGTTTCAAAAGTGTTTTTCAATGAAATTTTTTTTAAATGTAATGTACGTACATTGGCAATAATCCCCCAAAAAAAAAAAAAAAAAACCCAATTATTTTTATATTTTGGATCCAAAAGTATACAAATTTAAGTATATCATACATTTTGTTACATGGTAGAACCCAATAAAGATATATGAAAATATTTAATTATAGAATTTTTTCATTAAAAAACCAAATGCAACCAGATTGTTAATCATTTTGAAAGTAGTTCAAACCAATTTTAAGCCCCCAAAAAAACTATGCTTCTTCGTTTTATATTAGAGCATGCAATGAAACATGTTTAATGATATAATTTATGATCTCTCCAATATGGATTAATTTCAACCATATAAATGAATGAGTACTAGGTTTGGTATTATTAATAATAACATGTAGATGAATGTAACATTGGAACAAATGAATGATGTTTGATAATTGTGGATGAATTTCATTCATTCACATTTGTCGACATTCATCCATGTTCATATACATTTGAATTCACATTCTTCATTAATTGCTGCTATACATGCATGAGAAATATACATGTTTTGTACATACATTCTTTTCAATGGATGTTCTAATTAATCTTGTATTTTTCATTCCTTGCAACATTGAATGTTTCCATGGTAAACCCCAGTGCACTCTATGCAAGCACATGCCGAAAAGATAACCTTGGCATTTTATATTTGGGAGGCAAAAAAGAAACAAATGTTGCAAAAAAAACCGAAAACCCTAATCCAGCTGCCGTGTTCCAGACCTCAAGCCTCCAACATCTTGTTCCTTGGATCCCTTCTACCTACAACCCAGATCTCGACAAATGAAATCTTGAGAACAAGACGTAACTCAAGGGCCTCATGATTTAACAATTTGAGGAAAAAAAAGGTTTGGTTTTCACAATATGGTCTTCATTGGTTTGAAAACTATGGGGTTGATTTTGAAGGCAGGTATCATGTAATGTGATACCTACGAATTCTTAGTTTCAGAACCAAACAAAAAACCAGCCAGTTGACTATGCAAGGGATTCAATAACTGCACAACACTACTATAGAGAAAGCTTGAGTTTTTATTGAAAGAAGTTTTGGGGATTGATTTGAGGGCTATTCCAAGCTACCAGGTTAAAAAGAAAAAGGAAATCAATGGTGGATGAAATTGTGTTGATGGATTAATTTCACCACAAAAAATTGAAAATTTCCTGAATGGATGAAATCATGGGAAATTTGACCATGCGGATAATAGCATAAATTAACCATATCACATGGATGGTACTACATTGGTGAATGTAAGTTTACATGGAGGGAATTCACCACATTGATGGGATTAGCCATATGGACAAAATCTAGCAACATTTAAATTTACATTCATGTATGAAAGTGACCCCACCCATGCAATTGAATTTCAGACAGATCACCAATAATGTATGTTTGATCAATTTTATTAACTAACTTAGCTTCATCCATCTAAAAAGTTTCATTGATATGGTAAAATTCATAAATACAGTTAATTGCATGTGCTCTTTAATGTCTCATTCAATTGATCATGTCTCTCCTATGTCATTATTATCATCTAAGTTATCAATTTCACCCACAATTCATCCATGTCCTTAATACAGCATATGTCATCCATTCCATCCATATTGGTTCGATCTTCTTGATGTCATCAGGTTCATCCATGTCATTACTCTCATATGAGTCACAATGAGAACAAATTTCATTGATGTATACTTATTTTCATTTCATTCATATGGCCATATCATTTCTCATTTGTGTAGAGGACTTTCAAAATGATATACTTTATCATTTTCAGCGATTTCGTGAGTTCCATTCCCATATCTTTGTTTTCATTCACATGATGAATTTCATCTATGTCATCAACTTCATCTTCATTTAATGTTTCTTTCGAATGGTAAATCACCTCCACATTATCAATTTCATCCATTTGTAGAGTCTGAGACATGTCATTAATTTTGGTCACTTCAATTTCATTCACTTGTAGAGTTTCAGATTTGTCTTCAATGTTATGGAAATCAATTTCATCCACTTGTACAGTTTGAAATGTGTAATTAAATTTGTCATTTCCATTTTGGTTGTGAGTTAATCAATATCTTCAATATGGACATGATCCAATTTACTAACATCATACATGTGATCCAATTCCACAAGAAATTTATTATTATTTTCAAAATTTTCCATCTTGGACAATGGAGGATGGAATAACATGCATAGTTACACAAGTCTCTTTTACTTATTAATTAGTACAATTTCAGATACATCATGGTCCAGTGTTGAAGAGGTCCTGGAAATGACACTACCTTTACTGTTCTCTGGGATTGGCTTTGAGTCCTTCCACAGTTTAGGTGGAAGGCAAAGAAAGCATTTGAACCATTGGGGAATCATTGGGGATACCCATTGTAAGTGACTATTTCTCGAGGCAAGGCTCAACAAACCCTAAAGCAAAACCCTAATACTACCTTCTGAAACTTACAATATAATGTTTACGAAACCTTCCCATGGCCCAGACCTTTCATGGCTGACATTGGTGCACAAACCCCTTTCTTTTGTATTCTGAGAGAGACAGAAATGATATATGATTTATTTGGTGCAGGTAGTCCTCACAGACATGTCTGTTTCACTGAGTCCTCTATCTCTAAGAGAGTGCCCAGGTCAATACACTTTCCATGCAGGTTGGAACTTACCTAACCATTAACCACTACATAAGAGAACTATCCCCAATGCTGGCCAACTGATTGCCACTTCTCAGGCCTCTTCGTTTCACACTATGATCAAAACTGTTCATTCATGAACTGATGATGATTCTTGTCCCTCTCATTTTGTTTTACAGTAATATGTGCACTGACAAGCTGAACATCTGCAGAATCCAACAGGGAATGTAATATGGAAGATATACAGACACTGACACACAACCAAACAGGGTTTTGTTACCTCAAGTTTCAGAAAACCCTAGAATATGATGTCAGCAACTTCCGTTGACACAACTTGGTGTACCAAAAACTTTATAGAAACAATAGAAATATCAAAAGGTCTAAAAGCCACATCCGAGCCATTGTCTTTCTGGTTAACCAACAGGGGTTGACATTATATCATGGACATCATTACCTATACGGAGCATTTGGTAGACCATGAGTCAGCCATGTGCACTAGATCTATTGTGGCAGACTTGCCCGATTCTGTAACAAATCTAGATAGTCTTCTAGCTCTCAAATGCCTCTTCATCATCATCAGGCAGAGGTTGTTCAGCAGCTCGAGCCAGTTCTGCCTCATATCTACAACACAGTCCAGAAATGTGCTGCATTTAGAAGAAGTTCAAAAGCAAAGAATATCACAGTCAACAAGAACACTAATCTCAAAAAATTAGTGTGGCTACAGTAAAAATGCATATAGCATTAGATCATGGGCAATTGAAAAGAACTTACTGTTGCTGGGTAGCAATATCAACTTGCACTTCTGGCGGGGCTAGGGCAGGAGACTCCACAAAATGCAGGTTTGCATCCCTGCATGCGCCAGACAGCTCTGTGGTAAGAATCTACTGGCATATAAAATGAACAGTTATGCAACAGAAAAGAAGACAAAACTGTTAGGCAAAATCTAAAAATCCATTCTCCTTGCAAAAAGAGCCACTAATCACATATACAGCAGTAAGTGCTTAAGTTAACACATGCAAATATGCAACAAACTGTGACATAGACAGTCAGAATTGGCTAGGTAAAGGGGACATACCCAGCAAGCTTCCTCGCAAGATACAGGAATGGTTTCTCAAAATTGTAGTTACTCTTAGCTGAAATCTCATAGTACTGCAGGTTTTTCTTCCTGTGAAATGTGACCTGTTTGGCTTTCACCTGCCTGTTCTTCACATCAACCTTGTTTCCACACAATACTATTGGAATGTTCTCACATACCCTGCATGCATAAGACAAGGACATGACTTAGAAGTGTGCTTAGATGAGGACAACTTCTTGCAACAGCAAGTGCTTGCAGCCAGATTTGCTCACCTTGAGAGGTCACGATGCCAGGTTGGAACATTCTTGTAAGTCAACCTTGCAGTCACATCGAACATGATAATGGCACACTGTCCATGAATGCTGTACAGAGATAACAACTTGTGTAAAGTCAGCCTCAAACCAGATCACAAAACTGTGTCATCTCTCAACTACTGCACATATATGAACACAAATACAAACAAAATAAATTGCATCGGGAAAAAACCTTACTAGTAGCCGTCACGAAGACCTCCAAATTTCTCTTGGCCAGCTGTGTCCCAGCAGTAAAATCGGATTGGTCCACAGTTGGTAAAGAAGTCAAGAGGATGGACTTCAACACCAATGGTGGCTGCATACAACACAAAGCAGCATGAGTATCCTTGCCTTAACCATTGTTTCCTACATCGACCACAGGATGCTGCTTACTTCAAACAGAGGGTGGATTGGTAATAAACAACTTGTCACATACTCAGCAAGGCTGCTCCCCTCATCAATGCACTACTAAATCACTCACCAAACAACCAACAACACTAATCATTTTCTGGACTTACGTTCATACTTCTTTTCGAATTCACCCGTCAAATGCCGTTTCACAAATGTCGTCTTGCCTGCAAAAGCCAACAAGCTCTTTTAGCCCTCCCCTGTGAACATTTGCAATCCATGATGGATTGAAGGCTCTGGAAACTGAAATTCCATGCTGATGATCAGAAGCAACAAAGACACAAGATAGCAATCCAAAAGGGGTTTAAAACAAAAGATTCGCTATGAGAAGATATCAGCCAGCACATACCAAACCCTAGGATGTGTGCAGGAAGGAAGCAAAGAAGATCCAAACAAAAGAATTATACCTGTGCCTCCATCTCCAACGATGACAAGCTTGAAGCTTGGGCAGTTATCTGGAGTTACCTGCCCTGGCAAAGCCTTCAGGGAAAAATAAAAAAAAGTGAATCACGCATTTGGTTAGACGAGAATCTGTGAAGTTGCAGTATCAAAAGACGCAGTGGAATCCAAAGAGAAAACGACGCTGCTGCATGCAAGGCGACTTATCGACGAGAAATCGAACACAAAAACTGAAGAAAGCACAGCCGACACAAAACATCAGCAGGAGAATTGAAGACCGAGAAGAGCGTGCAGCAAAAAAAACAAAAAAACTGAAACAACAAACAAATCAGCAGCATAGGGACCCAAAAAAAACTGCGAAATTCCGTGGATCGCGAAGTTGAAATTCAAGCGCTGTAATCCACAGAACACAAGAACGGCTACGATAGTCGCATTCGCACTGACAAAAGACTGATCGAGACACGCACAATGTTCTCCACACGACATACCTAAACACAATCTAAGTATTACGGCAACTACATCAACGACGACATCGGATTGCATCAAATCCGCAAACCACCAGGAATGGAGACAGAAAGGGAGGGGAAAAAGAAGAGGCATACTCCAACAGTGCTCAAACGAGAAAAAGAAAACAAAAACAAAAACGTGCAGAGGGAGAGAGTGAGAGGTAGGAGAAGTTTATCAATAAGCTACTACTACCGCCATAGCTTTTCGCTACCGATTCCAATATTACACAAAAGAAAGAAAGAAAGGAGAAGAAGAAGAAGACGACGATTAGGTACCATGCTCGATAAATGTTTTGTGTTGCACTGAATTTCCTTCCACTCCTGTCGCACAGCAGACACACGAGAAGCAGCAAAGGAGCAAAACAGAAGGAACGACGACAGATTGATTTGCACGCTTGGTCGTCAATCGACCTGCGTCCAAGAAGAAGCAAACAGGGCAACGCCGCTACAGCAGCAGGAGCAGCGAAAGAAGAAGAAGAAGAAGAAGGGAGAAATGGGAAGTGAAAGGGTGGGACGGCTCAAGTAGCGGCGCCACGTTGCGCTTCTTCTTCGTAATATTGACGCTATCTTTTGAATCGATGATACTTACAACATCCATTTGAAAGCTTAAGTTAAGTAGTGCTATCCATCTCCTTCATGCCCCCACATCCATCCAATGTGGGTGAGAGTTCGCTTTTATTGAAATGAACAAACAAACCCCCGAATACAAACCCTAAATGTGAAGTAGGAGGTAGGCGGTAGGTACCAGTTGAAAGCTAAGTAGCTAGTGCCCCATTTGTTGATGATAATCCCCACATCCATCCAATGTGTGTGACAGTTTCATCTAATTGAAAAGGACCCAACAAAGCAACAAATAACCCACCGCCCAAAACAAAACCCAAAGTGGGGAGTAGGAGGGAGGTGGGTTAGGTACCATTTCAAAACCTAAGCAGTGAGTGCCCCATTTTATGATGCTGCCCCATCCATCTCCTTCCTTTGTAGGGTAAAGCCCCAGGACAGGTGCTTTAGGGGGAATAAGGGACCTTGAGGCGAGAGCCAAGGGAGTCCCAAATTTCCATAAAGCTCCCATCTATGTATGGGCTTTACCAGTAGTGTTCCCCACCCATTGAAGCACATTGCTATAGTGTTCTCCCTTGTTGATTCACACCATTCCAATGTTGTTCTCCACCATTGAGTCACACATCACAACTTGTGGAACTGGCAGAAGCACAGCTTGTGGAACCAGTAAACGAAGCAGACCATTACAAATGCCCACATGAACTTTGAGGGTGTCAGTGCGCATGTCCAGCAAGGTGCCCCCACATGATTGTGCTGCAAGGTTGGAGCAAGGAAGGTCAGCAGAATAAGTTAAACTCAGGGCCACTTTAGACAAGGGTCCGGGGACCAAAGGCCCAGGGACCAATTTGAAGCAAATTGAACCTTGAATTGGACCCTTCTTCACATTTAAAAAAACAATTCTTTTTTAAGGTACAATGAGTGTGTCTAAAGGCTTGGGGTCCAATTTGAGAGTCCAATATCAAAAATGTGCGATTGACATATGAGAGGATTACGTTAACATCTGATATTTTCTCTCTTTTTCTTCCTTTTTTTTACTGGGTTTTTTAATTTTCTGTTTCCACTTTCATTTCGTGCATTTGGGAGGGGTTAAAAATACCTCACAGAATTTGAGCAACAAGTTTTTTTTTAAATGAAAAAAAAAAAGCTGAAAACAAAGAAATGAGCAACTTTGGACCCTAGCTTACACTTTGGTTCTCCAAACCATGAGCGCTCCTTGAAGCTATTTTTTTGGGTCTGGACCAATTGGTTTCCCTCCAAAATGATGCCATGTAGGCTAAATCACATTTTGACTTGTCTTGGTCCTGGACCCTTGTCTAAAGGCCTTGGGACCAATGTCAAGCTCTTGACCAATAAGAATGCTTAATTTAATTGGACCCTTGTCTAAAGTGGCCCTAAATGCATCTCACTAAAACCATTCAAATCTACCTGCAAGAAGCAGGACATGAAAAACTTAAAAAATTGTCCTGTAAACAGGACCTACGAACAATGTCGCAGGACTGCACACCGACACCCACAAACTTGGGGTGTTTATCACTCCTGAAGATGACTACTTGTCCCTTCCAAGTACCTGAATAAAACACCAAAACCAGTTACATACTCTGGAACAGGTCTACCATGGCCAATTCCAGAATGTAACTCGTGTCCCCCAGTATTTATTCACAGAACTACAATGGTCCCTTATGGCAATTCAGATCACAAGTGGAAGAAGAGAAAGTGGAACCGGCAGTTCAAAGAGAACTGAATAAGACACCAAAACTTGTTACCCTCTTTTATACATGATAACAGCATCTTTAGAGGCTGGTTTTGTAATATTTTCATATAAAAGCGGGTTCAGAATACCCTAACATCTTGGTGGCACAAATTACATTATTTTTTAAAATGTTGAAATTTTTTTCTTTTTAAAATAAAAATTCTCCAAAAGGGGTGTAAAAAAAAGAGTGAAGGAAAACGGAGCTTTTTGGAATATTTGGGGAATATTTTGGAGGATGATACAACTTTCAGTTAAAATTTGGATTCCTATGAAAACAAGTTGGGCCAAGACTCTTTCTTGGGAGGTGTTTGAAATTTGTACGTTGTTTTTCTGAACACTCAAACAGATATGTCTCAAGTTCCAACATCATCCCAAGTCTGTAGGTTCCAAGAGGACAAATGTTGGGCAAAGCATATGGGACAAAGTGAAGTGCTATTTGGAACAGGTTGAGGAACACAAGAGGAACTTGATGAGAACACATTGAGAACTTGATAGGAACAACAAAAATCCAAAAGAAAAGCAACTGGGCCCCTTGGCTGCATGCAGCTGGCTCACCTCATTGTCTCCCAAGAATATCTATGCCTACCAGTGTTCTCATTACAATTTTGGGCCCGGGCTAATGAGGGGGCTTAGAATTCTGAGGACATTGTCACCAGCAAATTACATTTGGACCAACAACTAGAGGCCACTTTCTGCATTTTGTATAAAATACAGATTGGAAAACATACTTTTTAATAGTTTTAAGAAAAAAATAGTATGTCAATAGATCAACATTTGATAATTTATGTAATTTTTTTTTTTAAAATTCATCACCGCTCAAATTTGTTTACCCTAAACCCTAAATTTGTTGTGTCTATGTATTGTCTGGAATGTGTGATGCACCTTGTGAGGATTACCAGTGTTGGATAGTTAGGCCCGCTTTACACTAGGAGCCAAGGCTGAACTAAAAAAAACTTTTCAATCTGCCCCAAGTACTAAAAAAAGCTGAAGGGAAAAAAAAAAAAAAACCCTATAAATAAAAACCAAGGATGGGAACCCATGCAGCAAAAGTACAAGGCAAATGAGAACATAAGTAGACACAACCCAAAGGAAAAACAAAAGCAAACAATCAACAAAAAAATCAGGTAAATGCTGAAAGGTGGTTGTATGTTTTGATTCACCCAGTTCCACTTGTGTTGGTGCATCAATGATGGGGAACACCGGTTATGCTCTGAACCAACACATGGCCCAGTTGAACTAGTCACCACCACCTGTAGGAATAACAATTTCATGTCTTTGCTACCAGACTTTGACGCGTTCCGGTGTGGTAGGGCCCCATCCATTGTTTATCCTATGCATGTGACACAAGCTAACAATTTGTTTTTTATTTTTGGGAACTCATGTAGTGCTTTTCAACACGGTGTTGTCGGTGCCTAGAAATAGTTGACAGGCTACTAGATACAAAGGTTCTCATATTTAATTGGACCAATGTTCTCAAATATCTTTGAAGCAAGGTAGTTTGTTTGTTTTGTTTTGTTTGTATTTATGAGTTCCACGGAACCTGGATGCTTCAGATTGTGTTATTGGTGTCTTTGGAAAACTCTCAACGAGGAGGGGTGCATGGGCTTGGTTCCATGACATTTGGACTTGCAGTGCAAAAGTTCTTGAATATTGAATGGTTTCTTCACTGAAAATCAAATTAAATCGTAGCTTAAAATTTACAAGGAATTGGAATGTGCCTTTGATGTTGTTGAAAAGATCTTGATCAGCAGGATTTGATGGAATTTATTTGGTAAGATTTGGATTCAGAATGTGGGAGATATTGATTTTTAAGTGATGTTTGTAGGTGAAAATTCAAATAAATTCCAAAAAACCAGGTTTTGCAAGGAAAATCAGTTGGGGACATGGTCATTGGTAACACTTGGGCCAACAGCAACAGCACAGGCCACGCTCATATGTTATTACTTGTAACTCATGGTGATTGATGCAACCCAAGTTAACCACCATGGTGGATTCAAAATTTCACAAATGAACCCATCTTTGAAAATGCACAGTTTGGACATCATGGGGAAATTATCACATATATGTAAGGATGTGAAACACTCCTCCAAACTTCACAGGTTTCAGTGGGCCGTGTCTTTGCATAATTGTGCATTTCATGACCTTCCTTATCACACTTGAAGTTCTACATGTCCTGCAATTGCTCGTGAGTTTGGAACCCACAACCGTTTAAGAGAACGTAATTTGTGGGTGCCACAATGACACCCATAAAGTTTGTAAGGGGGGGGGCTAGCATCCCGCCATGCAAATGGATGCAAAAATTCAATGCTTTTGATGTCAAGACACAACCAAAAACAAACGTCAATCCAAAAATTATTTATATTGTCAACGATTTTTGTTGCCTTGTACTTTTAGTATTTTTTAATTGAAATGAATTGTGAAATCACCATGTGTTATTTTAAACCATACAATCATCAAATGGTGTCTTGTGAATGGATTTTTTTGGAAGATTTTTGTAGGAAAAAGTACTAGTCTTAACCACCTAGAGAATCTTTTGGTAAGGTCAAATCTTTCACTTTATAAGTTCGTTGTTCTTTTTCTTTCAAATTTCATTAACACATGGACTCATCCCAACATTATTCCCCTTGACTTGGCATTCATTTTGTGAGGATCTTCCATGTCATAATTATACTTTTCTAATAGATTACATTTGTTGTTTCATTCACCCAACATTGAAAAACCTAACAAAATAAGAAAAAGAAGGAATGCACACCAAAACTTATAGATAAATAAATTGGCACAAAGGAGCTTGCATCCATTCTATTTAGATGTATGTCCACTTCACTTGTTATGGTATCATTTATGTTTTTCTAAGGATTTGGTAGTAAAAATTGCCTATATTGAAATCAAAACTACCCAATCAACCATTGAATCAAGAAAACATAATCTACATTAAGTAGATTACCTCATGGAAATCTTAATGCAACAAACAACACTAAATTCAAAATGATTCCCATCAAGTTTTGCCTAAATAGGATAGTTTGGTAGAAATAATTATTTAGAAAAATATTAGGTAACAAAACACAAAATTTTGATTTGTCTAAAAACTAAATCATCAAACAAAAGATTGCATTATTCTACCTATGCAAACATCTACTTAGTGCATCATGTAGTATTTTCCTACTTGATTCAAACACCCTTTGATTCAAGCACTATTGGATATGATATCTTTCAAGAATATAACATATGCAACTAAAGAAGGTAGATTATAATAGAACAATATAAATAAATAAATTATCTTGAATTTAAATAAATGTAATCCCTAAAATCTAGTATACAAAAAAGATAACTAGTTCATTTCAAGAGTCCCAAAAATATCTAATATTACACACAACATGTCTCCTTTTTACACACAACACACTTGAGAATGAGATACAATCCACATGCATTTATAAACTCTTGACATGCTTTTAAGGTAGCCAATCATTACATTGATGAATGGTGACTGCCATATAAAATCTCCTACCTTGAATCTTTCTAGATCCTATTTCAATGGTTAAATTCCATTCATTAATTCATCCTTTTAAAATAGTAATTAAATAAGTGGCAATAACCTTTAAATTATGGAAGTAGTGGTTTTCTAACCATTATAACCTCCATACTATTTGTAATTCAAAATTATCAAAATGTCACAATTACCATTTACCAATAGAAACCAAACATTAATTTGGTAATTTTTTCAAACAAAATATTTCAACTTATTTTCAACCATGAAGGTGTTTTGCATTAAAGAAAATAAGTGGTTCGAAATCATATGACATTTCATTAAATATAAAAATGTGACCAAATCACAATTTGATGTTGTGTGTATGATGGTAACATGAAAGAAGTTTTAGGTGTACATGTCATTTGTCCAAATGACTTTTTTTCATGCTAGCTAAAATAGCATGGAATTGTCATTTCTAAATAACAACTAATGTGCCCAATAGTTCTTCTACGTAACAAAGAAAAAAAAAATTATTTGTTTTGACCAAGTTATAACAAAAAAAATGAACCCTAAGATTTTTCACTTCATTCAAGTTAAATTTATATATGGAACAAACATTTTTCTACTTCAATGCCTTCAAAAAAATTTGTCAAGGCACCAATTTAAGTCATGTGGAATCTTATTGAGACATGTTATCATAATGTACACAATTTTGTCTTGATTTCAACTTTATGTCCATATGTTATAGCTTGAAGTTAAGTTTATAAGATCCATAAAAATTGCACACATGTTCAACATTTATATGTAGAATCAAAGTTTCCTTGAATGGTTAGAATTCTTTGAATGCAAAGATAATGGTTATTGTGCACCACAATCCTTACCTAACATATTAAAGGTAACAAAGTCATAAAACAAGATGGTTATACCTTATAGGGCTTTGTCTTCCTATGAAAAAAATAGACCAAATTGTGTTCTAACCTAATTAATGGACTTGATGTAAATTAGAATAAACTGTTTGTTCCATTTGTTCCATCAAATTATGTAATTTATAGTTTCCAACACAAAGTTCAACTAACATATCGATTTTTGCTTTCATTATTTTATGTAAACATGTCCTCAATTACTTGGGTCATTTGGACATCACATGGTGATGGAAGTGAATGTGTCAATCATTTCAAGTGTTCACATTGGAATTTTCTTTTCAAGAAACATTTTATAATTATGATTAATTGTATAAAATCAATAAGTTGTTGTAAGACTATTAAGAGAGGATTGTGAAAATAATTTATTTATAATATTTATACCAATATTTCTCTATGATGTTATTTGAAACATGTTAATAATTTTTATGAAGCATATGTCACTTTAGTGCATTATAGCTTGTAATTCATAACACTTTATTTACCAAGCTCCACCAATACTAAACACATGGATATTTACAAATCTCAAATAGCAACAAGAGTGCGTAGGACCAACATTAGGAAAGTCACAAAAAGTATATGAACCAACAATTGGAAAAAGTTGCAAAATGTATCCAGATTAGTAGAAGACCAAAACCACACAAAAATGTTATGACAAGCAAAGGGAGCATAGAGGACCAAGACCATGAAAAAGGCCTTAAAAAGAACAATAACAAGGCATCACAAAACACATCGGCCCTGCCAATAGACAAGATGTTGTACATGTGCATTTATGTATATATACAAATACATATATTATTGTGTGATTTATTTGTATGTGTTTATGTGTATGTGCATATATGTGTTTTACATGTGTAATAACATTAAGATGATTATAGTTGCAATATTGAAGCACTTAAAAGGGATATAATTTATTACACTCACATGATAGATTTTGCAATTTTCAATTATTTGTAAAGTTAATGTAATTACAATTTTATATTTTCAAATTATATTACAACTTTTATAATAGTAATCTTAATATCAAAAAACATATTTATATAATTTTTGGTCTATGAATTTTTGTCAATCAAAATACAATTTATAATTCTTTTATATATTTAACTATTGATAGAATTTTTTTACTTATTGTAAATAAGAAATAACTTTTGTGATCTAGAATGTTTTTTATTTGTGGTTCATAATGTTTTAAGGTTAATCAAAAAATTTCAATTCAAGTTATAGTTTTGAATTGAAATTTACCTTTTAAGTTTAAATTTGGGTTATCATTAAAAATATATATATAATTATTTTTTCAATGGTAGTGCCAATGGTTAGGTTTTATGATATTCAAGTTTTGATATATTATTTTATTTCATTTAAAATTTTAAATTATGTTACATGTAAATAAAAACTTGCCTATAATTCTAAGCATTCATTGATCACAAAAATATGAAATGGTTTCAATCTTAAAAATTTGACAAAGCAAACAACGTATAAACAATTACCCCAAAAAAAAAAAAATCAAACCCCAAAAACCCATCGATTTACCATTGGCCAAAAACATTCCCATTATTCAATGAAAATTTCCAAAATTCCAAAATTGAAAGTTCCATATATCCTTTTTACTAGGTCCCATTTTGATCAACGCCACTTTTTAATTTGATGGCAACCAACTTGAAAAAAAATTTCAAAACTTAGAAACAATTGTCAAGAAAATACTTCGAGTTAACGCAAATGGTCAATGTTTGGTTTGAAATCCACCTACATGAAACAACTTTTCCACTTAGGGCGATCTTTCGACATATTTAGCATGCCAAAAAAACCACAAAGTAGTTTGACAGGCCTTTGTAGCCTTGTCATGTGGAATTGAACAATGGTAAATAATTGCAACATGTTCACCATCCATAACCAACACAAATCCATGTAGTTCATGGTTCATGTTCAACTCTTCATCTTGGTCAAACTAAGTGATAATGTTGTTAAAGTTTAGTACATTTTAAAGCTAGACAACTACTCTAATACACTATGGGAAATCAATCCTTAACTTTCTCTAATGTGGGGTGAAAACACAATAAGGGTGAGCCACTTTTGTTCAAAAAAAATGATGTATAACAAATATTATAGTACGTAGTAAGCTAAAATCTTGATGGCATCCTTTGGTTATCATAAACACAAGTAAAAAACTAAGCATTTACATAACAACTTTTTTGAATTCAAAGCTCATTTTGAGTCAAAATTCATTTTGATCCAATGATGAGGAGGATTGATCAAAATCAATGTACACAGAGTATATAATTTACAATTTTTCAATGGCCATAGGGCCTCATTTTTATGATTCATGTAACATTACCAAAAAAATTAAAAGAATTATGCAATGCCCATCTATAAAATCTCCTCTTGTTTGATATGGTAGTGGTTTTTCCTAAAAAAAGATATTATTATGCATTCATTACTAAACAAATGCAAAAAAACACAATTTTTGAATGGAATATCATCCAAAAATTTTTAATTTTAAATTGTCTTAGATTTAATTAATGTATATCAATATCATACCCTAGTTTTGAAGTATATATTCAAAATTTCAAACTTTGTGACAATTATTATTTGTTCACGAATATATTCCATATATTCAACTTCTTTCTATGTTTGTTTAATTTTTCAAAATAATTGATTGGATGAAGTTTAAAGCTAGTCAAATATATTTAAAACAAGCCAAATAATCCAAGATGTGATGTCCATACATTACCAAAAAATTCAATTATAAAAATATTATATGTGTGATTATAATTTTGGGGGGGCTTAATGTGTTTTCACCCTATGTTAACACCTTCATAGACTCATCAAGCGACAAAGAAACAACATCATAACTTGCATAAATGAATAAATTAATTAATTATATAAATCAAAACATTCAGCAAACAATCCAATAAACATCATATTTTAAAACAAAATCAAAGTTATAGCATACCAATGGCATTGTTAATTGGAATATTGGACATATCCAACATGAACTTAAAAAGGTCATTAGTATGTAATAATCCTTTCTACTTCAAATTGGACTTATATTCTTGGAATTGTTATATATTGTCAATTGTGTTAATCCATTGCACTGAATTCAGGTTGACACACATACCCAATAATGTTGGGCACCTTATTTCAAAAACCACAACACAAAATTTTAATTTCATGAACAAAGATTTAAAATTTATATATTTTTTGTTGTGTGCATTGTTTATGAAAAATGTCATGCATGTATCTTATAGAAAAGGGTGGTTGAACCAGTGTTATGTCATGAAAAAGGATTGAAGTAGAATTTATAGGGGTTTTTCCCTTCTTCAATCTAATAGACTCATTAATGGGGTCTCGTGTAAATCCCCACAAATAGGCAACCTCTCTTGCAGAGCTCTACAAGCAATTAAGGCAAATTGTGATAAGGAACCACATCAAAACAAATTGGTGCAAATAACAAAGAATAAAACAACTTGGGAATTTCACCTAACCATCATGCTAGGTATTTGTAACTAGTAATACCCTTGTCAAATGTGCCTATATTTTTTTAATTGTTTATTTCATAAAAAAACTTGACCATTTCTGAAATGTCACAACAATCTCCACAACACAAAAATTTTCCAAGAGGTATAGTAACCATTTAAGACACAAAAAATTCAAACTTACAACTTGCCACAAAAACCTATAAAACAAACTATTGATACTGCCCAACTTTGGAATAATAGAAATATTGGAAAAAACATGATCCACATGTCCAAAATCAATGCTTAATTTTTTTAAACTAATGTAAATTTCTTCCAAAGAATTCTCTAAAAGTAAAAGGTGTACCTCTGGCGATTCACAAAGTTGATAAAAGTAATGATAATTCCTTTCTAGATCAACAAAATTTGCACAACATGAGATCTTTCCAAGAGGTACATATGGATGGTTACAACAGAAATGTGTATAAACCTTGATCAAATTAGATCTCCACAAATTTCCCAAAGCTCAACTACATTAAGACATAAAATTTCATAATTCAAGCCCAAATCCTTTCGTAATAGACTATTGAAATTCACATCTTGGACCACCTAACTCTATTCTCATAACACCCATACTTATTAAATGTTGGCAACTATGGTTCCAAGAATTTTACATAGAACATGCATCTTGAACTATTAGGGTGTATTTGGTTTCTCACTTACACTCCATTACCAAGCAACCATGGAATACAAGCTTGTCAATTGACCAAAATTCATAAAAACCAATCAATTGTTGGACACAATAAATTTTCATAATTACTTTATATGCTAACTACCACAACAAATATCTAGTAAAATATTTTACAACTTTCTTAGAAATTAGATCACACCAACCCATTTTTTAGAAAAAGATTGTCTATAACACATGGAACATGCCCTAACAATTAATCAAGTCAAGGTTAAATACAAGAATAATATCATTTAATTAGAATTTTGCAACAACCATAATTAAAACCTAGTCACTAGATGAAAACAAAAAAGAGGCCAAGAAACTGCACATGGAGTTATCATTTTTGATAATCTTGGCATTTCCAAAAGCTTCAAGTAGTGGATTTGACTCTAATGCAACAAACAACATAAAATTTCACACCCTACACTTGGCAGTTGATCTGAAACTAAACACATGTTCACATGTCCATGATCACATTCCTAAAACGGTTAGCTTAGGAAATTCTAAAGTTAAAACTTCTTTTATCCTTAAGTTGAAACTTCCAATAAACTAGAGCTTGGGTTTACTATTGTTGGTAATTATATTATTCAACAAATGTTATATCATATAAAATTAAATTGTGTTTCATGAAGCTTCAATTAATTAAAACTAAGGAAAAAAAAGTTTCATTGATAAGAAATTAATGATAAAATAAAACATTCATCCATAATTTCAATGCAAATTCTATATATTAAAAACATGTAATTTTAATTTTTTTTTCATCCATACATTGGATGAATAAAAAATCATTCATCCTTAATGAAAATGAATGCTTACATTCATCCCCATGTTTACTTTTAGGTCTACATGTATAACATTCATTTTGTGGTTAAATTATTGGGTTTTATTTGCATATGTATAAAGGCAAAGACATTTTACCATCCCAAGTTTCAAATGGTTTTAAATGTGAGTATTTTCAATATATCTTTATTATATTACCTTTATCATGCTAACATCCACCCCATGGTTGTTGTTTTTTTTAATTAATTAATTAAATTTTAAAAAATTGTGGGCAAGTTAACATAGTATCATTGACAACACTTGGTTTATTTTTCCTCTCCAAAGGTGCCACAATTCCCTTCAAACCTATATACAAGTGTCATGGACAATGGGGAATTTGTTTTTCATTCTTCTTCGAAGGTGCCACAAATTTTTTTAAATCTAATTAATGTTGTTGATAATGATGGGTTTTAAATGCTTTAAATATTTTTAAACTACCTATTATCATTAATGACAATGGGTTTTTTAAATAAATTAAAATTCAATTTCAAGATTTAAGTAGCTTTCTTCAAATAACCTACTATCATAGATTACAATGGGGTTGTTTTTAATAATTATTTATTTGCAAAGCACCCATATATAATGTTGTTGACAATAATTGAGAGGGGGGGGGGGGGGGTGTAAAACCCTTCCCATGATAATATTTTTTTAATTGTTTAACATTGTTGATGAAAATGTTTTTTTTTTAAATTTAAAAATTAATTTGGTCTCATCATCAAATTTTCCCCTAAATGAACTTTTCAAACCTTTAAATACAATATGTGTTCTCTTTGCATATAATTTGATTGGCCATAACAAGAGCACAAAGAAACAATTGCAAATGGTATTTTAGAATTCCTCACCATCATTTTCACAACCATCTTTTGTAGGCTTTATACCCATAGCTTCTTCATAGCCCTTCTCCAAAGCAACAAGATCTTCATGAATTTTTCCTCCTCCATGCCCTCACCCACATACTAGTGAGTACCACATCATTGCAAGTAACTTTGAGAATGCCAACTCCTATAATCACTTTCACTGGAGTGCAAACATAACACAGATTAATGCATTGTAACAAATATCAGTCAAGAAGTCCAAATCACATATTTGAATTACCTATGTAGGAAATTATCTTTCACCAAAAGTTTAATTGTTAAAAAATGTACCTTTGTACACATTTTTATGGTTGTAAATATGAACCCTACCATTTATGAACCTCTATTGCAAGAAATTGAAAAAAACTTACAATAAATTCGATTTGCAGCCTGCATAAAATGTTGAAGAGCCATATATGTTTTCCCACTATTTGTAAGGCTCTGGTGATATATTACCTTTTGATTGTTTTTGCGTTTTGGATATGAAGTCTCATTTAAAGTTTTAGACAAAGGTGTTATTGAAATCTTAAGGCCTTATGGGATTTCCTTACACAAGCAAAGGATACCTAACCAAAACCCATCCATCCAAAATCAAAAACATCATTATGGACCACTAGTTTGTAGACTATTTGTTGGGTCCACTTGAAAATGCAACTTATAATTACAAGGATTATGTATTTTCTCTCACCAAGATATTCTAGGGTTGTTGTCTAGAAGATTGACATCATCCCTGTAAAGTTGTTCCTTGCATCTAATGCACTTCCATAACATTTGGAACATGATTTATTTTTTTATGTAGATGATTAGATATTTTTGCTACTTGATAATGATCTTTGTTTGATGAGAAAAAACCATATTCTATCTATTAAATTATTATAATTAACAAAAATAATTTTGTAAACCTTGGTAAGCCACTTAGATTTTGCTTCCAATTCCAAAGGATGACTTTTGTCTTAGTAATACTGCACAATGATGCATGAAAAAAAAAATATATATATATATAGCAACAACATTTGATCATGGACAACAACAATGGTAACAACCTTGAACAAACCTAGATAAATAAATAATTAAATGGTTGCAACTGAATTGGTCATGGTTTTTTTTTCAAAGCTTTGCTACTACACCTTGTGCATCTTCAAGCATGAAGATTTGAGTTCATGATGGAAAAAACTTGGAAAACAACAACTTGGCCATTGCCATGCACTTGGATATGAAATAGAAGAGGAGTAGGCTAAACTTCAAATGGATGACATGGATCAAATCCCCTTGTCGCAACTAGGTTTGTTGCCATCTTTTGACAGGAAAGTGCACACAATGCCACAAAGCTTCCCATTACCCATGTTCATGATGTTTAGTTGTATGTGCTCAACCCCTCATTTGGATATGCAACATAGACACTATCACATCCATGTTTACATCATTTGCATACTTGCAACAAAACCTCGATAAAAAACAAGAAAATATTGGACTCAACTACATGATGTTTTCTTTTGGAACCCTAATGGAATGATTTCTAGAACTTTTGTTTATTCTTTGACTTGAAGGTAGGATTGCCTTCCCTTTTCAATATTATTTCCATGTTTTTATTTACTTTTATTCAACATTCCTCTTCATGTTAATACCTTGGCTATTGGTCCATGGTCTTACATTTGGCAACCATGCCATAGATTTAATTTTCCAATTTTGGTTGAATTTTTTAGTGCTTTTTAGGGTATCATGCCCCATATGCAAAATTTCAAAATCTAGTTGGATTTTCAAATATTGTTTTGAGGGAAACATCTTTCAAATTTGGATTTTCAAATTTTTTTTGGTGTTTGGGTTTTGTTTTTGTGGATGTTTTCAATGTATTCATTTTGGGAATATCTAAAATGAAGGTAGTTTGGACACAATAATTTGAACACTAGGCAGACCATGCTATGGGTATTTCTCCAAATTTTTGGTTGATGTTTTGTTTTGTTTTGTGTTTTATGTTTGGAAAGTGTTCCAAGTTTTGGTTTTTTTGTTCATTGATTGTTAGATTTTCAAAGGAAGAAAATTGGTGGTTGTGAGTTCTAGAAAAAATAAGGAATTATGGTGATATTATAGCAAATAAAGGACTATGATGGTATTGTAAAAAATGAAAAATGATTCTTTTTTTCCAGGGGGAGTGGTATAAGTTATTTTTATTTTTAATATTTGTTCCAAGGTGTTGTGATGGTAATAAGCTTCATGCAAGCTATTGTAGACAATGTGATAATAGTAACCTTCATGTTTATTGATACAAGCCTATGGGCATTTGAATAGTTGTTTTGAAAGAAAATAAAATCAGATTTGAGGTTTTAATTTTTGCAAGTTTTTTGTGGGATATCATGTGAAATGAGTGAAAATTGGTAGCACATAAGGTAGTTACTCATACTCTAGGCACTAATAGTGTGAAATTGGGTTACAAACAATGTAAAGCATATAGGAGAGTAAGAGGTGGTTGTATCACTAAATATCCAAGTCAAATGAAAAAGAGGGCAAATCTAACCTCATGCTAATAACTTGGTTGTGAGGTCCATAGTCTTTCGTATGGCAATGCAATTTTCAATTTTTTTGTTACAAAAAAACCTTCAAAATAAATGGTGTGCAACAAAAACAATTTGTGGAATATTTGGGCCTTATAAATATGAAGATCCATTTACCCATGTAGTTTGTGGAGAGTCAATGGTTGACACATTTTAGTATGCATTTATGTCCAAGAGTTGTTTTACCTTTTGGTAAACAATTTTCACAATCAATTTTGCTCGAGTTAGTTGAAAAAGTTAAATAGTTCTATATATTATCATTTTTGGTGAAATGTTATTTTGCATTTACTAGCTTTGACCTTTGGAGGTCAAAAGGTGCCCATGACATCTTTGCACTCATGATAAATTTTCTTGGGGTTAATTGGCAACCAAAACACATTATGACTGAGTTATTTGAAACCATGCATATTTCTAAACAATCTTTGGCCAACAATTTGATAGAGTTATTGGAAAATATGGTTCAAAGGAAAAAAAAATTGCTTATGTGAAAGATAAGGGGTCAACTTAAATACCATGTTTAATGTTCTATTATTAGTTGTGACATTTTGGGTTTGGAGGAAAGTTCCTACAAATTTTTTTTTCAAGGGTTTGAAATATGTATCTATCAAGACTACACAAAATGATTTGTAAAAATGCATAACTTGGCCCAAAAAATCAAGGAAAGGTAGACAAGAATGGAATAAGGCTTATAATGATTTCAACCTTCCTCAAAAGAACTAAATACTCCAATAAACATAAGGCATGTTTTTTCAACTTGAAAACCTTTTGTTTATTTATTTTCCTTTCACATTATTATAGAAAAAAATATTTAACTTTTTTTTACCTTTACACATTTGCTAAAAAAATCATCTTATTTTAGGAAGCTCTATAATTCAAGCATGATATTGTATTATATTATAGAAATGTTATGAAGATGACTACCTAAATTCCACCTCATTTGATATGGCACATTTGTCAAATTATCGTTAATTATTTATTCAATATTGTATCTACTTGTGTTATGAACCAATCTAGGGATCATTGGTTACTAAGTGATTAAATTATGCCATATCCATGAATTTGAAATTGAACAAATAACATGAAATTCCACCTTCCTTTCAAAAAACAATGGAAGAAGGTTCTAATTGTTCTTGAGCTGATTTGTTTGGCATCCAACATTAGAAAAAAGGTTTACGGTGTTTTGGATTTTTTTCTTCCTTTTTGAAAAAATATGAAATACAAAATTCATAATATGTTGTTTTTTATGTTGGATCTTAAGTTCAATGGGTTTCCCTTGGATTTTTCATTTATTGGTCATGAGCAAGTTGTGGTCATTGTTGAAGAATATGATACAAGATTTTTATATTTTATGTCCCTGAAATGTCATCCTCATTTGCACCCATTAATTGAATTTGAAAATAACATTATTGATTATAGAATGGATTGAGAATGCAACTTGGATATTTTTGAAATAATAGCAAGGAAAAATGAGCTTTAATTTTGTGATTTGTTTAACATTCCACAAATTATTTATATTGTAAGAATTTATCAAACATTTCATACTTGTGTTTAATTAAGTAGACAAAGGTATATCTTGAAAAGTCATTAATAAAGGCGAGGAAATACTTGCAACTAGAATGTGTGTTGGTTTGTAATGGTCCAAAAATATTTGAACCAACCCAAGTATTTTAGTTGCCCTTGTAGCTCCCACTTTGGGAAATGATGCACAATGTTGTCTACCTTCAATACAACATTTACATGAAGTGAAGGTATTTTCATTGAATGTATCCACACCTTTAAATATACTTTGAATGTCTTCAAATCTTCTCTTGTTGATATGACCAAGTCAAAGATGCCATAAATTAGTTGTATTAAGACTAACATTAATAAGGACAACAATTGCATATTTGATGGGTCTTGAGGCTTATGGTCTCATCCAACTTATATAAATCAGATTCTAGCCTACATTATGCAATCTTTTCACCTATTGGATTCTTGAGACTGCATACTCCAAATTTTATGGAATTTTCTCCTCCAAATTTATCAAATTATTTTGCAAACAATAGATCCTTTTTGAGACCAGGAAGATGTAAGACATTTGGAATTTGTTTTACTTTCCCATCAAGTAATTTGATTGTTCCTTCTCTTCATCTTGCTATTTGGGGAATTGTATTGTCACCCAAAAACACAACTTGCCAACTTTCACATGCTTGATAGTTGACAAAAGATTCACTTTCATAACACATATGTTGTGTGGCTCTTGTATGCACATACCATGTGGGGTCATTGGCAATTTCTAATGCCAATGCCAAAACGTATAATTTGTGAACTTCTTTTGTCACAATGTTTGATTATATGTCTAGTTTTCATACAATATAAACACTTATTTTCTTCTTGCCACCATATTTAAAAGTCTTTTCACCATCCTTTGATGTTCTTTTTAAGTTTTCTTTTATAATTAGGATATATTTTTCCAATATAAAGGGCTAACATATTATCCGTAGTCAATTGAAATTTTTCATGAAATTTTTTTCTTGTATAAGATCATTTATTAGAGATTCTAAGGTCAAATTGGGTTGCCTTCTTAACCCTAAACTAATAAATGTTTGATATCTTGCACGCATGCTCTTCATAAAAGAAAGGACACCTTCATCATTAGGCACTGGTGCATCCACTGTTGATAATTGTTCTAAGATTGCTTGAAACACATGTATGTGTTTCCTTACACTCTTTCATCTTCGATGTATGCAATTTATCTTTTAGATACATTTTTGTCATGACATCTTGTGATTCAAACAATCTTATTAATTATGTCCATGCATCATTTGATGTTTTGCAGGAATGAATATGAAAAACAACACTATTTTCAAGACAATTATTAATGACTGTTAAAGAAATAGTATCTATTTCTTCCCATGCAACTATGTCCTTGCTCTTGTGGTAGGTAGTGCCTATGCAACATTAGTAATTTGCATTTGTGTAGGATTTATGGGCTTTGGTTTAGTGCCATCAACTATGGACCAAAGCTTTTCTGAGTATATGTTTTCATTTATTGAAATAAGATCCATTGAGTTTAAAAATGTGACTAATATCAATCTTTTGTGCCATGATTAAAATTGTGCATTATAACAAAAGAAATCTACAACCTTTTGTGAAAGGAAATAATTTGTATTTGTTATTTTAATCAATTTGAATTCAATTTGCAATTGTTCTTTTATCAATTTCAATATTGTTCAAGAAATGTTCTTCAACAATCCCTTTGAAATTATGTAATTGATTGCACATTGTTTGAATTTCTAACTTGCTTCAAAAGGTTCTTTAAATTTGATCTCTTCATACAAAAATTAATAGTGAATCTTTATCAGGCTTTGATATCATCTGAGGTTTATGAGAGAAAACATATTCATTCGTAAGTCGAAATAGAATGAAATTTACAGAAAGAACATGAAGAGTTCTTAAAGAGTTCTTATACATATATTTCAACTATGAGCAAGTGTGTTCCATGTGTACCCTATGCATGGTACTATATTTGTACAAGAGAACTATTATACATATGAATGTGAAGAATATGTTTTCTACTATTGAATGTTTTGCTGGGCAATTAATCCCAAGGATTATTAGATCACAAACTGAAACAAAAAGGATCTTTTTATTTTGTCAAAATACTTACTAATATAAGGAGATGTCAGTTGCGATCTAACAATTTGAACAAAAATTACCCAATGACTCTAGAGGTGATTGTACATCCCTTTCTAACTCGATAGAACTCATTTAGATAGATGCATATTTGGAAGGACTCAAATTTTTTTGAAGGAACTTCTTCAAACTTTTGAAAGTATGACATTGTGGAGATATAAATCTTTGGATATAAAACAATTGTTGTAAACTTTTTCATCCCTTTAAAACTTACTTCTAGCTCTCAATTTTTTTCCTAATTTGAGTTCTAATTGAAGGAAAAAAAAAACAATTAAGTTTGATATCCAGGTTGTGAGAACCAAATGAGAATACCCTGTTATTACATTTGTGATAATCAAACCCTTAAGAACCACCTGGTTATGAAAAAGACTGACACCCTGGTCAATTCTCACTGGCGCTCAAATTTACTATCTAAAAAAGCCCAGGCCAGTTCTCACAAACCACCTTAAGGAACCAGAACTGGCAGTTCTCTTGAAATAGTGAGAACCACCCAGCACTAGGGGTAACTAACTCTTCATGGTCATACATTTATGCTGTTGCAATATAACATTTTGACAAGCTCATTATATTCCAAGAGCAGGTCGACAAGCAGCACTTAAATGGACTTCTGAACACTGGACTTCAGATGAAGTACAGCCTTCAGGTAAGTGGAAAAAGGTTTTCGACCTGTTCATTTGCACTCAATATACAAAGCTGAGTCTTTAAAAGAAATAACACCTGCTTATTTACCCAACATAAAGATTGGGCAGGATGGTAGTCGGTAGAGCTTTCAAATACTATCTCATTATACTGTCCCAAATTTGCTTGTTAAAAGCACCACTGCAGAAACAATCAACCTTCTTCTATGTCCAATGTGACTGCCAGGGCTAGCAGCTCTTATGGGAGGTGTGAATGGACCTGGTCTTATTTAGACAATGTCAAAACTTATATTCAGAGGCTAGAAACAAACAAACAAGTTGATCCATCACCAACTTATCTTAGTTATCCCTGATGATATTATATTTTCATAAATTGTTGCGCATCAAGTTGAAAGACCAACATAAGGCATCAACACCAATTAACAACCAGAAACGTGGACCAAACAACTGGAACAAACAAGGACCAAACACTTTGGGAACATCTAAGGGGGGAAGGAGGGACCTGCCTCCTCTTGTGCTCAAGACAAAACTCTTCTATTTCTCCCAAACAAATTTATGATAGCTTTGGTGGCACAGGACTCATTTACCCACACAACTTGCTAGCAGTTCACACTCGAATTCATTTCTTCCAGTCATGCACCAACAATAATTACCAAATAACAATGGAGGTGTCGAGAGTAGAAAGAGTGGAGAGAGATGTGCTTTAAATGCACATTTGAAAATATAACGGTCACACACCAGAGCCCGGCAGTTAGTTGCAAGAGATTTTCCTTAGAAAAACAGGGTCTGTCTTTTCCTTTCCTACCATGAGCTTATGGCAAGACAAACAAATTTCTCCTTGCACATCAATTTCTTTGATGGCAAAGAGACAAAAACAACAAATCCAAATCGCTCGGCCCCCCTAGGATCAAACTGATTGATCAATTACCGCTGAATTTGCCTGAAATGGATCATCAGCAGTCACAAAAATCTCACAAGGCACTATTGATATTGTAGCTAGCTAGCTACGAGGAGGAGAACCAAATCTGAAGGAGAACATCAACTAGAGTTATGGGAAACCAGAGATGATGACAGAAGCCAGGTTTGAAATGTGAGCAGCTGCTTGTGGCATTCCTCAGAGCACAGGAGAATTAGAAACTCCTCAACAATGACACAGAAGCAAGCAATAAATGCTAGCAGGCTTAGTATTCTATCCACAAGCATACCTAGGAAAATGCAGCTGCCTTGCAAATAGGGCACTGGTTTTTCTGCATAAGCCACTGCTGGATGCAGGACACATGGTAACCATGCCCACACTCAATCTTTCCCAACTCATCACCCTCAACATACTCCTCCTGCAAACATAAAATGACAATACTTTCATCTGTTATTATGTACCTCAAGCTCTGTCTAGAGCTTCCCTTGAACACCATAAATCTGCTCATATATCAGGTGTGGAAGATCCTCACATTTCACTAATGCAAAATCCAGACCAGCACTGTTTTAAGAGATGGAGTATACAACACTCACAAAGAGCAAACAAGACCTTCCTTTAACTCTGACAACTTCCATAAGGCTGTCTATTCAGGGGACTGTTGGAAATGTCATGAATATTGGAAAGACAGACCATGAGGCAATTTGCAAGAAAACCAGATTGCAGTATGACAACCATGGTGTGGAGTTCAGAGTATTCACAAAAACTTGATTGCTCTGGACAGCTAACACACACATACAGTCAGATATGTATGTACCTGGCATATGCTGCACTTAATGTCACATTCCTCTGAGAAACGAGCAACTGCCACATCCAGGGAGGAGTATTGACTTCTTTTCAGTTTTTGAGCCACCACCTCAGCAGTCACTCCTGTACTCACATTGCCTATTCTCTCCTCCAAAGCAAGCAGCTCCTGTACTCATCTCACACAGACAATAAGACAACATCAGCCACACATCAACCAGCTGTGGTGAATGAGGGTAGAATAAGAGAACATGATTAAGATAAAATCCTCCTCTGTTACAAATAGCATCTTGCACTCTCCTCTACTGTGGGAAGTGTAGCCAATTTTGTGAATTACTCATAAACCCTAAACCTACAAATCAGCTGGAGAATTGCAGATCACTGACTCCAATAAATGGTAGAATGGAAAGTAAATGCTGCACTCAAATGAGGATCATATGGCACCTCATAGGACATGTTGTCCACATCAAGACGCAAATCACTGTGCTGGTCATGCAGGCCCATTCCTCCAAAGAGCAAGGTGGCCTCCAGCATCAGAAGTTGCTACACCCATTACAGCAACAAATCCTTGGTCAAAAACCCCTGACTACAGCTTTGAATGCTGAAAATCAGTTCCTGTCTTTTGATGAGATCAAACAGTGACTAACAGACTCTGCAGCATGCTGAAGCACCCAAACAGTGACCTAATCTTATCATCAGAAGAGACATTCAGAAACAGCCTATGGTCACATTGTCACTATTGTGGAGCTAAGCAGCAGGTTCAACTAGTAAAGCTAGAGTCAGCATTACCAATCCATGCATGACATGAACACAAACACTGAGTAGCACAAAGTTGAATGTACCTCATATGTCAGATCCTCATCTCTCTCCACACGCTCCAGTGCCAGCAGGATCTGCTTCAAATGGTTTTCAAGCAAAGAAAATCTCAGTACTGGTTATAACTCTGCAGAAATGAGTCAATAGAACATCAAGAATAGTTCAGTGTGACAAGCTTCTGGACCTATTGGTCCCTTGCAACATCTGGAAGAATGCCTACTCGAGCCATTCACTCAAAATACTCTTTTACCAAGTCTATTGAAAATTGTCTTGAGTAACACAGATTGTGAAATAGTTGTGACACTGATAAGAGGATGTCATAATTAGGATGACTAACCTCAGCCAGCCCCTCCGCAACCAGTCGGGGTTGATGTGCTCCATCACCAGCTGATAAGTGTAGTCCACGGAGAGGCATTCCAAGTAGACTTTCTGCCACTGATGAAAAACTTCTCTCACGCACACCAGGTGCTGATGACCTTGACAACATTGACCCTTGCAAAAGACTTGCTGCTGATGGAAGAGAATCTACGGAAGGAGCAAGAAGAGAAGGGTGAAAAGGAGTAGACAAACGAGAAGAGGTAGCTCCTGGTGTGGACATAGATGGTAGTAATGTGTGTGCAGTGCTTCCCTGTAGTCTGCTCCGCAATGACGGAGGATGTGAAGGGGGCCTTAAGGTGGATGATGAGGATGGGGCTGCAGGGTTAGTTTGCATTGTGGGAAACACAGAGTTGGAGGGCAAGGGAGCAGCGAGAGACATTGGCTCTAAACTGTGGTAATTGATACCCTGATTGTGTGCACTGGTCTCTACTGCAACTGCTGCTCCAAGCTGACTACTTGATGCACGGTTTGCCAAATTTCGAGCACTACTGTACCTCAGAGTTGGTCGTTCTCTTGCACCAGTTGAGCTGGATGTGGTCTCACTGCGTCGTGGAGCTGCTGGGGCTCCAGTTCTACCCCCAACAAGAGAAGGACTACAATTATGGTGAGGTGCCGTTGAGCTGAGCACCTGATTAACAAGTAAGTTGGTTGTAGAGATAGTGTCATCTGCATCCATTGACGAGTCAATGACTGGTGTTCTCCAAGAGCCCCAGTTTTCAGGATTTAAGCCTGGCACAGCTCTTCGCACAGTCCGAGCAAAAGGGGGTGGAGGCTGCATGGCTCCTCCCTCCATCAAAACCACTCCAACTGGTCCTCCTTGATTCATTCTTTCAGAAGATAAACTCCCACTACTACTGCCTATCACAGACTTTCCAGCCCGGCCATCTCTAAGAGTTTCAGGCAATGACTCTGTTTCCCTGCCAAAATTTACCATTGGAGATTGGAAATCCTCCAATGTGCCAGCCACAACCGAGGGTCTAACACCCAAGCCCATGAAGGTTGCTTCCGCTGAAGAAGATGTGGAGGCCCCAACACCAGAATCAGATGTGCAACCAGCAATGGCTGTGCTGCACCTACTCATGCCACTAACTCCGACTGCCCTTCCATCATAGCTTTCCTGAAGACCACCTCTGCGAAGAGAACCACTTTGATAAGATGAGCTACATGCCACTACTGGGGCACAACTCTTTCTCTTGCAAGCAGAGCTTCTTGTGCTATTACCCGGAGTACCAAAACCATATGTTCCAATTTCTGGAGTGCTCTGCAAATTGTTGCTCCTCGCCAAATGTCTGTCTGTTGCATTCTGGCCTCCATTGCTCCTGCAGGCTGCCTGAGTCTCCAAAGTGGCATGATGCCTACGAGCAGTTGCCCAAAATGACTCCATTTCTGCCATGTTGGCATAATTACTGCTGCTAGCCTGAAAGTTGGCCTCATCTTTGTAGTTTGGGCGGTCCACATAAAGAGAGTTGAAAGTCATACTCCCACTTGCATCATCTATTCTCCTCTCATCAACACCACTTCTGCCTCCATTGTGAGGATTTTGGCAATCCCTAAAGACAAAGTTCAGGGAATTAGAACTTGTACTTCCAACAATGTTGTCCACCTGTCTCTCATCAATACCAGTGCTGCCAATAATGCCTCCAGGACAGGCAGGAACTACACCTGCTTGAGCTTGCCTGCTCCCGAATGGTGGCACTCCATGCGTTCCACTCCAAGCACCAACATTTTCTGCTGCATGTTCTGCCCTGCTTGGAAAAATATACTCCTTGAAACTGTTTCCTGGAACTGACCCTCTCCCCACAAGAAAGTCAAGACTGCTGTGCCCACCCATTTCCTGAAATAGATCACACTCACTGTCTGGTTGTTCCTGACCTGACCGCATCACAACCTCATTTGACACCAGCTGTGTGCTAAGGCCCATAGCCATGTTGGCTTCACCATCCATGCCTGTAGACTCCAGCACTGGGCCACTCAGACCCCCTGGGAAACCCTGCAGTATATTCCAGGGTGCTTGCAAGGGTCCCTGTCGCGCTCTCTGCATTCTTCGAGTGCCAGAGGACCGAGCGGCCACAAGCTTTGAAGAGACTTGTGCTGGCTTGTGGATAGGCGGTCTACTAGATTCTGGACCTTTGCCATAATTTTGGGTATACACACCCTGTCCACCTGCTGAAGATTCCCCTGTTTCATCCATCCTGATCAGCATGCTGCTGTTGTGACTGGAGCTACCTGGCTGGTAGCTCACCTCTGTTGAAGGCCAGTGGTTCCCACCCATGAGTGGAGGACCGCTTCTTGAGTTCATGCCCTCTTCCATTGTACCACACCAGTGATCAGAAGTAAGGTCTCACACAGCTTGGCACCAGTCTGTTGCCACTAATGCTACTCAAATTGCGAGACCCTTTGTCTGTAACTCTCTGCGATTCTGTTGTCCCTTGATTGATTGGCCAATTCAGTGAAGTAATACGTATGTGGATACCCACACTTGTCACTGGCTGGATCCCAAAATCACAACCATATGAGTTCATTAGTGACCAGATAATGCATTCACAACTGTGTCAGCACTAACTAAAACGATAGATAAGATAGTAAAGACCAGAGAAAAAAACCTCTGGAAATGTCAAAGAGGCTCAAATAAGATGTCAAAACCCTTCATGGAAAGCAATGCATCTCCCTCAGACTTAGCGAAGGTCAGCATCCACAAGTTTGCAAATTGCCAACTACACAATCCAAGTCTTGATTGAGGTTTTCAATGCAACACATCACAAGAATAGGGGTCATCAGTAGGAGGACAGAACAACATAATCACCAAACACACACTAAACGCACTTTGACCTCAAGGCAGTATTCCCAAAAAAACACACTTGTCCCACATATCATGTCAGAAATGAAATGCATCCAGCATGTAAATGGTAAAAACAAAGATGGAAATGAAGTATTGACAGTTTCTCCCAACTGACTGAACAGAATTAAGAGATGACCTGATGAATAGGTTACAGCGATTTTAGATTCAACAACATATCAGAAAACAGGAAAGAGGAAAAACAACTCAACCCATTAACTCACAGAATAAACTGAAGAATGGTTTAAAGAATGGTGACAGTCACCTGCATGTATGGTGGCATTCAACAGCAACACGTATGGTAGTGAAAAGCTAGCATAACATCCCCAGAGACTGCATCAACTCCTGGCAGGGGATGGAGGTCAATGTCATACTTTAACCATCGTACTGAGTTTCTGTCACAAAACCAGCAGTAAAAGGAAAACTTAACTGTGATGCTAGCTGGTTCCATAAACATAAAAGAGAAGGAGATGACAAAGGAAACCAAGAAGTAACAGGAACACAAAAGGATTAAAAAAGCTGAATGAAAGAACTAAACAAGGAAGAGGAAGAGAAGAGATAAGCAATAAGAGAAATTCAATGTCATGATTTTTTGATGGTAAAGCAGGCTTTGAAAAGCTCCAACTGAGGTTGAAGAAGTCCTGGAAAATACTGAACAGAAATCCTCCTTTGTTATGCAAACCTCTGGTTTGTTTATATGGAAATTTAGAAGAACAATCTCTTCTCTTCAAAAGACAAATTGAACTCACCATTTGATCTACAAAGCATAAATAAAACTGCAAGACTGACTATTGAATACTCCAAATTTTACAGAATCTGAATTATTGGCATCCACACAAGGCATACACATCATTCTAATACCTCCTCTTCTGGCTGGGCACAATTCTAAAAAATGTGATGTCTAAGTATTTTTCAATTTTAGGAAACTTTCTAATCCAAGAAACTGCAAAAGAAGCCACTAGAAGTACAATTGAGCTCAGAGAACAAAAACCATTCAAATAACCTAAGAGGAACAATCAAGTGACACTCAAGAGGAACGTGTAAGGAAAACTGTCAAGCCACACATCAAACTCACCGTTGTTAGGTCAAAACCTAAAACGCTAAAACAGAAACAGAGATAGCTAGAAACACAAAATCACTTTGCAAGGACACAAGTCCTGCAAAATCTTTGTGGAGGCACATTTACAAATATCCTATGGATCAGAGCAAGGCAGCAAACCTCTGCATTGACCCAACCAGGTTATGCTAATTAACAAAAAGGACTTGACACTAGCAAGTCACCCATCTGTAATCAGGCATTTAGAACCCCTGCACGAGAAACACAGAAGTATGCTATTCAGCCAAACTTTTAGACTTACATAGATCCAAATCCTCATTTTATGCACAAAACAATACATCCCCTGGTCCATGACAATCATAAGGAGGAACACAAATGTCCCTTCACTGATTCCTTTAGATAGACTACATGGCACTGGCCATATAAACCCAACAAAAATGAGAGTAGCCATATACCAGATTTGCGGATTGGAGGGACAAATAACAAGTTCAAGAAATGCACATTAACAGCTTCAGAACTTAGGATGCATAAATTTTAAGGCAATCCGACAGGACCTTGAATTACATTATGTGTCATTGTTGGTTGTAGATGTAAAAGGCAAAAAAAGTCAGCCTCCTAGAAAACATTGCACCAAAAGACATGTGGTTTTAAAGCCCCCAGGCTTAAAAGCACTATAGTAAAATGGCCTCATCACCCTTGTTAAATACACTCATTGCTGATAACATAACAGTAGTAATAAAAAGCTGCAGGACCACCAGTTTTTATTAGATAGAATAGGCACACTTGCAGATAAACAACAAGAAAATTGCACATACTATTTGTGTTTCTCCCAAATCTGTAAACTCATGAATTGAAAGCAGCATCAGCTTTCTTAATATGGCTACCATGCAGTGCATCTGCTTGATATCCTCTTGTTTGTGTTTCAACCAGCACCCAAGGGATCAGCATGAGTAGGACTGTCAAAACCACATAAGAAATGTGAAGCCTCAATTGCTTCAGCACATGATTTGGTTGTTCTGTCCATGACCTCAGGTCCTTGCATGCACTAAATCCTTTTGAGACATCAGAACAACAGCAAGTCTCTCACCTGAAGTGAACCAAGCAAAAGACATCCAAAGGGGTGCACAACTCAATAATATGTACAGCAGCATTAGTATGTAAGGAATTGCAGAGAAATCTCCACAACAACAATTTCAAGATAAGACAACAACGAATGCAGCCAAGACCCTATGAGCCAGAAACACTCACAAATGTTAGACTGTCCACCTTCATCAACTCAATACAGCAACAGTACAGTACATTCAAGAAACATCTCCCTATGGAAAATTCTAAGAGATTCCTTTGCAATATTCTGTAATGCAGTCATGCCCAACACATTCAAGCATGGAATGACACCAACCCACCAAGCAAAATAAAAACCACAACCAACATTGGATATTTCTTTCCTCAAACCCACTGACAAACTCCACAGGGTTTGAAGGATTGGAAGATGAAATCAGTCACAAAAGAACAACTACGAAGATTTCCAAATGGAATAGATAAATTTTCCATCATCATGTCTTGCCATGTCTCACCAGCAAGGACTCCAATGATGGTGCAAAGGCTGCAGAAGAACAGAGGAGGTCTCTACATAAGGCAGCTTGCTCACCTTCTGAACATCAAGGGCTATTGTTGGCCAAACAGCCAACGCCTTTCCCTGTGCTTATGATGTGCAACATGCATGTGCTCTGGATCATACCTCCTCCTGCACACCTGCAGCACATCCAAGAATTGAAAGACTATCAGATCCAAAAGTACCCAGAGAAGAACATCAACTCACAGGAGACCTGGAAAACCGAACCTTTCCAGGATGGAAGGCTTAAGAGAATGCTGCTCAACGGTATGCGGTCAGGACCTCTCAACATTGTTTTCATGCCTTCAGGAACACTCTGAGGTACAATGTGCAAAACACAGGAGGCAAGGCAATCGTTTTGGACCAAGAGAATCAGATGCAACCAAAGAGTTTTGCACAGAGAAAGGCAAGCGACTGTCTCGGCACGAGGAGATCCGCGGAGACAAGAATCATCGGAATCGCAAAATGATTTCCTTTGAGAACGCTTCAGGCGTGTAGCAGGGCATCGGAGCACTGTACGTTCACAGTCGCGGCGCTTCTGGTTTCTGCCGCTTTTCTCATGTATATCTCTAAGCGCGTACCATACCTCAAAGCCCGCTAGCATCACAAGGCTAATACTAGCACGGAGGTCTGACAGAGGAAGAGCAAGAGCACACACTGTAGGAAACACAAGCTTTGAAGTTCTTCAAAGCAGATAGGCACCGCAAAGAAGATGCAAATCAAGAGAATGACCGACCGCCCGCCTCGCTCTGTAGCAATCTCTCTTTCACAAGAATGTCTGTCTGTCTGTCCAGGAGTTGCCTTGGAGATCATGTGACAAATCGCCAAACAAGCATGGGAAAAAGCAGCCCACTGAAGAAACAAAACAAGAGAAGAGATTTAAAGAAAGACGGGTGAAGCAAACATGAACAAGCACATCATGCGAGTACCTACCAGCACCTTCTTTGCTTGCAACGCAGCGGCAAAGAGAGAGAACGCAGCACATCTGCCGCGCGCTTCTTCTGCTACGTTGCACCACCACCACGACGACAACACTTGCCGTTTTTTCCTCTCTCTCTCTCTCTCACTCTCCACACTCACATCCACCAGCAACAGCATCGTAAAGCCACGAAGAAGAAATCCATCGTCGTCGGCAAAAGTCAACAAAGGCAGCCGACAGAAGGAAGAATGCAGCCACGAAATTCACCTTCCTTCCGCCACAAACAACACAAACAAACAAACGAAACGAAACGAAAACAAAAAGCAAAAGATGAAAACAGATCTACAAAACACACGCACGCACACACGCAAGCACGCCAGATTCACAAAAAAGACATTCACTTACAACAGTAACGCCCACGCAGCCACACAATAACAACTCGGACTCATAATCGTAGCTTGAGTCTCAAGAGTCGCACTTATTATAGTCTCCCGAAAGCCTACGACTACTACTCCTTGTGCTGATTCCCCCCAGACAAGCAAGAGCAGCACCAGCGACCAGACAACAACAATAACAAGAAGAAGAAGAAGAAGAAGAAAGAGAAGAGAGACGACAAATACAACAACAACAGCAGCAACACCAACGCCAGAAAACGCGGAGAGAATGAAAGCAAGTAAGGAAGCAAAAGAGGCGAGACAGAAGCAAGCAAGAAAAGGGCATCGCCATACGGCACCAAGCTTTGAATGAGGCCTGTGGCCACCACATGGGAACGGGAATGGGCACGGGCTTTGCATGGGATCACTGACTACCCCCCGCCCCCGCCCCCGCCCACCCTGCGTAGCAGCCTAGCACGCACAGCAGGGCTTTTTTTTTTTCTTTTTTCTTTTTTCTTATTTTTGGGCCTGAAAATACCTTCAAAATGGCTAATAACATGTAGTCCCTTTTGCTTTTCTACTTGCCAATTTTTTATTTAAAAAATAATAATTGCCAGATTTCTCTATTCGGTTCTAGTATTGTAAGTTAGAATGTGTCAATTTTTTATTTAAAAAAAACTTTTATGTCCTGTTTTGTCAGGGTTTTTTTCCTTTAGTTTTTTTTTCTGAAATTTACCAAAGAGTTAGCAAAAATAGTTGATTTTACACTATGGAAAAAAAATTTGCAAAACTTTTTGTTGGATAGACAACAAAATTTGTGAAAAATTGGAATAAAAAAACTCTATTGGGTTTACTCATTACTAGTGTGGCTTGTCATGTTGAGCACATAACTATTGTAATTTATTGAAATAATTTTGAAAAGGAGAATGATACATGCCTTCTTTTAGCCTAAGTTTGGAATTCATTTTTCAATAAAAATTAAATTACTATTAGAATTCCAATGACAAAAAAATTATTCAAATGTTGTGGTTTGGGAGATCTCCACCCAACAAAACAAATCAAATAAACTACCTTTCTTAATAGTAAGAGCATAATAGTTTTTAAAAATAAAAAACTTATATAATTTTATTTTCTTTAGTTTAAACCATAATTCTGTATCCAATAAAATTTATTATTTAATTAATTTCCAAGGTAATTTAAATCAAGAATTATCTTTTCAATTTTTATTTTATTTTTCCTTTGGTCATATGTAACCATAATTCCTTTTTCCTTTGAAGGAAAATTTAATTTTACATTTCATCAACCTGAATTGATTTTTAAAATGACCTAGGATAAGGTTTTTTTCTATTTACTTTCTTTGCAAAAATAACAGCGATATTTTTGCTTGTTTGTGTAAAAATGCTTTGATGATCACATGTTAAACCACAATAAGTTAATTCAAGTGAATTAGTTAATTTGAAAATTGTCAAGAAATGATAACTCTTGGTTTTGGTATTTGTCACCATTTTGGGGAATTCTTAGATTGTTTGTGCATTTGCTTTTGGTAATATTCAAAATGGAATACTAGGAAGTGGAAAACCCAAATAAATAAATAAATACAACCACAAAATTTCAACCAAAATCTCGAAGGCCAACTTGCTAAACCTTGATGCCGTTTCTCTTTGGAAATGTGATTTTCAATTATTTATCTTCCTCCCTTTTTCAAAGAAAAAGAGAAAATAGAGTCCTAAATTGTATAGATTGTTTCCTTCATTTGCTTTGCATAAAGTTCCAATTGTGGAAGCAAAGTAGAAAAAATTAAAAATCATGTCACCACAAATGTTTGTCTTGCACTATTTTCACTTGTTTTTTTATTGTTATAAAAAATGTAATGCAATTAAATTCATACTAAGAGGTGTGTTCACACTTGGTGTTAGGGACTCTAGTGTTGAGTCACTTATGACCATACTAATCACTTAAGACTTAAACTTACTTATCATGAAGAGTTTATGTTAAACTAACATAACATTAAGCTATCACCCATTTAACATTGGGTGCCACCTAGGATGCCACATAGATTTACATTTAACATCAAGTGTGAATGCACCATAAGTGATTATATGAAGCCTAAACCACTAGGTAATCTATCACATCATTGAAAAGGATTGCAATTAGAATTGAATTGTCATATCTACTACTACTACTACTTCCATGGGATTTTGAAATTTATGATTTCTAAGAATTTGTCAAAAACTACTTAATAGGTGGCCAATGGCCAAAAACCTTGTCCAAATCCAAAGGCCAATTATGTCTATGCATATTGTTAAAACTTATGGGGTTCAAGGAACCCATATAACATAAAATATGTGTTATAAATTCCCATTTGCCTACAGCTTTCACCATAGGGAATACACAATGATGATTAATCCCCATTTAATAGTGGCATTTTATTAAGTAAAACTCCATGCAAATGTGATATCATGTCATGATCTACTGGGTTGTTAACAAGATTATATATATTTATATTTATGGTTTATCCTATATTTACACATTATGGGCATATATAATAAATGGGCAAAATTTAGGGTAAATTCAAAGTATGTACAACTACGTGGCACATTGGTAAGTGGAAAAAAGACGGCTAGTTGTACAATTGGCATTGCAAACATGAATAGAGAAGAAAAAAAAATTAAAAAGCCTACAATTTGTTTTTTAAAGAGAAAGAATTGAAGCCAAAATTCATAAAATAATGCATTCAAAGGCATTATTTGTATGAGGCAAAATGTTGGTAGATTTATATAGAAGGCTTAAACTTCCCAAAAGCTTTGACCTTAGTAGACTCACCACCCACATGGTTTGTGGTGAAGAATTGATTTGGTGATTCCAAAGGCCAAATTTCTTTGGCTTATTTATTTGGGTATCATCTAGGATACCTTGGCTCTTAACCCACATACTAACTAACATAGGGTTCTCTCATCCTCTCTCTCTCTCTCTCTATAAGATGCCATAATGGTGAGTTGTGTCCATTTTGGTAAGTTGACATTTGACATTATTGGAGGTTGGTATGACTTGATAACCACTTTTGTTGTGCATAAGGAGAGCTTTCGTTTCAAAGGGGTTTGGGCTCTACAAGTCTTGGAGGCATTTGATATTTATCCAATATGACTAATAATCTCATGACTAGGTAAAAAAATTTCTACCTAGCATTCTTAGTTTTCAAACTTCATAAGAGAAATTATGAAATTCTTCATAAAAGGAAAATAAATAAATAATATTAGTGGATGAGTGTACATTAACTATGGTCACAACCAAATGGTTTATATATATGTGGCAGTTATTTTTAACATCAAAGAAATAGCTCAAATGGTAGGGATTTGATGACCACTTTGCAAGTGGTTTGTGCATTCAATTTACATTACCACTAGCCTAATTTGCATGATACTTATGAGAAGCAAAACCCTAGTAAAATCAAGTGTCACTTGGTAAACATGTGAATACTCTGTTTTGGGGGTGAAGCCTTAGTGGAGGAATGGACAAATGGAGATCACTATAACTAAATTTAAGAACCATGGGAACCATGTGAGTGGAGTTTTGGGGTTAAACTTTTTGGGACAAACAAGGAAACATTTATTGGAGTGGTGTGAGAACTTAAAGGTTGAGGGGGTTTAAGGTAAAGGCTACCATGGGAAGAACAAATAGGTAGCTCACCCATTACAAAGATTAGAGAAGGTGCTCCATCTCTAGAAAGAGGTAATAAACTTAAGGGCGAAGAAAGCACACTTAACCACGGTTAATTGACAAACCTTGCATCTTTGCTTTTGTCTTTATAAGATATAAGCCAAACCAAAACTAAAAGGGACTACTACCTACCTAATACTCAAAAGAGTGGTGTGCACCCAATGCTTAATCATGGGTACTTGTTGACAAAATTTTCTTCTCTCTATCCCTACTAGGCTAACTCTTTCTTTTTTGGGAATGGCATTGGGATAGAAGCTGAAGGCCCACTTCACATCTAAGTTTGAAACTCATGAGCCATGCCATCTAGTCATGGAAGAGCATTTTAGGGTTAGGGCCCCACAATTGGCCATTTTCATGGATCTTTGGCCGCATATCCACAAGGGCCCCACAAGGAGGACGAACTCTAAAAAGAAGTCAAAATAGCTAGGTGCTCTCTCTCTCTCTCTCTCTCTCTCTCTCTCTCACACACACACACACAATGTACATAACTTATTTGGGAAATGGGAATTTGGTGACACCTTGGGTGAATGAGCACCCATGTTGGTACCATGCTAAAAATCCCAAGAAATTGTTTAAATTGTTTTAAATATTGCAAATATCGCATGCATGCTTAGACAAAAATCAGGGTCTCTAAGTTGAAACCTAATAATTTTTTGGGCTTAAGATGGCCACCAAGAGGCCTCGCTCAAAAAGATCAAGGTATCATCCACACATGCTCGTTCACCCTTGGCCATCGGTGACCACCAAACACACTAAAGTGGTAGGAGGAGACAATGGGGTTCAATAAATTTTTTTGCTCGGTAAGATAATGTAATTGTAAAATCCCGATGAAGTGTTGTTCCGCACATGCATGGTACTTTTCCAACATGGCAAATTTGGGTGGGCCACATGTTCAAAGATATACGTAACTTATGTGTTCCTTAAGAGTGCAACTTGCTATTCCGTCTCCAAACAAACATAATTATTTCCAAAGGGAAGTAGATCTTGAACATGAAGTGAGATGTGATTTTCTTAAAACCTTTTTTTTTATCACGGAAGTGTGTGTATTTTCTCTTTGCAATGGCAAATCTGAAAAGCAGCTGCAATTTACAGGCAAAGTGGAAAAGGAGAGAAAGTGTTGGGGATCTACACTGAAATCAATGATGAGAGCATGATGGTGATGCCACCAGATAGCCAAATATTAAAGGATAGGGCCATCCATTGCGGATACTATTTTTTTTGGCTTCTTTTCGGCGGTGGGTCACACAAACATGGGACCGGGGAAATGCTCATGGTGTGGTAGTCATTAAGACCCACCCCCAAAAAAAAAAAAAAAAAAAGGAAGAAAGAAAACCCAAAAAAGAAGGAAAAAAAAAAAAAAAAAA
>Ga0116229_10000489_pt1 | contig 52480 bp, 46 predicted proteins | sample S1TSphgellanicum_3_FD_87313 | JGI IMG/M metagenome (GOLD analysis project Ga0116229, IMG submission 87313) | Host-associated microbial communities from peat moss isolated from Minnesota, USA - S1T2_Fc - Sphagnum magellanicum MG | ecosystem: Host-associated > Plants > Peat moss > Unclassified...
AAAAGGTTTTTTTTTTTATTTTTTTTTTTTTTGAAATAATTTTTATTCTTTTTTGTTATTTATTTAAGTTTTTTTTTTTTTTTTGGGGGGGTTTGTAAAGTGATGTTACATGAAACTCCCACAATCAAAAGGAAACCTCAACACCTATTAGATCGTCACATTTTCATAAAATAAAAGAAAGGCAAGAAACAAAGAAATTTTAAAAAAAAATTTTTTTTTTTTTTTTTCAAAAACAATACCTTACAAATTTTATAAGCACCATTGCCAAGCTAACTGAAATCTTACATAGGTTATAAGGTCTTACAACATCTTATGGTTGAAAATTGTCCTAAATTTACATTACAAAAAATACAAAAAATCTTTATCCATGTTTAAGCTTAGGATACGCTTTGCATGGAGCTTTACAATGGGTAATTGCCATGGGTGGAAGATATTCTCAAAATGCAACGACATTGGATTCAACTATCATTTCATCTTAAGCCCCTTATTTTTAGAATGGTGCCACCTTGTGATTTTACCCAACAACTTTGGCTTCAATGTGTCCCTTGTTTTGGCAATCCATTATTAAATTATTAGATCACCTTGAAAAAAGCTTTTTAAATAATTGTAATGTCATTAATTTCAACATTCTATTAAATAATTCAAGTGTGGTTTGCCATTTTAATACATTTTTGTGTTTAAACCATTGGAGAAGAATTTGATTCATAATTTGGTATGTTTAGCCCAAGTTTTATTTTATCTTTTGAAATTTTGTTTTGTTAGCTTTTGCATTAGGTTTAGGCTTCCCATCCTTTAGCAATTAGACTATTTTTATGCGTGTAAATTGAGTTAATCATTTGAATCATTGTCCACTTCTTGATATACAAATTAGTATATCATTGTAGCAATAGAAATCTTTCATTGTTTATAAAAACATGTTGATGAACCTTCCTATATGTGACATTAAAACATAAGATGTTTAAGATCTTGATCCATTAAAAATTTGAGTGCATATTAGGTGTTTGTAATTAAAAAAAAAAAAAATTCTTTTCATTTTTTAGTTTTCTTTGTTATCATGTTTTTAATAGTTTGTCAAAGTTTGATATTTTTATAATATATTTTATTGTTAGGTTAAATATTAAAAATTAGTGATGTATTAAATTATATGTAAATCAAACTTTTACATAAAGAATGTCATTTCATCATTCGTTTACAATGTATATAATCAATCTTATAAAGATTGATTAACATAAACATTGTACAAACCTTCTAAAATCAAGTTGGGTCTTATTATTAAACATGCCAAATTTATTAGTCATAAATGGATGACGATGTATTATGCAATACATTATTTTAGGGTCATGGAATTAACATTTCTTGTAACCATTCACTTGTCAATTTGGCTTATTGGTCCCATTTCAAGTGGTTCACTTTGTTCCGCCTGGCAGGTTGTTGAAATTATTATAACATCATTTATATGTGGTTTTCAACATGTATTTTGAATCAATTATGTGATAATCAAATGTTGAATGGTGTTTTACATTTAGTAATTTCCATGAGATTGAAATTTCATGAAAAGTTTCACATTTATCTTCATGTAAATAATCTCATTGATGATGATTTGAAATATGTGATGAAAAAATTGAAGGACTTTGGAATGGACATGAAAATAAAAGTAGGTATTTAATTGTAAAATGTTTGTTTATTTGTTTTCACATATATAATACAATGGACGACACATGACCAACACAAAAAAGAGGGGTGCATCATCCAATAATTCATTTACTAGAAACAAAAAAATATGTAAAATTGAAATAATTTCATGCATTTTCATTCTTCCTTTAATCTAACACTATTGCATGGGGTTTGAAAATAAAGAAAATTTCATCCATTATTCATTGATCAAATTATGTTAAATTTTTATAATTCACAACCAAATTTGTTCAATTATGAATTCAAATCACATAGTTCATGTTTTGAATAAAAATATTTTCATTATGAAAAAATAATTTAAAAATAATTCTTATAACAAAATAGTGCATTTAAAAAAAATAGTTTAACATATTGATTGTTTTAAAGGATGAAAAATGTCTCATGTATAGGAAAAAACTATTACAATATAAAAACATGCATAAGAATAAACAAAAAATATAACAAAAATGGGCCTCAACATAAATTTACTTCATACATAAAAGATAATTTTCCTAACATCCCATAGTTATAACAATGGACACCTTTTAAAGGATGAAGTCCACTCATTAGTGTGAATGTGAAAAAAATATAATATAATCATTTGAAAAAATGATCAACTATGAATAGAAGAAAAAAATTAAAATTTGACTAATGTAACATTGTTTCCATTTTTGTGAAATTGTAGTGTAAATTAAAAACAAATTGAAAGATGAAACATTTCATGAAGGTTTGTCATAAAATTTGATCTCGGTTTAAATTTCAATTCATAGCTACAAATAATTTTACCTATATACAAAATATGAGGAAAACATTTGAATGAAGCAAAACATGATTCAAATGATTTTCATTTCCTAGACAAAAATCAATGGTGAAGGCAAAACTATTCAAACTTAAATTTTGACCTACCATACAAAGGTTTAAAATTAAAATTTGGGAAAGGTATTTAAGAGGTAACGAAATGTTTCATGGTTTGAGTTTTAGAAAAAGAAAACAAAATTATTACGTATAAAAAATAAAAATGCAAATGGGTAGCATTATTTTGATTTATAAAAATGATTGACTTTGAGAAAATAATAACATGTACATATGTGTGAAACACTTATTTGATCAATGTTGATTGGAAAGTGAAAAAATAATGGAAGTATGTAATACTATTTGTATGTCATTCTGAACTTTACAATGATTTACAAAATGTATTATCTTGTTTTACATGATGGTGTTCATAGAGTTTAAATATTCATGTATGTCAATTTGATCATAGGTGATTGTTATTAACATGCAATGGTTATGTAACTATTCTTGGACATCCCAAAACTTTGTCAATTTAATTTCATGTTCCCCTTATAAATATATAATCAAATATATAATTAAAAAATTTAAAACAATATTTATGCTACACCTTATAAAGTGATGCATTGATTTCATCATCAACATCGTCACCTTTATTTATAATTGTAAATAGCTTTTTGAAATATCATTTGTAAAATTCTATTTCCATTCCATCTCTTACAACAATCGGAATCCAACTTTTTTAATGTCGAGAATTGATAATTATAAACAAACCACCTATTTGCATTTATGTGACAATTATGTCATCATTGGAAAAACATTCTTTCAAACCTTTTGGAAAAGAAATTGTTCAACTCAATGCGAGCTATTTTGAGGTCACATGGGTACACAAAAAGACCAAAATTGAAAAGTTTCATTTTGTTTGCCAAATGGGTCAAGCTTAGAAAATCCAAAAAAAATATTTTTTTATTTTTTTTAAATAACAAATAAATGCTTCTCATATCAGAGCTTGAACAATAAATGAAATGAATGGATTATCATCACAATTGCCTTTAATAAAATAGTAAATACTGATTTCCTCAATTTTTGTCCCATTTTGAAAAGTTTACAAAGTAACAATTTTGTGTTTTGAATTACTACAATATTTTCATTTTGAAATAAAAGATTAATAAAATGGATTATATGAAACATTTTGTAAAAAACCACATTTTTCAAATAACAAACGGTTGAAAATGAATGAAAAATGATGGGTTCAAATAATGGTTAAGACATAGTATAAACACTTCACCATACATCTAAAAAGATGGATTTCATTTTCACCCTTGGTAATTGTCAACAAAATCAAATTTGTTTTACCAAGCAATCTTGGCCTACAAATGATGCAAAACACCATTGCATCATAGAATTGAATGCATACTCTATTTTTATTTTTTAGGGTCCATATTCAAATACTACATAATTTTTCTTTTTACAATTTTTTTGGAGAAAATGAAAATTGAGTTGAATATGCATACAACTTTTTAAATTATTATTCCAAAGGAGGATTTTTTATATAATGTCTTTTGATAATCAATTCATTTTAAGTTAAAAATTTTGTAGGCATGCCAGTGATCAAATATTCAAAAGATGTTAAAGAAAAAATTCAAGTCTTTTGAAGTTATTTTGAAAGAAATATGAAAGTTTAATAAACGTTTTGCTTAAGTTTAAATGTCAATTCCATGTAAAGGTTAATTTGTCCTTGTGGTTTGATAGTAAAAGGGTTCAAATTTAAATCAAAGATAAACTAATTATAAAATTTTATGATTTAAAAATTTCAGGCTAGTTCAAGATTGTTATGAAGCAAATTTAAGTTGTTTAGGGTGCAAATCTTAGTTTGAGGTCAGGAAAAATAATGTTGATATCTCCCAATGATTCAAACCGTATAATATAAAATATTTGGTGTAAAATTATGAATGTTATCCCACCACACATGTTACTAACTTATGTGTTAAAATATTAAAAAATAATAATGTGCATGTAGGTGTTATCAACTTTGTTTGTGTATTGACATGGATTTACATGACAAAGATTAGAACAAGGTCATAAAATATTGAAAAAAATACCCCAAAAAAATAAGTACCTTTGGTTCACCAAGATTACTTGGCCTACCAACTAAACTTCACCAAGTGAAACATGTAACCTTTTTTTATCATTTCCAAATTGAAAACCTTGCAATATTGGCAAATTCAAACCCAAGACAATCCAACACTTTCATATTTAAATTTTTATAGTTTGTATATATAAAATAACCTTTGAAACCTTTGTCTCCCCCAAGTTAGAATTATGAATGGTAATTTTTTAATCAAAGATTTACTACCTATTTGTTGAGATCGAATATACTTGTATATTAAATGTAAAACAAACATATTGCATCTTTCATTAATGTAAAAAAACATTCAAGCATAATCTATATGGGTGAAACAACACAATGATCGTTGTATTACAACTTCACAATATTATCATGACATGAAACATTTATTATTTTGAGAGTTGAATATATTGCAACAACATTCAGTGAAAATACAAGAAAAATTATTCGTTTAATAATCATACATAAATTTTCAACATTCATAATTGCCTTCAAAATCTTTTGAACCTAATACCAATGTTTGTCCAAGCATGATAATTGGTGATTCTAACATTGACATGCTTGACCAAAACTTAACACAACCAAATGAACTTAAATTTTTTATAGACCATTATTCAATGAAATTTTGATTTTAAAAATTACAACAATTTATGGTACCACATGTTGATCGCATATGGATAAATACACACATTCAACAATGCATGTCTAAAGTTGTTGAAACATATTGGACTAATCACAAGCCAATGTATTTGACATTCAAACTTTCAAATTGTGTTTCACAATATCATTAGACATTGAATGTTGACATGTACATAAATTATTGACTAATCGCCTTTACTTTGCACAAGATTCATACACATTAGAGCAATAACATTACATAACTAGTTGTTTGTTGATTTCCATATGTTTTAAACTAACCAAGTTTGTGTTTGTTTTTGTTTGTGTCAATTGATTTGTTGATTTTTTTGGTTTTAATAACTATGTCCTCTTGTCATTCCCTCTTGTTTCATTTGTTTTTACCAAAGTTTCCACTGATTTTGAATCAAATTAAGGCCATTTTCTTCAATAACTAGCATTTTTGATAACATTGTGACATGAAAATAAAGAGGATATTGAAAGCCCCCCATATTTAAGGTATAGATTATGACTCTAATTTACACCATGCTTTAATTTACAAATGTATCCTTCCCTAATTATGCATAATTTTTACACATGCAAATGGGTTATGATTAGGTTATAAAAGTGTTTTGCAGGTGGGAAAACATATATATATGATTCTTTGGTGTATACCAATTTATGGAAAATATGTTAGAATATATTATATACATTGTATTATATTCAACAAGCAAATCCAAGTAAAAAAATGCCTTCACAACTCTCTTTTTTTATTATTTTCTAAAATGTACACTAGCTATAACTTCTCTTCTATGGTTCTCACAAGCCTTACATTTAAGCTTAAATTAGCCTACCATAGTACATGAACAGCTTCAACACATGTTTGTCAAATAATAAATTAATTTTGAAAATTCCATGCAGTTAAAAACCAAAGATTATTCCCAAAATGTTGGCAAAAACAGTTTCTATATTTCCTCCACAATATTTTGTTCCTTGAGAAAAATTATTTCTCAAAAATTTCAACATTTTTTTACAGATAATATAATTTAATTAATTAATTAATTAAATAGTGTGGAAGCTGCTGCCAAGGTATTACACAGATGGAAATGCAGACAACAACAACAAGGGGCCCCCAATTTGAGCCTAAACTGCCGCATCCAACATAGCAACGGCAAACAGTAAACCGGTCGGTAGGGGGGGGGAGGGGGAAAGGGTGTAGGAGGGGGGTAGGGTGGTGGACGGGAAAACCACGGGTGGCGACAACTGGTGACTTCACCGCCGCCCTTTTTTGGAAAAATAAATGATATGTGGCAGCGACGTGTCAAGCACACCGCCCAATAATGTCCGCTTACCAGACCTGTTCAACCTAACTGTTCGTTCTCCTATCACCATGTGCATTGTTGTAGGAGTTTTTTTACCTTGGTGACTAGACCAAGGGACAACTTGGTGGTTGGTATGGGGTTATTTCTTGGGGGGGGGGGTTAAGTGACTGGACCTTATTGTGTGACTAGACTAGGTGAACATTTGAAATTAAAAAATAATTTAATCTAGCACCCCAAGCGTTTCCATACTCTGGAGTCTAAAATCAGTGGCAGAATCAAGTAGGGTTAACTTAACAAACAATTTAATATATTTTTTCCAAACCTCCTCGATGAATTTTGTTGAGTTTAGGGGAATAAATCGCCAATTTTTCGAAAACTCTGTTCCCCAGCGGCACTAGAGATTTTTTTTGGAAATATATAATTTTTCCCACAATAAAATTGGGAATTTTTTGAAATTTTTTGGGTTTTTCTACTGGAAATTCGACTATTTTTCTCTGGAAAAAAGCACCAAATTTTCCATATGAAAAAAGGAATTTTTTTTAAAAATAAGTATTTTATTAAAAAAAACCCTGGTCCCCACCTGTCTGAAAATGAATCATTTTGCTGAAATAAAAGAAACTATTTACCTAGCTTACCACTGGTAAAATTCTTTCTTCACGGTTGCTATCCAGATCCCCAAAGACCCAAGTCTCAGTAAGTCTTACTTACTAAGCACCTGAATTGGGACCTGGCTTGCACCGAATCATTCGGGCATAAACCCTGACCCAAAGGTAAGTAGTCTCGGGTCTTGGGTAGCCGAATCTACGCTTCCCACCACACAAGCTATGACCAACGGTCTGGATCTTCCATTGAGAGTTAACCGGGTGTTTAAAACCAGGGTTGATTTTCCAACCCGCGTAGGTCCCGTCGTCTCTCTCCCTATCTCTGTCTTTTCGTTCCTCTCACTTTCCTGCTTTCTGCTGCGCTGTGTGTGTGTGGCCTTTCGAAGATCGTGGTTGTTGCAGAGAGATAAGTAGAGCACGATTTTTTCAGGTTATCAATTTCTTAGAGGATTCAGAAAATTCCAGAGTGAAGTGCTGAAGAGCTATGGCAGTCATTAAATCGATCGTAGCGCGTCAGATCTATGATAGCAGAGGAAATCCTACAGTGGAGGTGAAGCAGCTTTCATTCTCTGTTGCTTTCTTGCGCATTCGTCTTTGTGACCTAAGATCCGTCAAAGCTTTATATATTTATTTTTTTCTGAGCTGGTTAAGTATGATTTCTTGTACGCTTGAATTGGAACTGAGGTCAGAAGTATGCTTATTATTGTGAACAGGCCGATGTTCATTTGAGCGATAACTCATTCTACCGAGCAGCTGTACCTAGTGGCGCTTCGACTGGTGCGTTTCCTTTCTCCCTTTTTTCGTGACCTGACATGTGCTCTTGGATACCTCATTTTGAGATTATCACATTTCTGGTGGGATTTGGGCTGTGCGATGCATTGTAAGCGATGCCGCATTTTGTGGTTTTTTTTCCCCCTTTCTAAACCCCAAAGTATCTCTCTCTTCCTATTTTCTTCCCCAGGTATTTATGAAGCTGTGGAGCTTAGGGACGGGGGCAAGGACTACCTGGGAAAGGGTGTCACCAAGGTCAGAGTCTTTGCAATATTCCCTTTCGTATGTGGGTGGAATATTGTTTGCTCATTCGTTTCTTTGAGGTTTTTCCCTTTGAGTCTCAGATTGAGGTATGGGCAGGTTCTGATCTTCAAGGCTGCACCTGAAGCAATCTTAGTTGCTAATGTTCTGTTGATCCTTCCCATGTCCTGTGAGAAATGGGCATGTCACAGGACTGTTTCATACATGTTACAATACTGATCACAAGCTGCCTTTTCCTTTGTGCTTGGCAGGCTGTGAACAATGTCAACACCATCATTGGACCTGCCCTTGTTGGCAAGGTAATTTCTATTCCCTTTTTGGACAAACGCAGTCCAGGATAATTTGGGTGTGTTGAGCTTTGAAGAGCACAAATAAGTCAGTTGATTGAGCAAGAGAGGCTTTCAATGTTCTAGGTTTCGTTTCTTCAAGCTGATTTGAATGTCTGTTGGAGATGCAGGACCCTACAGATCAGTCTGGCATTGATTTATTTATGGTTCGTGAACTGGATGGCACCCAGAATGAATGGGGCTGGCCCAAGGCCAAGGTACGGGTGTCTGTAGAGCTTGCAAAACCATCGACTATTGCTTGTATGGAAATTTATATTGTCATTTGCTGTTTGCTATTGTTTGCATCCTTGAGATACCTTGGCTACAAGAAATGGTGCATTCAAATTGTGGCCTGGAAATGTTTATGTGCACATTATTGCACAGTACAATGGTCTTGTGTCTAGTTTCTTGAATTTGCCCTTTTATTGGATACCCTTTGCTCCTACCTTATTGATGTTTGTGCTCTTTCAGCTGGGTGCAAATGCAATCTTATCTGTTTCACTGGCTGTTTGCAAAGCTGGTGCTGGTGTTAAGAAAATTCCCCTTTATCAGGTTGGTTCTCACTCCCTGCTCACCTGTCCTCTTGGTGCCACTAATTCACTGCTGCATGGGATGTGCTGGTTTTGACACCCAGTTGTTGTAGCTAGGGAGTAGACTATTCTGCCCATGGAATTCATTTTGTGCCTCAGTTGGTGTATTTGTTCAATGTGGACAGCACATTGCGAACTTGGCAGGAAACAAGAAGTTGGTCTTGCCAGTCCCTGCTTTCAATGTTATCAATGGTGGCTCCCATGCAGGGAACAAGCTTGCCATGCAGGTGGGTTTTCTTCTGGTCTGGTTTGTGACTCATTTATCTGTGACAATGACAATGCTTTAGTTTGCATGTGGTGTTACTTTCTGGAGAAAACTGGCCAAAATCCATGTGTTCACATGAGAGTTTTTTGTGTACTGCAGGAGTTCATGATTCTTCCAGTGGGTGCAGAAACATTTGCTGAGGCCATGAAGATAGGTACAGAGGTCTACCACACTTTGAAGGTGGGTTCTTGGTGCTGTGCAATATGTTCTCATTGGAGATACTTTTGTTGACATTATGTTTTGGAGTGGACTATTTCCCTTAGGCAATCAAATATTGCTGAAGAAGTGTTTTACTCCATTAGATGTGACTTGGTTGCTCCTAGGGAACACACCTGACATCATTAGCACAGTGGCATATTGAGTTTCATGGGTTTAATTCTTGGAAAGGTTTTCTAGTTGTGGCTTAAAGAAAGAACATTTACCTGGATGCAGGGTGTGATCAAGAAGAAGTATGGCCAAGATGCCACAAATGTGGGTGATGAAGGTGGCTTTGCTCCCAACATTCAGGTATCAATCTTGTTGTGTCCCTTTGCGCCTCTATCCTGTCTGCACCTTCATGCGCAGTCCACTTCAGGGAGATGTTTCCTGGCATACAAAAAATAAACTTAGAAATGCCCCCTTAAAATTTAACAATTAATTCTTCATGCTAGTCTGTTTGAGGATTTATTTTCTTTTCTACATTGTTTCCATCTCTATAAACAAAGGTTGTATCATCATCTTGCCATTGGAGATGGTAACTTGAAAACCCTCTATACAGGAAAACAAGGAGGGTTTGGAGTTGTTGAAGATTGCAATTGAGAAGGCTGGATACACTGGCAAGGTCTCCTCTTGCCCCCTTCACTTGGAATGTGAACATGTCTCAATTTTCTTAACTGTGCCTATTTCCTAAGGTGTCTAGGTCCATTAGCATCAAAAAAAGATGCTATGTCTGCAGACAACTCTGCAACTGTATCTGCAGCAGATGATCTGCTGCTTCCTTGGTCAGAGGTGGACATTTTGTAGCTTCAATTGGGCAGTGAGATGCTTGTTTCTTCTCCAGAAGACTTGGATGGTGCTGGGTTACCCACACTTTCAATGACTGATTTACCTGTTAGGCCCTGCTTAGTTAGGTGACTGACTAACAGACTGTCCAATATCCTCTTAATGATTTGTATGTCCTGTCTGCAGGTGGTCATTGGGATGGATGTAGCAGCTTCTGAATTTTATGATACTACAACAAAGCTTTATGACCTCAACTTCAAGGAGGAAGTGAGTACACTTCCAGTGCTTAGATGAATATATTGCACTATAACAGTAAATTGGTAAGGGCATTTGGTCAATGGTGTGTCCTCTAGCATTGGCCAGTTGTTGTTTCAGAGAGAACATTGTAAGCCATTTATGAGTGTCAAAGACATTCACTGATGAATTTGCCATTGAGTTATTGACCATGCAGAACAACAATGGGAGTGAAAAGATTACTGGCGAGCAGCTAGTGAAATTGTACGAGTCTTTTGTAGAAGAATATCCAATTGCCACAATCGAGGACCCCTTTGACCAGGATGACTGGGAGCACTACAGCAAGTTCACAGCAACTTTGGGTGAGAAAGTTCAAGTTGTGGGTGATGACTTGCTGGTCACCAATCCCAAGGTTTGTCTGCTGATCATTTGTTTCCCCTCCAAGAAATTTTCCCTTGTCCTTTTCTCATTTTTGTTTGGGACCTCATAATCCTTGCAATTTTTCAAAGTAAAGCATGTTCCTGGTAAATTGTTGTAAGTTATCAGTGAAATCTCTGAGAATGTCATATCTGGGTTCGGGATCTCTTTTGCAGCGTGTTGCTTATGCCATCAAGGTGAAGGCATGCAATGCTCTTCTGTTGAAGGTAAATCTGCTTCTTTGTATGGCTTGAATCTTCATCTTTTGTTGTATGGGTCTAAAATAATAAAACTTCATCTTGCATTTCAGTCCTTAAGAATAGCTCCACCAAAAGTCTTTACCAATATTAATATCACCTGTGGTGGACGATCTGTTGCCAGTCTTAGTGTGGAGTATGTGTAAAGTACAACTTTCCGAGGTATAGATGAACTTATATTGATGCTTGCATTTTCAACTGTGGGTTCAACCAGGTAAATCAAATTGGGACTGTGACAGAGAGTATTGAAGCTGTAAAGATGGCCAAGCAGGCTGACTGGGGTGTCATGACTAGCCACCGCAGGTCAGCAACTATGTTTGACTTACAATTGTTACATTAGAATAAACACTCTTAGGAGTTGGTAAACTAAGTATATATTTGTTGGCATCTTTCAGCCATATGGAAGAATTTGGGATTTATGGGATTTTAGTAGACTAGTTCTAACTATTGGCAATGGTGATCACAGTGGAGAAACTGAGGACACATTCATTGCTGACCTTGCTGTTGGACTTGCTACGGTGATGCCCATTCCCAGAATAAAAACTCCTGTGGCTTTTGCAAGCATGCATATTGTCCATGACTCAATTTGATTATTGGCTTCATCAAGCAACCTAGATGTGTGATTTTACAGCTGCAGTTGATTTGACTGGAAGGTCTGTCTTTCCTACTGTTTGCAGGGCCAGATTAAGACTGGTGCCCCCTGTCGGTCTGAGCGACTGGCAAAATATAATCAGGTTGGTGTGATTTTCTACTTTTGAATTGTGTACATCAAGATGGTACAATTATCCCTGTATTGTAAGTTAAATCAAACCTAGTAGCATCATTGCTGGAAGAGTATGATCAGAGCATTGTCAATTATCTAGTTATGAATTATTTCTCAATGGAATGTATGTGGGCTGCAGTTGTTGCGAATTGAAGAGGAGCTTGGTGACAAAGCTGTGTATGCAGGTGCCAGCTTCCGCAAACCTGTTGAGCCATACTGACTTGATTGAGACTTGGAAAGTTGAAGACTTGTTTTTGGGAGTTAATGTGGCATTTTGAGTTGTTTCCAGCACAGACAAAAGAGTAGGTTGATCCAAGATGGGGAGAGCAAGTAATTATGGTTTAAATCACATATAAGGAATACCCTTGCAGCCAGTAAGCTGGGATAGCAGGGCTTTACAAAATAAATTTCTTCCATGACTGTCTTCTATCTCTCTGGGGATGTTCACTACTGCACTTTGCCATAATCAAAACAATCTTTATTAGTGTTTGTAATACTGCATCCTCTTTGTCTCATTTTATTTTCCCATCCTAAATCTTTTTGTTCTCAGAGGTTTGGTTAAACAGGGCAACCAGCTTGTGACACAGGACATGCTATTGCATCTGAGTAAGTTGGGTGCCAAACCAGAGTGTTTAGAACTCTGGAGTATCAAAAGAGTCCATTTGAGCTATCTGGCAACATGCTATTTGGACTATGGCAATAGCCAGGCTAACAAAATATCATATTTCGACACCTGTACACCTTGACCCAAAGTGCCATGAGGTTTAGAATAGTGTTTTACCTTATGTGTAGTTTAAACACTCTACACCAATTCCACATTACTTGTACTGTTAATATACTGAGTTGTTGCACCAATCATTATTGACACGGTCAAGCTTGTTTGTACATACATTCATTATAATGTTATGTTGAAGCAACTGTTCCACACATTCTAATTATACATAATTTTGTTGTGACAACTTGAAACCAACATACTGAGGCTGTGAAGACCCAGGAACACCTACCTTTTGCTAAACTCATCACAGCTTCCACTTGCAACTTGACAATATTCCAAGATTTGGGACATACCACATTCATCAACTTATTATAATGTCAAACAAAACATGTTCTTCATCAACAGTGACAAATGTTTCACACCCTATGTAATTTTCAATACCAGCAATTGTTATTTAAAAAATGCATTGAACTATATAGTGGGTGAAAAAGCAAGATGTTTTCCTCTCAGCTATGCCTCTAGGCTTCCTGCTACAAAGAATTGTATATCAACACTATTAGAACAACACCTCAAAAGTAAATTTTGCAATTGAATGGCTTTTTGTACTTACATAGTTCTGGTGGACATGTTTTCATCTAAATTGTAACCGACAGATCAGTTTCCATAATAAAACAGGGAGGCAATTCTGACATGAAAGATCCTAATTCTGAAGAACAAAACTTGAAATGAAGTGCAAATTTTGGTGTGCAATAACTTCTACTGTGACAATTTCCTTGTTCCAAATCCTCAGTTGGACCACCATTATGACACACCTTGAAAATCAAGGGAAAAACAATACTATCTTTCCTCTGAATGAGAGTCTCCAACAAAATGGTCATTGCATTCTAAGGTAAAAGGGGAAGGGAGCAATGTATTGGGGAGACATTCCTTGCCAAAGCCGTGCCAAAAGAGAGGTATTGCAAAACATTGAACCTTGCATACCACAGGCCTAAAAAGCTAAACCAGAAGTCTGACTATGGTTTGAGCTCAGAGGGTTGCCCCATCATTATGCAACTGCTGTTGGTGCCCAAGAAGATGTGACCTGGGTTTCAGTTGTTGGAAGGTCAGTGGGTGTGTGAACAGAAGAGGAGGTAGGGTGAATGGAGGAAGAGATGGCAAAGAAAAATGAAAGTTCATGTTGATGTTAACAACTGGCATCTGATTTGGTCCACTGTGAGAATTTGCTGCCAGAGCGGCTCTAGGATGATTCATGTAGTCCAAGATGAAAGAGAATGCTCCAAAGCTAAGACAGCTTTGTGCCAATGCTTGAGGTGTCCCTGCACAAACATAGCCACAAAGATGTCAAAGTACAATCAAAGCAATTGTTGCAAAATGTATGCAATTGAGGACGATCCAGTCCAATTCCACATCAACAAGAGAATGAATGAAAGTAGATGTCACATACCAGGGGTGCTCAAAGCAAGGCCTGTTGCACAACCTGCAATCCCTGCATTCCATGCTGTGGAAAAGCCATAAAATAACACATTAGTCTCTGGTGGAGGTGCACAAAATCATTCCTCTTTGGCAACCAAATGCAGCTCCCATTACCTCAAATAGTAACAGAAAATGCATCTAAAAAAACAACATAAACAGATCCAATAAGGAAAAAACCTCTGCTAGATGTACCCTATGAGCTTGCTCCTAATAATTGCAATACACTACAACTGCAGAAGATAATGTTTCACAGCACACAAGTCAGAATTATGCTCAATAAAAAATCAAATCAGGCTGGCATTCGCTCCCAAAAAAAAAAAAAAGTCAGAACAAGTACCATCTTCTTTCCCTCGAAGTTTCTTCAATGCACAAGACACAAGACTGTGTACACCTGAAAGCAGGGCAAAGGTCTATGCAATCCAACACAACAGAAACCCTCTTATCAGTTGCATAATTTTCTGCATCCTTTAATTGGGTATGCTCCTTACAAGTCGGAGCACATCTTGTAATGATATCCCTAACCAGTTTAGGAACATAAACTCAAAGCACAAAAACCAATGCACAGCTCCAGTCTTTGAATTTTTGAAAAAAACACATTCTAACAATTTTAGGGTTTTTGATGGTAGCCACCTTTGCAGAAGTTCCCCCTTCTCTTAGAGCTCCTTTGAAACCTTGCTTCTTAATAAGTCCTGATCCTGCATCATATACGACGCCAGTGTCACGCACGTTCCTCAACTGAAAACCCTAGCCTCCCTCCTCTAGCATTGCATCTCAACTTGCACACAAATAGGCAAACGGTGCCAATACGCTTCAGAATATGCAAAGACCTCGAATGAAAGGAGCGATTTTACGCGCAACTCACACATAGCAAAGCCATGTTGACATCTCTCTCTGTCTCTCTCACTCACAATCCCTCACCAAAACAAACTATTACTGCAAAAGCCGCATGAAAACCCTGCTGCACTAAAGTCCTTACATTTTTTTCCGACAGTGGAAGCACACACCGAATGCGAGCTAGAAACAGAATAAAAATTCAGAGAGTCTTGGGTAGCAAAGAAAGAAGAACCGGGCAAGGAGCGTACCGAATCCAAACACAGAACCCATGACACCGCCTGCAAGCCCATCCGCCACACCCTTGATCAAGCAAGCGGCAGGGTTGTTGATATCTCCACCCGCCATGGGCAAACCACTGTCCCCAGGCTCATTCTCGCCGTCGCTCCAACCCCCTCCATCATCTCCAGCAACAGGATTGCTCGGCTCCATCGCCATCACAACTGTGTTCTCAGAAAACACTGCCGTATGTCAAGAGTGAGCGTTTGCTGCGCGTGCACAAAAGGAAAGGTTGTGAGAAGAGAAGACGGAGAATGAAGGCTGCTAACTTAATCACGCCACGCTAATCTTGATTAGCCTGCTGTTTTATCCGCTAATCAGGGCACGGTAATCCTTCCTTAACTGCTCCAAGAACACACCAACCACACACATAAGTGTCTAATACCCCCTAGCAGCGTTTTTTTTTTTTTTGGGTGAGAAATTTCGCCAAATTTTTTAATTAATTTAAAATGGAATAATTTTGTCGCAATATTCCCGTTTTTTGTGAATAAGGAAATTTGAGAATTTTTGGCCAGATTTGGATTCTGATTTTAGTTTGGTAGTATTTTTAAAACTAGTTTCTTTACTAATGAAACAGATTCTAAAACCCTCTCACCATTTAATGCTAAATCCTACACAACATTTTTAAAAATTTGAAAAAAAACATCATCGCCCCGTATTACCTTGGTAGCTTCGACACAGGTTTATCAATTAATTAATTAATTTTGAAATTTCCATTTCAACGAACAAAATATTCTTGAAGATTTGATATCTTCCTTGACAAATTCTTGTTATTTGAAAACAATAATTGAAATTTTTTTAAATTTCTGAAAATAATATAATTAGTGTAGAAGCTGCCAAGGTATACCTAGTAGGGTGATAACTAATAATAACTCAGTTGGGTTCAGTTTCTAATCCTTAAAAACCAACTTCAAGGGAATTATTTAAACTTGGCAGCCTAACTTACTCTTAAGTTATTTGCTCATTAAAGGAGTTTCAAGTTGTACTTACTACTACTAGCACCTGACTAGGATTGGAAACCCTAATTCATTGAAAGAGCAAAGCAGCTGTCCAACCTGATCCCTAATCTCTGCCTTTGGTGGGAACTGCTGTGGTGTTAGGCTAGGATTGGTAAAGGTGAATTTCTGCAATGATGGCAGAGTTAGCCACCCAATATGTGGACCCCACCACCCTCTGGATTTTGCAGACTTGGGGTTGGAACTTGTAATAAAGAAGAAAATCTGAAGGACAAGAATATAGAAAGTTTCTTTTGGGAGAGAGGGATGTAACGCACAAACAGTGGCAAGAAACTTAACTATGGATGTGGAGGGATGGAAAGTAAAAACCCTAAAGCTTGATGGATGATTGACAGAAGGTGACAAGTTAGAGGACGGTTGGGTATCATGAAGAGTTGTGGACGTCGAAAGTCCAGTTGTTGTTGTTTCTTCCTATGTTTAGTTGGTTTTGTTTGTTGTTAGTTAATTATGTTGATATTTTGTGATTCAATAGAGCCGCATTATTAAGTTGGTTTCAATAATGGAGCGAATTCCAAGCTTCCTTTGTTATTATTCTTGGATATGGTGAGTGCTAATCACAAGGTTGGATGATGGTTGGCGGGAGAGATTTTGATGGTGCGAAGGTTGGAGGTTTGGTGAGGCTATAAGGTGGGGAGGTTGTTGTGGGAAATGTGGTAGTTGACACATTAAACTAAGTTTTTCCTCATTCTAGTGATAGCATGTCTTTTAGTCTTGATCTTGTTGTGTGAACAATTGGGGGAAAATGCCTCTCTATGATCTTCGAGGTTCTTTCGCCAAAGCAAGTGTTCCACTACACTATGTGCTTTAGGGAAGGAACAGAAGACTTAATAGAGTTTAGGGACCAAATTCAAAGGAAATGATGAATGAGTTTAGGATTTCATGAGTAGTTATGGTGGCATGTTCACTTTGTTGGGAATGTCAAGAATCATTAGAAAAACTATATGGGGAATTATATGTGGAAGGGAGACCTTCGTTGTTGAAGGCACTCCGAGGGGGGATGGGGTTCTAAGGGACATTCTTGGGTTTTATGGAAAGAAACTATTGAAATGTTTTATACCTATTCTTTTATGTCCAACTTCCAAGGAGAAAGAATTACTAAGAAAGGAGGATCCGATGGAAACTAGGAGTTTGTTGTTTAATAATGAACTGCCACATTCATAACCAATTGGCTCTTGAAAGGAAATAAAGAGTGATTTAATTCTTTGAAGTCCAAAGTCTTATATTACATTTTTAGGAATGGTAAGATTTTTAATTTAAAAACTATAAATGTTGTAAGCTTTCCACTAAACTTGTATGATTATGTGGTGATTATGTTAAGACATTTTGTTTCCATTCTGAGGTATCATAGTTGAGATACACCTTTTTTTTTTAGTATTAGAATTGAGATGCCCCTCCCTTTTTTGGTGACATGGTCATCTCAGCTTTGGATGTTGGTCCTCTCATTTTGTTTATCTCTTTCCTTTCTGGATTGGTGTTTTTTTTAATCCAATTTATTTGTGTCTTTTTTGCTTTGGGAGAGCTGATACTTCTACACCTTTGGTATTCCAACTATAGATGCATTGCCTTGAATGATCCAAGGCAAAAAAACTTATTCTTACAAGGACCAACACCTACACTAGTCAATGATAAAAATTTGTGTTGGCTAATTATGGTATTTTAGACCAATCCAAAGGATATGAATTATGTTTTTTTTTTTTAAAACTAGTGAAAGGATATGCATTTGAATATTTCCAAAAAAAAAATCTACAAATGGTTATGCATTCATCAAAAAAATTCATTCATTGTTAGTGATGCATTTGTCGATTTTCAAATTCAAGGTAACCTTTATATATGCATACAAATTATGTATAGAAAATTTCAAATGTTAGTTGTGCAAAGACATATTTAAACATAAAAAATCAAGTAGATTGCAGGGAGTTGAACCCCAATTTTTTTGTTAAAAAAAATTCATTGTAACATGAGTTGCTTGCCAAAAAAACCAACACCACACCAACACAAAACCACCTTTACACCCCAACCTCACACAACTAAAAGCCCAATAAAAAACCAAAAGCTCCCAACAAATTATATTGTTGTTGAACTCCACAAACCAATCCATAAATAACTAACCTTATAACATCAAATTGGATATAAAAATTTAACATCAAGGTTAGTTGAAAAGGAAAAAAAATCATAAGAACTTACGGTTTATATGATTTACCTAATCCCTATCAACCTTCAACTTTTTGAAATATTTCACTTCTTCAATCAACTCGTAATTTTCTTCAACTAGAACAACTTCAACTTTGATATCATCCTTTAGGTTTGCATTTGGTGTACAATTCAAGCACAAGTCTTTAGTCTAGTTTTTTGACATATTAGAATTTAATCTAGATTTTCCACTTGTAAACAACAATGTCTCCTAGTTGTCAAAACACATTCATGTTAAACATTCTTTTTGTATTGATTTGAGACCAAAGAATTTCAAAAATCTATTTGACAAGGAAGCCTACATTTTAAAATTGGTCTTCATGGGTCTACCATCAAACAAGCAGATTTACACACATAAATTTAGAGATAAAAAACTTTTGAAGTAGCTCTTTAGTAATTAATGCTTATGAAGATTCTTCCATCAATCGTTGCACACCCAACATGTTAGTTTCTTCTTCTTCTTGACCTTAAAAAGCAAATCCATCAACTAGAGCAATTGCCTTTACTTGAAAAATAGGGTTTAACCATTCAAAAAATGTCATAAAACGGGGGATGACTTCATTCATATCATATTCAATTACAAAGTATATTGCATTTTTACACCCCACATAGTTATCAACAACTCATGAGGATTTGAAACTAAAATCCAACATTAGGCCAACATGTTGTGAACTTGATGGGAATCAAATGACTTCAAAATTTGTAAAAAGAATATAATCACCTTCACCACCTCTTGTCACACATTTATGATCAAAAGGTGGAGTTCACCATCAATCTAATCAAATGCTTCACTACCATCAACAAAGGGATTTAGTTAAAATTCCATGGCCACAATCAAGTTAATTGAAATAACCAAGGTATCAAACAACAACTAATGACCTCTGGATGATTCATCACACATGCAATCACCACAAATTCAAACTAATAGTGATAGTTTCAACAATAGCCCACACTTGGGCCTTTGGGATTCATTGCTACAAACTTAATGTTTAAATTGCCTCCCATAACACAACAAAATGGCTTGCTTGAATTTGAAAATCTCTTCAAACATTATAACTTTACTAGAAAACCTTGTCTAAATGGGAATTTTCAACTCTTAGTGTCACTTACCACTATTAATGCATGCCTTTCCCCCACTTTTGCATCATTTTTTATTTTATTTTTGTACACATAACTATTTTTTCAAACCAGCTTGAATCGATTTCACATTCACCAAAATTAGACCCACATAAACATTATCATCATTCATCACATATTGGCACATTTTAAACATCATGTGCCCAAAACAACTACCTTGTAAACTTGCAATAACTATAAAGGTTCATAATCAATAATAGATTGTAATGTCATAGGCATAGATCCCAAGTTGTTACCTTCATCTTTCACAAAAGTAATCACACAACAAATCAATCCAAAATTTTCCAACAACATTTGGAATTACAAAGCCATGACAACACTAATTGTTTCATGCACTTCAAACAATTCCACATTAACATGCCTAGAGAGGTCTAACCCTCATTCAAATAATTAATGGCCTAAGCAAATGTGTCTATGCCATTTCTAGACATCTAGAAATCAAAACTAACAAAAACTATTAGGAAAAAGAAGCAAAAGTAGGAAAGGGCATGCATTAATAATGATCCAAAACACCATGGTCTTGCATGTGTTGCCTAACCAACACACAATCTTTTGGACCATTTGAGGTGGCACCTATTCCTCCAAGAATTATGAAAATGAAAACACAAAGCAAAAACATCAATATAAAATTAACCTATGCAACTAGATGTTTTTGAATGTGAAAAAGGTTGGCACCTTTTTCAAATATAAATTAGGTCTTCAAGAAAATGTCTATTGTGGTTCATCACCATGTTTGTAAAGATTTGTTGAGCCCAAAAATGCAATGATCATAGACCTAAACAACCCAACCCAACCTTTTTCTTCCTTGTATATTAAGTGCGAGATGTTTCAAAATGTTTATCCATATATTACCAATTAGTGTCAACTTTCTTTTTGCAACCAAATAAAAATGTGTAAAATCAACATGAATTTTCATAGGAGTGATGCCATTCATTTTATTATATTTGATGAACCTTTTTTGAAGAATAAAACTTTGATTTAAATTGTTACTAACTATTTATTGAAACCTACAAATGATACATCACATAATCTACGAGTTCATAAAATCAATAAAAAGGTTGCCGTTGATAGCAAATAAGGAAGCAAACAAATTGAGTTCATGTTGTATACTTTCCATCTCTAAGCTTGAGCTTCTATAATTGCAAGATGCAACTTGTCTTTTTCTAACAAGTTACCATCACATTGTGCCTATGGACATTTTCAACATTTGACAAACTACCAACCAAGTTGATTTTCACATCACAAGTTTTGTCAACACCACTCACACTTTGAACAATAAATACCTCATCTTTATAAATAAAATCCAAAACTTAATTGCAAATAACAACTCCACAAAAACAAACAACAATAATTAATATTAAAAGGCAAAAATGAAAAGGAAAAACCCAATGTCACACATTAAATGTGATGAAAGCATTTCATGAAAAATGTGATGACATTGTTGATTGTAACTCACAAGGTTTGAATTCAAGGACAAGAGGTTTTGAAAAACAAGCACATTGCGACCCAATGAAATTCAAAATGCAACAACAAAATTTGAAATGTAACAAAAGAACTTGAAGGTCCAATTGCAACATGAAGTGTGTGAATAATTCAATAACATTAAAAAATTGCAAGAAAACAAGTCAATGTTAATAAAAGCAAAGCACAAAAACTTAGTAGTGATTGTCAAATGTGGCACAATAGGCACAAAGTTCACAGTTTTCAAACCAACTCCTTGCTAATATTTTACAATATACCCTAAATACCAATAATGACTTGGCCTCTTTCATTGATGATTACTTTTACAAAATGGCTCAAAGATTTTTAAAGCAATTCACCTAACTTAAGCATAAAATGATTCAAGAAATTGTTAATGAAAAGCTTGACAATAACAAATGTTATTAACAAAGAACTTGATAATGAAAGAAAGCTTTGAGCCTTGTGTCCTTGTCCTTAAACCCTAAACCCTAGTTTTTTAATAGGAATTACATTTGAACTTCCTTAAACCCTAACGAATGGATATGGATATTTGGATGTGATGTCCATACGAATATGATTATGGTAAGGTTGTCACATTTCCAAAACATCCACCAATTATGGGTAGGGCTGATTAGTAAGAACATTATAAATGATGGAAATACTTTCATACATAATTGACTAATATGCATGTTGATATTTGGTTTAAAAGACATAATCCGACCAACACTAGTGAGGAAACCAAACTTTGAATCCATGTGCATCACCAATTAATGGAGCCAAGGCGTACCACATGAACAAATAACACTTCACACCCTTTCACAATGATGAAGACTAGGTTTTCAATGAATTTAATTTGCATTTTTTTTTTGGAAAAAAATTCCCATAACCCTCAAAGAAAAATATTGCATCATTGTCAAGGACCACACCTAAAACTATCATTTTTTACTTTTTGTTTTTAACACCCCCAACCTCAAGTTCAACGAATTCCAACTAGTTTTATACCTATCAACATTGTTTAAATGATATGTCAACAAGTGTTTTTTCACATGTTGTTTCTACCCAATTGGTTTTAGGGTGGCAAAAAGGCCAATTCATATTGGCATTTGCAACAAATGGTGACTAACACTTTATCTATTGCTCATTTGGTCTTCTCATATAAGTAGATCTTTAATCTCACACATTCATCTACCTTTATGAACAACTCTTATGCTATATGCACTTCCATATTAGAAAGTTATTGTTGCTTATTGAGTTTCCCATTTGTTCCATTTTCCCGTGTTTGTATTATGAACACGTTCAATGTGTGGGTAAGGACAACTTTTGATTAGTTATGGTGTTGGGAAGGTTGGGTCTTGAACTAAAAGCATGAAAATTGACAATCATTTACAAATGTAGTGAAATTGATGATGTACATCCCTTCCTGACAAGAATGTAAAGAATCAACATATATTAATGAAAATATAAAATCATTTCTATTTGATGAGGCCTCAACTAATTTAGATCTCTATGCCTTTTTTCAAGACTTGTAAACCAAAGTGGTGTTGTTGGAATTTTGGACATATTATTGCATCAACTATATGCACATAGTCTTATATTTGGCTTATCTTACGAACAAGTACAAACAACAACTGATAAAAGTTGTTTGTGTTTTGGAAACCATATAGAATAAATAGAAATGGGGATTGTGGTTGCATATGTTGCCCACCTCCCTACTTTTTGTTCATCTATGGAAACATTGTGTTTTGACAAAAATAATGAAATTTGCAGCTTACAATGCTAGGAGTGCACTCTACAAAGTTTGACAATGAAAAAGGTTCGGGTGCTATTTACAATGGTGTCCTTTGATATGATGTTAGTCATGTGATGAATGCTCCCCTTTCTCTTTCTTGTTCTTGTGAATTGGGTGATGTTTGTGGAATGCAATATTTCTTGTGACTTATTTCTAGTTTTTTTGTTTGAAGTTGTGCATGGCAATTAGAAGGTTTGATACATTGTACACATCAGTTTAGAATTATGATCCATCAATGGGGTATGATGTTGAGACACCCACTGCCTAATCAAGAAGTGGTGTCTTTCGTAGGTTGTCCAAATAATAAGGATATGACCATGTGGTGGCAACTTGGCATTCACTCATGGCCCACTATTACACTTTTGAACCCAAAGGGCAAACCGATCACCATGTTTTATGGAGGAGGCCACTATTAGGTTTTTTTTTTTGCAATTTGAAAAAAGGGTGCTAGGATTTTTGAATCTATCAAGTGATTACTTTGTGAACAAAGTTTGGTTTTTATGATAGATGTAATTATCTACATTGCAATTATTTCACTACTACAAAAACATGATTTTTACACTACTAGCACCATGTTTTAAATGACTATATGGTCAATATCTAGAATACACTAGTAGTTTGAAGTGACTAAATGTGTCCATCATGATTAAGATCAACAGTAGCAATGTTCGTTATGACTAAAAAATCTAGCATTAGAGTCAAATCATACAATATGTTATACACGTGGTAAATGTGAGTGCCCACGTGGACTTGTCTATATTGACTAATACAACTAACATGACTAAAAGTATTCATAGAACATGACACACATTACAAAAACATTGTAACATTGAATTCAATTCTTTTATTTTTATTACAAAAATTGATATAGAATAAAGGCATACAAATTTAATACCATAATTTCAAAAGTGTTTTTTTTTGTTATGGTATTTTAAAGATATTTTGTTAAAACATTACTTTTTGATAAATATGTGGCATAAATTAAAATATGTAAATTAATGGAATATCTAAAAAATTGGATTAAAATTATTATAAAATCAAAGTCAATGATGAAAATAAAAAAACCAAATGTACCCAAATAGTTATATGCAAAATTTCTAACCCAAGCAAAAAAAAAACATTACTTGAATTTTTGAATCAAATATTGAATTTTTTTTAAAATTAAAAGGAATCACAAAGTTCAATATGATTATGATAATATGTTTTTTTACCTAAATAGTTATAATTATATTTCAATCAAGGATTTAATACATTATATATGAATTTTTAAATTAAATGACTTAATTATTTGTTCATATTTGAGACTAATAAAATTAAAAATTCAATGCAATTGTGAAAGTAAATGTTTTATTTAAATAATTATATTTCAGACATTACATATGAATTTTTAAAATAAATATTTAAACCCATCTTAATTGTTGAAAATTTTGAAATGGAAAATAATCACAAAGTTTCATGAAAGTTAATAAATTAAATGTGTTTAAATAATATTTGAATATATATCTCAATTTAAAGTTTCAAATGATGCATTTGAATTTGTTAATTAATGAGTATTTAGAATAAGCATGATTTACACATTTTTTAATTAAAAAATTTACAAAGTTCAATGTAATAATAAACCCACAAATCAATTAAATCAAATAGTGATATTTACAAAATTCATTTTTTGTTCAAAATATGTGTATATATATTTTGTGATATCATTTTTAGTCATCACGTGAGGTGATGGCTTAATGGTTAAAGCCTTCAAGTGTGGCCAAAAAGGTTGTGGGTTCAAACCTTACTTGGAGCATTCATCATTAAAATAAATCTCAAGTTTGGGGATTCAAAAACCTATGATGTTGGCTAATACGATATGCCAATAATGTTAGCCTAAAAAAATAAATAATAATAATAATTTCCAACATTGAATCATAGATCAAGGGTAGTAACATTTTGGATTCAACTATAGTTCAAAAATATTAAAGTTCCATAATTTCAATATATATTCATATAAATAATATAACTTTTAATTTTAAATAAAATGAATAATGCCATGTCAACTAACAACTTTAGTCACTTTAATCACTTTAGTCATTTCAAAAAAACATATTAGTCATGTTAGTCATATATTTTGAGTCACATTTGTGTCAAAAACAACTAGTTTGTTATGATTATAGCCAATTTTGTCCATTGTCTGGTGTGACTAAAAATATGACTAAACTTAGTTTTAAAAATGAACTTAAAAACACATGTCTATAGTAGTGTTTATAGGAGTTTTGGATTGCCTCTACACCATGTGAAACTTGAAAAAAAATTGTTTGGTTTTTTGGCACATTGTTAGCATTAGCAAACCACTCAAACATCATAGATTAGTTCATTCAATTATTGTTGTTGGTCAAAGATGAGGTTCAACATCACCATGAACCATATTTCAGCAAACCAATCTACAAGTTAAAGCTACGAAGTAATTTATTTTTCAACAATCATGTGACCAATTTTGTTGAAGAGATACATAATGAACATGCCAAACAACTTATGGAGTTCATAAACAATTTGAAACATTGAATTTTCAGATATAAAATTTTCAAATTTTATTTTAATTCATTGAGTTTATTTTTAAAATTGAGTTTAAAAATTGATATTTCCAATCTTTTTTGCTCACTACAATTCCTTTGCTTATTGACGTAGTTCATCTTGCTTTTCATGCATTGTTGATTGGGTCACCTATTGCAACTCATAGGTGAAACTTTAAATACCTTACTCCAAATCTCATATTTATTAGTGTCATGGGCACGAAACAATGAAATTTCCAAACCACATGAATGAAAACAAGCCTAATTTTGAATTTAGATCGTGGAATAAATTTTTTTAAAAAAACAAAAAACATGACGTGTGCATGATGTGAATGCAAAAGGATTTTATTACAAAAACATCACAAGAATATAACAAGATCATGATAAAGATACTTACCCAAAACTAATTTTTGAATAGGTTGAAAGTAATGGAGAATTTTACTTTTTTATATATTCATTGGGCATTTAACTCAAGAAATTATTCAAAAAACTTCCAACTTACATGTGGCCCATGTGTGCCCATGTCCACCCATGTGTGAATTATGAATGAATTAAATTTAATTAAAAATGAATTGAAAATTAACTAAGAACTAACTAAAAGTGAATTAAAAATGAATTGGAAGTGAATTAAAAGTTAATTGAAAGTGAACTAAAAATGAATTAAAAGTTAATTAGAAGTGAACTGAAAATGAATTAAAAATGAACTGAAAATGAATTAAAAGTTAATTAGAAGTGAACTGAAAGTGAATTAAAAGTTAATTGAAAATGAATTAAAAGTGAATTAGAAGTGAATTGAAAGTGAATTAAAAGTTAATTAGAAGTGAATTGAAAGTGAATTAAAAGTTAATTATTAGAAGTGAATTAAAAGTGAATTAAAAGTTATTAGAAAATGAACTCAAAGTTAATTAAAAATGAATTAAGATTTAATTAAGACTGAACTAAAAATTAACTGGAAGTGAATTAAAAATGAATTAAAAGTGAATTGAAAATGAACTAAAAATAAATTATGAATAAATTGGAAATAAACTAAGACTTAACTAAGAGCAAACTAAGAATTAATTGGAAGTGAACTAAAAATAAATTAAAATTTAACTAAAAATGAATTAGAAATAAATTTAAGATTTAACTAAAAATGAATTAAAAGTGAATTAAAACTTAAGTAAAAACTAACCAAAAATGCACTAAAATTAAATTAAGAATTAAATACAAGTCATGAATGAACATTTATATGAATGAACTTTCGTTGACATATGTGACAATGAATTCATTTGTAATTGTAAATAATAGATAATTGTTCCAAGTGACTGATAAGTTTTTTCACTTCTTTAAACATAAATATAACTTGTTCTAAAGTTGTTGTAAATATTTGTTATAACTCATAATTGAATCTATATATTTTTTCTTTAGAATCTTGATGGTTTATAACAAAAGTTGCAAATAACTATCTCAATTTATTTGTTTGCCGTTGCATTTCTTTATGTTAATTGTGTATTTTTCAATGTTGAGTTTCATCACCTCTTTTTCCAAATCTTGCAAGATATGTACTTGAGCCTGCAACTCCTACTGACCCACTACTACCATGTGGGTCTTATGTTCCCCTAACATTTGTTTCCACACTGATTATTGTGGTTGAATATATTGCTAAAACTTTCTAAACTCTTTTTTCAAACTCACCCTAAAGTCCCTTTGTGAGAAAAACCAAGTAGTGCAATATAAAATTAAAGCATCATAGAAAATTGGACCAACTGATCTAATTTCCAAAGTTTCAACATCAAGGTATACTGATTTCCTTAAATTTCAACACTTCAAACAAGTAATTTCTACAAAATTTGACATTTCCAAAAAAAATTTAATCATTTGCTAAACTTCAAAAGGTGTCGTGGTAATTATGATCAAATCCCTTTTAATTACTCTTAATAAACACAAATTTGAATCCCAACCCCTTGCAAAATTCCCTATTGACTACCCCACACCTCCAAAGAGCCTTTGTCCTCTTGACTACTAGCCAACCTCTCAACACATGTTACCATCTGAAGCAATTTGTTGCTTTCATGTGGTGATAATACCTGTAGGGCAGCTCACCCTTGATATGGGACAAAAGCCACAAGGCAAAGAGGCTCTCATTTATGATTGACAAAAAAACAATACTCTTTCATGTACAACAATGAGTACCATTCATTTTGACAAACTCAAGAATTGTACAAGATTCACATTATATCCATTTAGAGAGGTTGCATCAACACTTACATGCAAGATACTTAGAAAGCAAACTTAAGTTGGATGTAGCCATCTAGACACCAATGATATGAATTATAATTCACTTCATTTCAGATTGCACCTGAACAAGCAAGGATCAAAGCCTAAGGATTAGTAATAAGCTGGTCTATACTAATAGAATTACAAAATATCATTGGATTTATCATGAAGCTGTTGGGTAATGAGGCCCAATACATAGTTTGATGATGGGTGGTAAAGTGCATCCAAAAGTGGCAAAAACAACAAAGTTGATTCACACTCTTGCTCAGTCAGATTGACCTACATGATATGACATCTTGAATCATTTGGGAAAAAATGTTGCATTTTTACTCAATTGGACTGACAAAACTTCTCAACATCTATGACATCCTTGGATTTGTGTAGTCTATAAGGGCAAGGTCAAAAACATATGGAGGATCTCAGAGCGCAAGGATCTTTTAGGGACCTTGACTATTTTGAGCTAAAAGATAAGACCATGAGATAGCAAAAATTCCTTTGAGAGATTCTCAGGTAGAGCATACAGAACTTGTTGCAAATCTTCTGGCAGTGTGGCACGGATGGTAAGAACTTGGCACCCAGAATTTGGATCTGCATTCCACAATGCAGTTGGGGTGCTGGGAACCACATTCTCAACAGACTTCTTGAGTTCTCTTGGAAAGGAAGAAGACAGACTTGTCACTGACAAATCTGATTTCAGGCTTGCTTCATAGTTGTCCAAACCCTTGTTAGTGTGTTGAAAGGACTCTGATTCTAGATTAACCAGAGGGAAGGGGTACAATAAACTAAGATGCGCAGCATGCAAGAAAATGCGACCAGATTGCATCTTGTAATTTTCACGAAAAAAGCGGTTGGTCCCTCCCTTCCCATGCTTGACATCCCCCACAACCTGTGCAGCAAGTGAAAGACACACAATGATTCAAGAAGCTGATGTCCATGGTTGTGTGCAGGTCTACATCACACTTGCTGCCTTAGTGCAACCCTCAGAAATGCAGGATACAAAAGCAGTGTGCACTGGAGACATTCAAGTTGGGATACAAGAAGTAGGGACCCCAATTTAATGACAACAATGGTTGCATCCTCTGCTGCCCATAACAATCCCAGCCTAAGTGAATAGAATACATGAAGAATTTTGCTGTCAACAAGTGGAACACACATGGTAAGCACGGTGATTGAGATGTTTGCGGATCTGATGCCATCGACCTGTCTTTATGACAACCTGCTCCCAATGCACAAACAGGTTATGATTAGCCCCAGAAGTTTATAGTACATGTTGGAAAAGCAGAAAAAGATCAAGTGGAAAATTTGGTCACGTAGATCTTGTATTTTGCCTCAATTTGTTGGTTGCTACGCACAAATTTATAATGGAAAAGGTTCTGTTGGTTCAAAGAGTACTGAAGAAATGGTTGGTCATAAATTTGGAGAGTTTGAAACAATTTAGGGTCAGAGATTCAGAACAAAATACAAACCTTCAATAAAGAGCAGCGTGCCTCAGGGAGATCCAAAACCTTCTCACATTTAGTTAATGCTGACCTTGAAATTCCCTGTTCCATAAGAGGCTTATTAGTCTTTTTGTACGTTGAGTTCAGAAACATGTTGAGAAAATATTGTTTCACAATGTAAAAAAATGAATCAAGATACATGAGCCTGTTGATATCCAAAGAAGCATACATTCTCATCCTTCACTGGTTCGTCGCACACAAAGAAATCTGGTGTACACCCTCTTGCAAGCACCACATATCTGCATATTTAGTTTTTTCAGTTCTGGGCATGATAGGGACAACAAGGCATGATCAGCCAGTATCCAAGGCTGTACATTTGGCAGATCAAATATGATCTACACTTCTGTGCAAAAGACCCCTGCAAACAAATCTGTAATTTAGGATTCAGGCTCAGAACTTCAGAATGTGTAATTGCCAGCTTGCAACGGTTCAGACATTGGTGGTTATAAGTTAGAGAGAAGTTACCAGACTTACTCTTTCACACAGGAAGGATGAGAGAGAGAGGATTGTGCAGCTCGGGCAGCTGCACTTGATTTAGCAAACAACATAACTCCACTTGCTGCTCGGTCTAATCGATTTACAGGATTAACCCGCCTTCCTGCACAATTGCACACTCCTGTTCAATGCCTTAGCTTGATGCCAGGATACATTCTTGCAAATATCTTTCCCTCACTCACCTCTCTCCCTCCCTTAGTTCTTCTTGACAAAGAAACTACACAGTAACCTCAAGCAATGCTCAAGGGGTACACACCATGTGTGTATTGTGTCTCAACAAGATTCTTTGCAAAAGCATTTCTCTGCTTCTCCTCCATGGATGCCCCTTTATTGTCATGCACCTACATAGATGCAACAATGCCACATATTAAGACAAAGTCCAGGGATGCTAAACCTAAATCTCACCTTGTGTTGAAAGCAAAAAACAGATTGCACGTATCTTTGAACAGAATGAACGATTTCTGTTTCAGAGCTTCACCTCTACTTCCATCCATGGCACAGATGAAAAGACTTGCTTTCCATCATGCAGCTGAGAGATGCTAGCCACAGCAAACAAAACAATGGAATCTGCTTGCCTGTGGCTCATTGCTGGTGTATATACAATTGCATTGCCCAAAAGCATGGCTATCTATCTGTCAAGAGGAATGTGAAACCCTAAAGCTAAAACAAGGGAATGTAGACAGAGAGTTGGCTTACAAGAAGGGTACCAGGTTTTGAGATTGCAATGACAAAATCATCTTCATAAAGCTTGGGTATACATGGTGGCTCCCATCTCTCCAAGCTCTCCTCCATCTCCTGTTGTGCACACAGGGTCCTCCTAGTCACACAGAGTTGTGAAGCTTGTTTTGTGTGTGCATGGAAATAGCACATTGTCACCCACTGCCTTGATAATACTGGAAAGGATCCCACTCTTTGCTGAAACTGTGCCTGCAATCAACCTCAAAAAAATTCTCCAATCACCGCTTATCAAATTTCTCTTTTCCTTTCCCAACAGTAGCAGAAGCAGCAGCAGCATAAGAAGAAGAAGAGCAATATGAAGCAGCTGCCAATTCTGGACCCACAGGAACCACCACTTACCTGGACACAAGGGCGGGTGAGAAAGAAAGCCATGATGTTTCCTCAAGCTTTTGGTTCACATCTCCTCTCCACCTTCAAACCCTAAACCCTAAACCCCACATCATGATGATCATCAACCAAATCTGTCTTCTGGGTCATGCTCATTGATCCTTGCTTGTGGATTCCTCAAGCCAATAACAGGAGGATTTGAGTCTGCGAGATTCCAAGAGCAACTTGTCCACCCAATGTACAGGAGATGAGCTTGATCTCTCACCTACCTCTCTCACCCATTGAAGTTTCTCTCTGGCTCTTTGCTTCGAAATGCTGGCCGAGAGAGAACTAAGACCCAGTGTTTGTTTTCCTGACGAATTTTCGCCAAATTTCGACCTGAAAAATATGATTTCGACCTATACAAAGGTTTTTTCATGGGAAAAATGGCTCAAATTCGCCAGGTTTCGAATTTAAGAAATTCCAAATCGCCAGAGTCTTATGATAACTTCCAGAAGGTAGCCAAGAATATAAAAGGATCCCCTTTTTTTTCTAGTTTTATATCTATTATGTAGCCAAGTTTGGCTAAATTATTTTCTGGACGATTGCCACTTTGGCTACATCACAAAATTCTTAAGAGAAACCCTCATGAGGGATGGACGGTGCTAGACAGCGAACACTTATTCATCGAGTTCCAGCTCCTTAGCTAACCACGATGGTTAGATCAGTGAGTGCTTGTACTACCTACTTCCTTGCAACCCATCAGTCTTTACCTATATACTAACCATTCACAAGTGATTAACATCACATATCAGTTGGTGTTTGTACTCCCTACCCACTAACAACCCACTAGCCTTCACTGGCCTTTTTTTTTTGTTTTCATTTTGGTGATGGAGCGTTAATGGCAATCCACCCAAAAATGATTTAGCATTGATGGCAACAAGTTATTGGAAAACTCTCCAAACAGTAGAAAATCTAGCAGAAAAACCTGACTTAACACCAGGAACATGGACCCGTAGTCAGTCCTTATTTACATGTTCTATCTTCCAGCCCATAGATAGAGAGTCGACTATTCTGGCTGTGAATTAGTCGGCTGCAGACCGTTGTCGTTTACTCATTGTGAGCCCTCTTTCGGGCGATGGCAAACTCGTTCGCGTTGTGTTGTTGTTGGACGTCATGAGTCGTCGATTTCAGCATCGCTACTATCTCCATGCCCTTGTCTATTTCGTCATCCTCAACATCATCATCAAGATCAAAGTACTTGATGATGTTCACGGTTACCTCGGTTGCGTCTGCCTCGATTGCGTGTTGAATGCCAATATCTCAAACTTGGTGTTGCCTAAGTTCTATTGGAGCGCGTTGTTAATGTGCTTACAGGAAAACACGTGCTCCTACAGGTCGTTGGAATTCTCACATCGAAGTGTCGCACCATGATGCACTCCGCGAGGCGGTGATGCATGTCGTTCTTGTGCCACCACTACAACACATCGATGACCTCATTGATGTAGATCTAGTTGCTCGCATGGACCTTGCTCTTGTCAATCTCATCTAACTTCTATTCATTCAAAAGCCATGCCAAACAGTCCACCTTCAACGAGATCCACTCTTTGAAGGCCTCGTTAACTAGATTGTCGCAACCTTACTTGGGAGAGTGTGAATATGAGACTCGCACTCCTGAAATGGGGACTTGGGAGTCCTCCAAGACTCTTGAAACTTCAAAGTTTGATTGCAGCAAACAAAACACCTTGCATTTGGGTGTTCTTTATATCATTGGAAAACTATTGAAGTGTAGATGTTGAAAATGGCCTCGTATGGGCCATTTGGACATTTCCAGCACAAGTTATGACAAAAAGAAAGGTCAAGAGTCAAACTGGCAATTTGACTCCCGACCACTAAAAATCAGGAATCGACCCGACCTCGATGCGTGCAAGTAAAGTGAAACACACCGTTGGAAAGCTCTCGAGAAGAACTACAAGTTTGTTTTAGACTTCATCCCAATCAGAGGTTTGAGCAAAAAGTTACGATTGCTCAAAGTCCTGGGAGTCAAAACTGGGATAGTTTTGAGACTCCTCCTTGGGAGTCTTGGGACAAAAAGCCATTCAAATGTGGGTGCCACGGAGAGGCACAGAGTATACTATATGGGGGAAGGTGGTGAGTCAAGTGAGTCCAAAGTTGCCCGTGGCTTGTCCTAGCACCAAGGGTGTTCCATAATGTGAATTAACCAACTTGTTGGTTGGTTTGATACAGGTTCGAGTAAATGAATAGCTTGTCACTCTTCTTAGTCTCATCCCAGAACTTCAGCACGTCCCTCTACCCCTTTTAGTGTTGAGAACTAAGAACGTGCCCCGAGTCCTCCACAATTTCGCAATTTGAATAACTTAAGCCCAACTTGGGGTTAATTAAAGACTTGGGAGCACGTCATAGATCACCTAGCGTCACCGTGTCGAAAGTGGCACTCGTTTCGCTTTTGATGTCCTAGTTGGGCGAATTGACATTGACCATGCCGAACACATCGTCATCGTCACAAACCTGTACATCAACGTTGTCGCCATCGTCGAGCGACACTTTAGGCATCGCGTCAGGCTCGGGTGGCCGGAACAAACATGTGGCCTTGTTGACGAAAGCGAACTTGAAGAACTCTTTGGCATTGTCAACGTTGTCTTTGTACCTGGCTACACACAGCCACGGCAAGGCCAACGTCAACATACTGGGTCGCATACCATGGCCACTAATTGCTAATAGATAGGGAACAAGAAATATGAATCCAACTCCTTCTGGATGCGATTATGCAACTTGCTGTCGATTATGCCCAACTATTCAGCTCAGACCTTAACCTTGGGCAAGTGGTCCTAACGTGTTTTCCCATCCCATTGGTCGTCGCCACCACAGTCGTCTTCCTTGTTTGACTACTCATTAGAATAGGTTGACGGCACGACATTAACGACCGAATAAGTCATTTGCTTGGCGACAATCTTAGTCTTGACAACATTGGGTCAATTGGTGCTGGTGACGAGCTATGAGTTGATTTGCGTCGTGAATGACAAGGCACAAACTGATCGAATGATGGCCTCGACCTTAGCCACGAACTGCCAATGTTCGTCCGACAGTTCGTAGGTGTTGTGCACCAACGACTTCTCGTGAACAAAGTATTGGTGTAGCGTCCACTTGCAACGTAGCGCTTGCTAGTACATGCGGGTGTAGCCTAAAATACACGTGTCATTGTCAACGTGGACCTTGATCACATTGTAGCCGATCTGTTCATTACGCTTTTCGTAGTTCATTTTGCACAACTTGGCCTTCTTGTTCTAAAAGCACTTGATCATTTAGCTCATGGCCAGGCACAGGTCTTCGCATTCTTCAAAGGAGTTGACGATCTCCTTGTTGAACGTCCTCTTCCGCTTCCCGATCGCGTGGTTACAGGCCAAGTTCACCAAGTGCATGTTGCAGGTGTCGTCTGCGTCGACAATCAATCGGTCAATTACAACGAACATGTTAGTCGTGTTGTTGATTGACAGGATGATGTTGTTGCAATGAATGTCGTAATGCTTTAGGATGGCCATGGCCACATCGTTGCACATTTGGGTGTCGTGCCTGTCTAGCACGGCCAGGCCGAGCACCAATCTGTATTGGATCCACGATTGTAGGTCAATCCAATACATTGAAACGGCGAAGAACTACTTAATTATAGAGTCCCAACCGTCATGGCAGACCACGAACCAACCACAATTAGAACAAGCATACTTGTCAGCAAGTTCGTTATAGCCGACCAACATGTACATTGCACGCGCCTTGAAAATAAACACATTGACGCACACGGTGAACTTGGAGAACATGGAGATGAACGCGTGGTCGATTTGATGAACGCGCAGTCGATCTTGCCGAACGTCATTGAAACGTACGACCCTAGCTTTAGGTACAATGCCCCCTATATGACTTCATTCAGGTCGACATCGGTGGCAAACAACAGTGGCACCTTGTGGTTAACGACCAGTTGTGCGATGAACGTGTGAATGCGCTCGATGATGGCATCATTACTGTTTTCGATGAAAACATGAATGTTGTTGGCGCTTATGGATGTGGAAATCAAAATTGATATCAGCTGTTTAGGCTCAAGCGATTAGCGCTTACAGGCCAAATGCAAGTTCGGGTGCGTAGAAACGATGTGCTTGTGAGCGTTACCAGTTGTGTTGTTGTAGATGGTGACCAAGTTGTCCAGGAACTTGCATGGGCGCTTCTTCAAGCACAACAAGCAGTAGTAAATGTACTGGATTCCATTGTGCCTGATCGACCCGTCCTTGACCATGGCGAAGTACTGCCACACTAGCGATGCCTTGTTAACGCTGACCGGCATGAGCCGCGAGTCGAGTAGTTCATGAGGCGCCTTGTCGACCTCTTTGTCATTGGCCATAACTGAGATGCTAACTGATGGCGCAGGGGACTCCATGATAAATTGATGACAGTGATTGTGTAGTGCGTACTATAGTTTGTAGTGCGTTATGCTCGTAAGTCGTAGGTTGGGTTTATTTTTAGGTTTTATTGAGCAAACTACAATTGATTAATAGTCGATTATAATTATTGCTTGATAATCTAGTGGAGTATCTACATAGATAATTGGCGACTATAGTCAGTACATCAACTAAAAGTTGCATTGACTACAGGTCCCTAACTAAGTGACTAAATCTATCTCTTTATTTTGTGTGAACAAATTTTACAAAAATTTCAAGAATCTATGAAAAAATATTCTTCTTTAAACTTTTTGGGTGCAATTTTGCACTAGTTCGCCAAGTAAAAGAAAAGGCTTGCCTTCACCTATGCAGTAACCATTTGCATGTGGTCTTGCAATAGATGCTGCACTGGTGGCATGTTGGTTCACTCTTTCTCCCAATGCTCAAAGAAATCACACAAGAAAATCAAAATTTGAGCATAGCTTATTGTCACAATACCAGCTCCTTTTCATGTGTGCAATCCACACCTATTGATCATTTGTATGTTTTTTTTTTCGCTTTGCTTGTAAGGGACAAATGTAACACTAGAACATGGCCACAACATAATTTTCATTTGACCTTGCATTTTGAAAAATGTCCAAGAAGTGTTATTGTGAATTGTGAGTTCATTTTTTAAGAAGAAAAATCATGTAAATTAAAAAGGAAGGGATGGGAACCCATCCACAAAAAATACAAGGCAAATAAAAGCAAGAGAACACATGTCATGAAATAACATAACAATCTAGACACCACTATTTAGTGTTTTTTTTTGGCAAAATTTTGTCAAAATGCAAAAATAATAATAATTAAAAGAATATTTTGTCATAGATTCTTTTAAAATTTGAAAAAAATCGCCAAAAAAATAGAGGTTTTGAGTTGGTTTCGCCAAATTCAAAAGCCCTTCTCTTGTGGGTCACGAAATAAAACCAGGAAACCAATTGTTTTTTTATTACCTTGCCTGTCATGTTGCCATTTGATGCTAAATCCTTTTTGGGATATTAACCAATGATGCTACATGAAAAAATTGAAAAAAAAATCAATGCCACTAATACATTAAAAAAATAAAATATCATAATTAAAAGGTGTCGTCCACCACAAATTAGTTAGCAATGAAAGTGCATTAGCTATGATGTGTGAAAGAGATGAGGAATGTTTTCCAAGCATCGTATCATGTTGAAAAATCATAATGGCCTACACATGTTGGAGGGCTATGGACACATGTTATTGATAATAAGAAATAAACATCATGAGAATTAAAAGGGACCATTGATGATGGGCTATAGTGGCATGAACACAACTAATAAAAAAGGAATCAAAATGAGAATGAAAATGACCATATATCTCTATGGCAAAGGGAACGAAGTTGTTTTCTAATGCATGTTCTCCATATGATCATGTTTTTTCCTTGATAGTAGTTGTCACTACATGCGATGTTATGGACAATGCATGATGTACCATATCCAAATGAGTTGAATCAACTATGACAATGTTCGTTAAAGTTTGAAAATTGTTTATGATGATAAGAATATCAACTTGATGCCGAATGTGGCAAAGGGAAAGGTGGGAAACCTCTCTTTGCACGTGTGTTTCATTTTTCAAAGCAATAGTTGCAATGACATCCCAAAAAGTATTATGGGCTATAATGTGTTCACTCTTGCACAAACATTGAAGCAAGCGAATAATTTAATCATTAATGGTATTTCCACATTAACAATGTGAAAGATGTGTAATTATAGTATGTGGCAAGCCAAGGCAAGTACATAATGTTGTAAAGAATTGAGTCAAGGACAAGTGGAATGCATGTATGGTAGGATGGGCTTACAACCAAGTGCTTGTGACTAGACTTACACATGATTGAAAATGTGCTTAATGGCATCCAAGGGGGCATTTATTAAAAATGTGGTAAATTTTTGCTCATGTAGGTGGTCCATTAAAAAACCTATAAATGGGGATACGATTATACCACAAGATTTTCAAAGGGGGGAACCTAAGAATGAACAACCTAAGGTAGTAAAGTTTAGGTATCCTATAATGCCAACTATAAAGGAAAATTGTCAATCTTGACATGTGCCACCACATTAAAAAAAAGGGGGGTGATTATTTGGCTAAAAACAACTTACAAATGCAAGAGTGATCAAAGCCCAACACCCCTAAAAGGTGAGGGTAGCAAGTTGAACCATTGAAGGAAAGTCAAACCCCTTTGAAAAGTAAATAAAATGACTTGATGACAACCCAAATGGCCCACTATAGTGTTGAAAGATTTCATGCCCAATAATTTTTCCAATGTAACCATGGTATGTGAATCAAACTTGACGAATGTTACAAGATGTTTAAAGACAAAAATGTAATATGCAATAAATAGCATGGGTGTTGGGCATAACAAATCAAAAGCATCATAAAGGCTACTTATGCATGGTATGTGAATCAAATTTGACATAAGACTACAAGATACTTAAAAATGAAAATGCAATATGCAATCAATAGCCTAGGTGTTGGGTATAATAAAGCAAAAGCACCATAAAGGCTATTTGTGGATCTATAAACATAGGATAATTAGTTACGATGTTGAAATCCTTTTAAAACATCTTTGCAACAAAGGGTCTCACAAATGGCATAAAACCCATTGATGCACTTAGGCTACGAAAACATGTGTCAAGTGTAACAAAATCTTTAAAAAATGACATGGATGAATCTAACCCCTATGGAAACCAAGCTATGCATTTTATTGGCTGAATGGAAAATGCTACAAACTCTGCCTATAATTGTAAAAAATGGGTACCACATTTGAAATAAGACCAATATTATGCATATGATTGAAAAATGGAAGAAAATATAAATATTAAGGTGGGTTGTTGTAATAAGGTGAAGAATGCAAAGATGTGTTAAGGTAAAAAATTGTTTCACCCAAAGGATCCCCTTATTGTCTACAAAATTCAAACAAAATGATCGTGAAATCTTCATGTTGAAAAACATATGAAAAATATAATGGGAATGGGCACACATAAAATCATCAAACAAATTGGAAAAATGGATCTAAAATATTAGTAAAAGACTGTAATTCCTAAAAAATGGTTGTCCATGATATGAAATTGAAAGCATTATAAATGTCCACCTTTAGTATTACCCAATCTAGATGCAAATCCAACATAGTGCAAACCATGTGGACCATTGTTTCATACCCCCCTATGTCACCATACTAAACTAATGAAAACCAAAATATTTTGTAAATGTATCTTTAAATTAATTGATAAATGTGCATGCAACCATGCGATAGATCACTTCTCCAATTGTTCAAATTCCATTGGTTTACTTATTGAAAATTAATAATTGTGATGTTGCAAATAAACATGATATAAATGGGTGAACACGATCATGAACAATGTGCCCACATACTTCAAAAAAGAGATAAAAACAACTCTCATGGTCATTTAGAACAAAACAATCTTGTAAAATCTCATATTACATACCTAAAAGATCGCCAAATGAAAGATGTGGTGAACACGACAAAGAAAAAATAAATGCATTTCAATTTTAATAACTTTTGTCTTTAGATGGAAATCATTAACAAAAAGGGGGAGGTCAACCTCTACCAATGGGTGAAAAAGGTAAAACATGTTGTGGTTTCATCATATGGGACTGTCAAAATGTTCAAAACTAAAGCACACAGTGCTTGAACATATTCTTCTACATGTATAAATGCATGTGCATGATGTAGTCATGCTGATGGAGGTGGAGAAAGATCTAAAGCCATCTCCAAAAATCTTTAGGAAACTAAAGTCTAGGCTTTAATTATGTGTTCTTCCTACAATGTCTCCTAATCACCTATTGTGTATTGAAGAAGGTGGGTGCAAATCTCTTGGTGGCTTTTTTTGCCACCTTGTATGGAAAAAAAACATTAAGAAGGGAAGAGCAAAAATGTATGCCAAGTTGCAATATTGAATGGGTCAATGGCCAGATGAATTTAAAAAATATGCAAGGCACATTGAAAATCAACATAAAAAGCATATGGTGATATGAACATGGGCATGGTAAACCCAAATTGAAGGCATCAATGATATATATATATATATATGCAATCCATGCCCAAGTGGAAGAAGGGGGGAATTTTGTAATGTTGGAGGCATCACAATCCTTATAACTAACAATTGTCTAAGAAAACATGTTAATTGGTGACAAGTTATTATACCTTTGTTAGGTAAAGGCAACCACATGTAAAACATAATATGGAATTGTGAATGGAAGGTCCCTATCATAAACATTATGTGAAAAGTAATTAATGGTTAATGTAATAAACAAGGGATAAAGTGTCTTGACATACCATGTGAGGGTGAAAAACCTAATTGAAGCAAAATACAAGAAATGGAAATGATAAGATGATGAGGTAAAGCTAAATCACAATGGTCCATAATAGCCATCTTAACATTGGACTCTCGTTATGATGTTCATTGTCATTTTGAGGTCAGTAAAAATGTAAGATTTGTCATTTCTAATAATGCATGAATCACTCCACATAGTTGAAGCCCTAAAGTGTCATTTCACATGACCCAAACCATAAACCTTAGACCTTAAACCTAACCCCCCAAAAAAAGAAAAAAAACCTAAGCTAGGAACCAAAACCTATCCAAAACAAAACAAAACCAACCAACATTAGTTTTAACCTACCCAACCAAGTAACCAGCCAATATTTTTTCAACTCCAATCCACAACAACAAACTTGATTTAGAATCTATTATTTGTAGTTACTAAACCTTAAACTTGAACCCTAAGGTAACTAACCACATATGGCAAGAAGGTTTTTTTCTTTTTCTTCTGGCTTGTGGCAACGAACCATCTCTAAAAACAAAGAACCAATTTTAACGATTATAAAAAATCATTAGAGATTGCTACCCCATTCCATTGCCAAAAGAGAAAAACCTCACAAAGTCTACAACAAAATACAAAATGAAGTCATAATTTGAATATTTCTTCTTGAAGACTATTCACTAGTAAGGATGGTACATTGCAAAACTCTTTTGATGCCATGTACTCTCTTGTATACCTTCCCCTCAATCATGGTTGTGCAACCAAAATATTTTTAAACAATGTTGTTGTTCCATGTGGCTGTTGTCGGGACCTATGTGAACATTTTAAATTTTAATTCTTTATGGTTTTAACTTCCAATAATGACATTCTTGAAATAAAGGGCCTAGGACCATGCCTTAAGAGCTAGGGCCACCTTAAGCTAAGAAGAGGTCTATTGTTTTGTTATGTAGGTGTAGAAGCCTATTGTAAGTTTAAGGTACCTTGAGGAGGCAATTGGGTAATCCTAATTTAGTCACCTTGCTTTGGGGCCCTAGTTAGACCTTTTGATCCCTAATTCATCCCCAATTTGAGTGTAGCTACAAAGTGAACAACATTGGGTACCGCCTAATGAGACTGGATATAAGTTCACAAAATTTGCAAGATTTTATTTTGAAAATTCTTGATTTATTAAAAAAATATGAAAAGTAATGAAGGTGCAAGTAAAGCATATTGAAAATTGGGGGTGAAATTCTTGTGAGGATCAATTTAGGCGACAAAACCAAATTGGGGGTTTTTTTTTTCTTATGTATTATTTTCATCCTAATTTTTCATTTCATCTCTAGTTTTGGCAAACCTGGAGCCCAAGACCCCTAATTTGGAGCACTTTTATGGAAAACTTTACTATTCATTCATGTGTATTAATGTGCCTTCCAAATATACCAAGAAACTTCTCAAAATGCTTTATTATGTAATAATATTTAACTTAATACATGGCCAATGGTAATTTTGTTGGCCTTGCCTTGGTAGGCAAGGATATTGTGTTTAAAGTCTTTATAGAATATAGTAGCTTAAATCATTTTGGCCCCTAGGTAATAGGTATATTTTTAGATGACAATTTTTGAAAGATTATATTTTGGCTCATGTTGAAACTTGAGAGTAGTTATAAAATTATAATATCTCGAAGGATTTTGGTTTCTTTTAGAGGATTTTTTTAATATTATATTTTTGCATGGTGAAATATTTGAGTTTTCATAATTTTTCTTTTGCCTTAGAATACTTTTTAATTTAAATGGACAAGCCATTCAATGTTGTTATCAACCTATCAATCATGTTGTTATACAAAAGTTCAAACTTCACCTATAATGGTTGTTTTATTTGAAAATACTTATTTTGTTCCCAATGACACTCTAGACTAGGTTTTGTTTTCAATTTAGTCTTATTGTAAGCTTGGCAAAGTTGTAAAAATCATTAACAAATTTACTCAAATTTACTTGAATTTATATATTTAAAAAATTCAATTCAAAGTTTTCCTAATTGTTTGTCAAAAATACCACAAAATTTGTTGAAAAGAAAAACATTGTGAATCCAAACGTGTTTCAAGCTATCCTTTTTGGTATTCCAACATTAATTATGTTCTCATTGTTGTCCAATTTTTTAAAGCAGAAGTACCCCCATATTGGGCTATCACCAATGTTTAGCAAATCCAACATATAATGTCAATTACTCCCCCATCCACACCTATAAAAATGAAAAATTGATAACATTATTTTTTCTTTTTTCTTGTTATTTTTCTTTCTTTCAACAAACTCACAAAAACAATATTTTTTTCCCCATCAATCACATTTTCAAAATTCACAATTTCCAAATTGTTCAAAAAATTTATCATTATTTTAGGTTGCAAAAATTTGAAAATTTACCCCAAAAAAGTCAATGGTGTCCCAAGCAATGATTTTTTTTCAATTTCTAATATTGCATCATTGGTTAGTATCCCAAGAAGGATTTAGAATTAAATGGTGACAAGTTTTTACGGCTAGGGTGAAATGACAACCACGTTGGCAAGTTATTTAGATGGAAAATGATGGATGAGATTCATTACTTTGTTCCTTGTTTTCATGCCTTAAGAATTTTTTTGTGAATAATTTTGCAATACCTATGTCAATGAATATTGGAATAGCCTCCTTTGAGTGCAATCATTAGCTCTTAAACTCTAAAGCACACAAAATATATTCTTATTTCTTTCCATTGTGGACTCTAGGTACGAGGGTTATTTTAATATAACATTTCCAACAACTGATCATCAATGGGTGAGTCTGAAATTGTTAGTTTTAGATCAAGTGTAACCAAACTTCACCAAAACCTTTATCTTAAATGTTGATTGGTCAACTAAAGGAGTTGGTGTTGTTTTGTCACAAAAGGAAGGAAGGTATGAGCAGGTGGTGGCATATGCAAATGAAGCTCTAGCATCTATCCAGAAGAAATTCCACCCCATGGAATGTGAATGCTACACATTGATATGGGGGATTATGCATTATAGACAATATTTGAAAAAAAATCATTTCACTTTGAGGACGGACCATAAGCCTTTTGAATGGTTAGCCATTGTTTTAGACACATACAAAAGGAAGGGCAAATGGATTAACATGTTGTAGGATTTTAGTTTTAAGATTATGCACCATCCAAGTTTCAAACATATAATTATAGATGCTTCAAGCAAAAACTTGGTGGACGATGTTGATGATGATGATTTTCAAAAAGAAATATAGGATTGTGAATGGATACATCCACTATGTGATGTGGATGAGATGCTTTGGACAAGCAAAAAAAGTTCCAAGATTGGAAATTTTTGTAGTAATTGGGCAACAAAAATCTGATCAACTAATTGTTCATGGTTGAACCTAGTAAAGTGGCAATAACTACTGAAAATATAGACACTCATATTGAATCTATGGAGATCCAAATTGAAAGAAAAGAAGAAAGGACAAAAAATCCTACCTTGAAAAGAAAAGAAAGGAGTTGTGGGACACTTAGATGTATTTGTAGCTTGTTGATTAAGCACAAGTTATAGTGGATGAAAAAACTTTTGACATAAGTAATTCTTATTTAGAAACAGACTATGAATTTAACAATGCCAAGAATATGGACATTTGGCAAGAAGATCAAACTATGATAGTCTTGAATGGTGGATAGATCTTTAGTAAATGTAGTGCAAGGGAGATTGCCAAGATCAAGAAGAGAATCCTATAATACTTGATTGGAACCATGACAAATTAATGTTCAAAGACTTGGTAGTTCCTAAACCAGAAGGGCACAAACAAATCATTCTAGATCTACATTTCGAAAGTGGACACTTTGGGGAATGATGCACACTTGTTAAAATGAACAAGCATTATTTATGGCATAGTAGGATTGATCATGTGCAAAAGGTTGTCTATGCTTGTACACAATTCCAGATGGTAAAAATGACTACTAGTATTAGGTTAGATCTAGAAGAATTCAAGAGCATACTTGTTTAAGATCAGTTTTATTAGATAACACTAAATACAACTGGACTATTACCAAAAGTGCACAATGGTAATAGATATATTTTGGTTGTTATTTATCACTATTCTAAATGGGTTAAAGCTATTACTAAACATGACACAAGGATCACAACCAAGTTTTTAGAGGAGGAGATTATCTACATGTTTAGAACACCCAAATATATTTTAATTAATAATGGAGGTGAATGGGTACATGAATTTGATCAGCTATGCAAGAATTATGGAATATTACACACCAATGCACAGCACTTCAATGGCCCAAATACAATGATATGGCTCAAAAATTGGTGAAAACCTTGAAGCATGGATTGATAATTCTTGTTGTTAATGTTGAACATGCACAAGATTGGGATGAACATCTACCACATATTTTATTTGGTTACAAATTTGTTGTATAGGCCAATATTCACTTTTCACCTCACATGATTCTAATAGCTAGCCAAATTCAAAGATTGCATGTGGATAAATTTTTGAGCCCGTTGGTCAAAACATATGATGAAGATGAATGACCTAGCATTGCTTGCTAAACAAATGATCAAAAAAATGCAATTGTTTACAAGCATACATGGTGAGGTTATTAAAAATGTGAATCAAGCTCAAACAAAGTAGAAAAAAAACATATGCATCAAAAAAAGGCAAATAAACATTTTTTGGTTTCACTAAAGGCAAAACCTGTGTCAAAATGAAGAAACCCAAAAAGAAGAAGTCATTGGTTTCTAACTAGGAATGGCCATTTTTATTTATGAAGTATTTGGACAACAATGGGTTTCAGGAGCAAGATGAAGGTGGTAGGACTTGTGCAATTAAATGTATGGATGAAAAATTGTGGGACAAGCCTTGAAAGGATTTTAAGGTCTTTCATTCTACACCATGAAGTGGTGATGATTGAGGGATTTAATCAAAAAAAATTAAGAGTGGTTATAGATGTGACAAAAAATGTGGATGGTAATTTTTTAGGGTTATTGTTTGAAAAGGGTGTTTGTTGTCATTATCATGGTGCCAAAAAGCCACATGCTATCTTGTCGTATAATCATTCATAGGACTACTTCTTATGAGGAAGTTTTGCTACTATTGATAAATATGTTTTTAATAAGGTGCGAAAGTTTAAGGATGAATATGAAGTTGGTTGTTTTATTTTCGTGTGGAGGAAAATGATGCATGCTATGGAGTTGGTGGAGGTGATGCAACTACAAAAAAACTTTAGGACTTTAAGCTAAATATTCTATGATGGTTTTTGGATTTTAGTGATTTCAACATTGTGGAGTGTTGTGGCTTCAATTTTACTTGTGTGGATTGCTCATTATTTTGGGAAAAATGCCCAAAATACATTATTTTAAGTTGTCTCCATTAATTCCACTGCACTAGAAACATTAAATAGGATGTCTAGATGTAGTGAGTAATTAGAGACTGATGATGGAAGTGATAATAGGCTCAAGAGGATTAACTTGGTTGGTTAGTTATGAGATTCATACTCAAATTCAATACATTTGAATCAAGCCATAATTTTTGTTAAAAGGGTTGAGTACTTGGGCTATTGGGAGCTCTAAACAATTGCTATCATGATAAGGTTAGGTTCGATTGGAGAATTTCAAAGGGTCTGCTAATGACTAATAATTTTTTGTAAAAAATACTCTTCAAGGATTACGAAGGTTTTGACAAAGGGGTAGATCAAAGGATTTTAAGACTATTGTTTGGAATTTATAACCATTTGGCCATGATAGCACAAGAGAGGAAATTGTCGTGTGTTCCTATGTGAACGCCTATAACCATCGTTGTCACAACACTCACAACACATAACATAGAAATACCTTAAATGATGCACCACACCCAAAATGCCCCCCTATCTGGGATGAGGACCCCTAAGCCAAATAACATTATAGAAATACATGTTGAAAATCCACCATGGATGAACAATTTAATTCCAAAGCAAAAGGACCATTAGGCTAGGTGCAAATGTGAGCCGCATCATTAGTCACCTCATTGTAATCTTTCAACTTCCTAGCCAAATGTGAATTATAATGAAAGAAAACCTTAGATTTATTCTACTAGGTGACCCTAGGAACCTAGGTCTATTGGGTGCACCAAAAGCAAAACCATTTGCTAACTAACATTTCCTCCATTGTTGGCATGAAACACCCCATATATCCCAACCTTAAGAACACTTATCACAAATTAACATAGTGGCAACTCCTAAAGCTTGGCCACACAACATACATTGTAGGCCAGCAAGAACCACGACTAAAGATGGGTCAATTTGGCCATCCACATTGGGAAGATGACATTGTGCATAATTGCACACATGGTCCTTCCATGTCTAAACATCTCAACCTTCCAACAACAACACTTTTGAAAGGAGGACCTTCCACACACGTAAAATAACGTGTCTACAATCACATCCAAAGTAGTTGGGGATGTTTGTTGCAGGTAAACATAATCTCCTCATTACCTCTAAATTCGAGGTCAATAACCACCTCCACGTATAGTATCATAACACAATGTATTTCAATATTGGGCAATTACCAAATTTTCCATAGCCATGGGCATAACATGTTGGAACAAGGTGGCTCGTTGTTCACATGCCTGAATTCACACATTAGGATCATCCATTGTTGATTATTGTCGTTGGATCTTGTTGAATTGAGGCTAGTAAATCGGGCTCATAGCCAAACAATAAGAAATATGGTGAAAAAGATGGAAAAGAAGTTTGCCAACTAAACCTATACCCCATAACTAGCCATGGTAGTTGTATTCCCAACTTTGAATATGGCCCTTGTGGAGACCATACTTCCATAAACCTTACTTCACCATCTCCACCATTTGTTCAACTAACTCATTTGCCTTAGGATGATCTCGTGAAATTGTGTGATGATCAATAAGTGTTTTCTCACACAACTCTTGGAATTCCCCATAAAATTTTATACTTTGGTTAATGAAAACTTCGATTAAAACCCCAAACCTAATAAGTACCTTATCTAAAAATGCATATGTTGCCTTTTCATTGTTACAATTTAGCAACAAAACCAATTCCAACCATTTGGAAAAATGTTCAATTATAACCAAAACATATTGGTTATGTTGAAGTGTCAAACTTAATGGGCTAGAAAAATCCAAAGTCCATTAGTACCCAAGCCCCATAATTGGTAAGTGAAGTGTAGGTGCATTGAAAGATGCTTGAACTTGGTCACACACCATACACTTAGAAACAAATTGTTGAACTTGTAATTGCATCCCTCACCACCAATATTGTGTTTGGAGCAAACTGTATGTTTGTTAGACCCCAAAATGGCCCAACTCTTCATGAACATGCCTCATAAGGCTCTCACATTGTTTTGGGTGAAACACAACCTTCACTTGTCCATCTGCCCACATCCATAGGACTTGGAATTACTTTTTCATTTGAATTGTTTGGCCCTATGCACAGCATGGCCCTTTTCCTTGGGTGTTAATCCAATCAAAACTTCACTTGCTTGCAAATATGCAATGATAGGTGCATCATCATAAATATTCAAGGCACCATTGCCCTCCGACTCCATGTTTACATCATAGGGATCCCCATCATCCACACTAGTTTGAGGTACATCCCTAGAACACCTAATAAGGTACAAAGATATGTAGAAGCATGCCATCCTAGTATTGCCTCCAAATCCAAATCACCATGCCAATGAGCCCTAATGGTATCCTCTTCGTTTGAACTTGGGTTCCAACTCAACCCATTGGCATTTCAATTAACCCTACTAGGCTTGTGAATTATATCAAAGTCATACTCCTACATGATAAACGCCCACCTGGCCAACTTTCTTGTGAATCAATTTGATTCCATAAAGAATTTCAAAGGTTAGTGATTGGCAATCAAAGTGAATGTGCTACCATAAAGATAACATCATAATGATGAAATAGCCCAAACCATTGCAATGTGATCCCCTTCATATAAACTGTATTTGGCCTTCATCTTGTTGGATTGATTACTATATACCACCACAAAATCTTGACCATCATCATGAAGTTGGGTAAACATAGTTCCTAGCCTTATAATGTTCTAATAAATGTGTAATTGAATGGAATGGTCATCCTTATGGGTCGTTTCAAAATGGGATTTGATGAAAACCTAACTTTCAATTCCTGAAAGGCCTACTCTTGTGCCTCATCCCAAGTGAACTCCTCATTAATCTATGTTAATTAGGTTAAAGGTTTGGTTATGCTATTAAAGCCTTTCAGAAACCTCTGATAATAATTACACAAGCCTAGAAAAATTCATAACCGACTAATATCTATTGATTGGGGAACATGTGGAATGGCCTCAACCTTGGCCTTTTGAACCCCAATCCATTTGGATAAATCATGTGACCCATGTACTCCACTTGAATATGAAAAAACTAGCACTTGCCTAAATGAAGCTTAAGGTTATGTTCCTTAAGTCTCTCAAACACCTTTTGCAAATGGTGCATATGATCTCATGGGGTTAGGCTAAAAACAATGATGTCATTAATGTAGCATTTGGTAAAAGCAATACATGTTAACACTCGATCCATGACCCTTTGAAATTATGCAGGGCCATTTTTCAAACCAAATGGTAAAAACTTCCATTGGTACAAACAATCTTTCCGATGGGGATCAATTCCCCAAAATGTTGTCTTGACCTTATCACCTTCCCTCAATAGCAACCAATGGTAACTAAACCTCAAGTCCAAGGTATTAAAAACCTTGGCCTAACCAAGGGCATCAAAAATCTCTTCTAGTAGGGGCATGGCATATTTGTCTGAATGGATCCCACACATGTGGCATTTAGTCTAGTTGCCAAAAATGTCTTTTTTGGCTAATATCACTTTTGCATATTCACCCTTACATAGTTCCACCAAACCAACATCCAACAACTTTGATGTTCAAGTTTGAACCACTTGGTTCTTTCCACCTCATTAAGCCTATAAGGTTACTTGAAAATTGGATTATCATCCTCCAATATAATTCAAACCTTTTGTCCCCTTAACTAACCCAAATCTTTCAAACTAAAGGCAAAACATCTAGTGAAATTTCATATTATCTATCATGCTTCATGCACTTCACCTCATGTAATTGTTGGGCCAATTCTAGGGTCCCATGTTTTTGTAGTCACATGTACCTTGGGTTGTTTTGATGGAACATCCCCAACACCCAAGGTTGAAGGCATCCACTTGCACTAGCTTGCCAATCCAAGCCTTGATATGTTGCCATCCAACCAATTCCCAAAATAAACCCAACTTGGGATTGGAAAGTCCTTGGCCCATACTCACCTATGAAAGACCTTGGCACGACCGTCTAGAAATGATTAATTCAATTGGCCCAATCTTCGCCAAATTTGGCACCTCTAGCAAAGTGATGTTGTTTGGTAAAAAAACATTGATAGATGTGTATGGTTGATGTTGGTAACAAGTGGGGATACTTTATTGCAACATCGTGACATGTTGCATGGAAGCTTGTTTAACTTGTGGATCCTTCTCCACATAATGGTATCTCCAAACTAAGTAGCCCAACTATAGAACCGTAAATCCAAAATTAATGCCTCTAAACAACTCAAGTAGGCATGTTCCATCCTTGGGAATATCCTACTAAATATACTTGGTATCCGATGGGCTCAAACCTAGAGGCCCATTACCAAGGTTGAAAGGTGATTGTGGGCTTGGTGAGACAAAATGTGCCAAGCTCAATGAATGTAATGATTGGTCGATGCTTGGAGTTCAATCAATGTGCCCCATGGTGGCTAGGATCTAATAAAAAAACTAGAATGATTGGCATCCCTTATGGCCTTGACATCACCAATTCACCATTTGAAGGTGCATCCTGGTCATGGACATTATCCTCCAACAACTCAAGTCCATGTGGAAGGCTTGAAAATCTAGCCAACATAGTTGATTTGTTAAATTTTCCTACTTGCCCCCCAATGAATATCATTGGCAATGAAGCCTTATGGCTATCTTTTATTTGCCAACTTGAATGGTAGTATGCATTTCCTCTGAAAAATCAATGGTAACCCCTAGGGGGTATAACACCACACCTCCAACCAACACATAATAGGATGTAACATGTGTGACCACTCCTTGAGTTTGCACATTAATGTAGTATGTTGGCTTGTTGAAATTAACATGGATCACAATCTTTTGTTTGGTTAACCCTTGTGCTTTCTCTAACCCACCCATGGATGTCAAAATTTGATATGGGCATGGGTTAAGATCAACATTAATCAATCCAAGACCATTAACAACTTTGCCCAACATCAATGGTTAAACATTAAAATCCAACAACACCCTATGGGGTTGATACTAATGTGCCAATGCCCCTTTTAATTGAAACATTCATTCCTCATTATGCACAACCACAACCCCATGAATAACATTGGCTTGATCAATGGCTGGCTATTTTGGAAGGTCATGAAATTTGGCCATAGCCACATGCCAAGATTCAAGTTGAACCTTGGACACCTTCAAATGGTTGGCCTCAGAAACTGGGTGGGGAAGTACAAGAGGTACAAAAGTGTCCTTTGACCTAACCATCACATCTAACGTTCCACTATTTTCACAGAATGTGACCACCAAGCAAAGCACAGTTGTTGGTTGAATACTTAAAATGGTCAATGTCTCAGTAACAAATAGTGGTGCCTAACACATTGCTTTGGCTGCCCCCATCAAATTTGTGGATGCCTTTGACTTAGGAATAAAACTAGGTGCATTCCTTGACACTCCACTAAAATTTGACGTCCCCATGGGATTGGGAATGGTGTTTGTTAACACAAATGATTGTGGGAGATGCATTTGGCATTGAACTTCACATGTTGAGGATCCAACCTCTCATCAACGCCTTGTGGTTCTGGCACATGCGCATGTCACTAATGTAGTTATGGAAATCATCTCATTAAGATTTGCAACTGTAACATGGTTTCCATCATCTATTGCCCATGAATCATGATCTCTTGACATATGTGGCATACTCTCATCTGATGCCATTGATCTTAAAAAACTAGTTCCACAAAATAATCTTGGATTAACATATGAACCATATGATTGGCAATCTTTTTTATCTTTGGCCTTCCTTGGCCCAGATGCAATAGATTTCATTTGGGCTGCCTGCTTGTGACTAAGGCCTCCAACCATGCAAACCTAGCTTCCATGGTGTAGGGTTGGCTTTGAGTTGGTTTGGTGGTCGACCTTTTGTTAGTCACACTTTTCCTTTTATGGCTTTTCCCAAAACCTTGGCCTTTATTGGCATTAATGTTTTGTGATTGGCCCTACCATAACTTTGGGTGAAATGTGAAACAATGATCGACATCATGCCCATATATAGTGCAATTGTCATGGACACCACCATCAGTGGTTGTTTGCATCATTGCTTGTACCAACATAGTCATTTGCATCATCGTTTCCACCAACATAGTCACTTGCATATTGTTTGTACCAACATAGTTATTTACATCATCATTTGCATCGCTTGCATCATCACTTGCACCAACATAGATGTTTGCATCATCACTTACATTGTTTACATCATCTTGTGAAGCCCGCCACACCTCCAACATTTTTTTTCTCCACCTTGTTTTGTTGAATAGGATGTGGAACCACCACTTGAATTTGGTTTGATCCCCTTAGCCTTGGGTGGTGTAGCCTCAGTGGGTTGACCTTGTGATTGTTCACTTAATGGTGTTGGAGAATTCTTTGGGTGACAACCCAAAGGTGACCACCTGTTTTTCCACCATGTTTATCTTAATCCTTTTTGACAATTGAATCACATTGGCCAAAATGGGTTGGGTAGGCTGTAATATATTGGCATTTTGCACCCAGTGCCTAAGTTCCTTGTTTAGGATCCCATACCAAAATTGAATTGCTTGGGCTTTTGTGACACCTTATGTCACCATGATCAACCTATGCATCCATGCATAGGCTGCTTGCAAGCTTTCATGGGGCTTATGTTATATATCTTGTAAACTTTACAACTTTTCAATCCTAACCCCTTGGTAATTTCACTACAACTCATGGAAGAATTCCACAACTAAGTTAAATGTGGGCAATGGACCATGTGTGCTAGTGGATGCCTTTGCATCGCCACCTCTGATAGTTCCACCACTTTTGGTGGCCCCACTATCACTTGTGTTTCCACTTCCATTTGCCAAACTAATGCCAAGAGTTGTTGCATCACTTGGGGCCACAATTCCCTTAGTGATAAAGACATAATTGGGAGACCAATATAGCCACCATTCTTCAATCTAAATCTCATGGGCACGCTTGAACTCGTGATAATCGTCCATAGGTGGCCCTTTCAAATGTTGAAACAAACCTTTCCATGTTTTGAAGGGTGTGAACAGGTGGGGATTACACATTTGCTACATATCACACCAACTATCAAACTCATGGATAAAATCATTTAGCTCAATGGTGCCAACCACCCTTAAATATCCCAGGGTTCTTTGGTGGCTCCATACCTTTTCTCCATGTCCCACAACAGTGATGGGGTGACAAACCTTGGAAAAAAATTAGTTTCATAATCTAAAGAATCTTCCCTAGATGATGATGAATGTGGTCTAGGTGGTTTGAACCACACTCCCCACTTGGTGAAACCATTAATAATAGTGTCCCTATCCTTTGAATATTGAGACACTTCGATGATGAATCCTAAATGCTAACTTGGGTATCCCTTTTAAAATCCAATCACAAAAGGATGATACACTTGTGATGGTTCAAATTAAATATACAAGGATGTTAAACCTATTGCAACTTAACTAAACCCCCAAAACATAAACCTCAAAACATGAATGCAAGGATGTTACACATGTATGGTTAGGGCACCTACACCCACAAAAACATGTCATAGGGCCAACAAAATTAATGCATTTTGTGAACACAACAAAGTGGTTTATTGGTCATCAACTCAGTTTCACCACAACAACAAACAATGGGACATCCTAATGATCAAATCTAAACA
>Ga0116229_10000491_pt1 | contig 52432 bp, 37 predicted proteins | sample S1TSphgellanicum_3_FD_87313 | JGI IMG/M metagenome (GOLD analysis project Ga0116229, IMG submission 87313) | Host-associated microbial communities from peat moss isolated from Minnesota, USA - S1T2_Fc - Sphagnum magellanicum MG | ecosystem: Host-associated > Plants > Peat moss > Unclassified...
TGTAAATTTAATCATTATTAATTAAATAATTATCTAATATTTGAATTGTTTAAAAATCTGAAAACTAAGAAAGTAAGGCATGAAGAAAGTTTTGGAATTACAACTTAGTTTGTAAGGAAGTTGGAACTTCAAAACTTATCCCATATTGTTTGTTGTTCATTCCTACTTTGAACATTATATAAACAAGGGGGTGTGGTGTGCCCATCCAATTTCACATTATGAAATTAGTGCACATGGGATGAGCAAATCAAAAGGTTCAACCCAAAACAAAAAAATAAATAATGCATAATCCTAAAGTACTTACCTCCCTAACCTACTTATTTATTTAGCTAGGTAGGTACTTAATTTGACCTAGCCATTTAGGTCGGCCTATGTACCTACCTACCTAAGTATGTACCTATATGAGTAGGAATTTAACCTAGGAAGGTAAAACCTACCAACTTACTTTTTGACCTAAGTAAGTAGGTAGGTAGCCTAACATTGTAGGCACCTATTTATGTACCTACCTAGGTACCTACCAACCTAATATTAATTTTTTTATTAAATTAAATTTTGTAATGCCACGTGGCATATTTACATTGGGCCACGTGTCATAATGTAAGATCATCCAAATATTTGAATTGAATGTCCTAGATTATTTCAAAATAATAATAATTTTATAATGTATATTTTAAATAATCAAATATTAAGACACGTGGTAGCACATGATTTGTCCTCAATTGTGACCAAAATAGTTACATCTTAATCGTATGTGACAATACGTATATAATGGAGTCAAAGGATGAAATGTATTTGTTGACTTTTTCTTTCATACAATACCCTTTGTGATTTGCGACTGGTTTATCACATGCGACTTGTCTTAGGTGACTAAAAGGATTTTAGTTGCAAAATGTCTCTTGTGACTAAAATTTAGTCACAAAGACTAGTTGAAAATACATGTTTTTCTTCTAGTGAAGAATGACAACTTTTTGTTCCAAGTTTTTAAATAATTCATTCAAAAAACATACAAGATCTTGCACCTTGGCTACTTTTCCTAATGGGATACCATAAGGACAAATTGTTGCCTTGCTTCTAATGTCCTCTAAAACTACAGAACTCTTACACACAACATCACCCTTTGTTTTGCAAGATATTTCTCCTCCACTCAACTTCGACACATTTGAAGACTTATTACTTCTCATCTTTTTTGCAGCCACCCTACAAGCCTTTTCTTTTGCGATTAATGCAGCCACTCTTGCCTAATTTATATCAAACCCTTTCACTTCTTTTATGTACCCCTTCACCACCCATGACATGAATTCATTGTTCATGACATTGGAGGATCCATAGATTTTGTTGCACAAATTTAGCAACTTTTTCCTAGTGTTAGCATGGAGCTAGGTGTTTGTAATTTTGAACTTTAATACTCTATCAAAGACCTTTTCTATGTCTCGCTCACTAACATGTTTGGTAGTAATATCACATTTAGGATTCATTCATGTACCATTCAAACACTTAACCTTGACAAAGAAATCATTTGTTTGAGTTACATATTCTACATTTTTCCATGTTGGCTTATGGAGTTGTACAACCATATTTTCAGCCATATTTGTTGTAAACCCTAATCCCAGTAAGACAAAAAAAAAACACCTTTGAGCTTTGGCTTGCAACTCTTTGTTTTTCTTACTTTGTGTAAATCTACATGAAGAAATGGACTTAATGCATAAATAAAGCAAATAATGCAAAGAAACATTTTGAAAGAAAAGAAAATTCACCAAGAGTTGCGAAATTGATGACAAGGGTTTGCACATGCAATAATGAAGTGATCACCTTTTTAATTATCAATGGTGCATTACTCCTCCATTCAAATTATAGGTGCCCTCACAGTAGTGCCTTCATAGTAGTTAGTTTGTAGGCTATTTTTGAACATATGGAAAATCCATTCCCACCCTACACTTTGACAAATGAAAATCATCATTGATAATTCTGTTGGGAGTCCTTATTAGGATTACCTAAAGACATCACCATTGGCTCCTTATAGCATGATTGAACCCTCAAACTATAAAAGATGCATAATTTCATTTTTTTGGAAATTAAAAATTTATCTAAAGTTCAAAAGTCCTTTGTCATATGTAAATGTGGTGCAATGTACATGGTATGAAAAGGAAAATATTTTATTTTGTCCCAAGAATTTGATTCATGAAGTCATCAATGTTGATGTGACTTGGCAATTTATTAAATGCATCACAAAACAATATTTGTTTTAATTTTCAAAAATTGAGAATAAAATTATCAAAAAATTGATGAATTATTTTGTTACAATTGCCTGACCTAGTTGAGGGCAATTCCCAACAAATCCCACACAAAAATTCCATCTGTTCTTGATGCAACAATGAATTAAGTGCAACTAGGTTGAATTTTAAAGACTCTTCAAAGAACTAAAATAGAGTTCATTTGCTAAATGGTGGATGCTATGGTTAGTGTCCATTTTTCATCCATCATCCAAATCCTAAGACATGGCATTTTCACCATTCATTTTCATTTAATGGTGCAAGTAAGTTCATTTTGAATGCACATTTCTTTCCTTCGCACTCATTGTAATGCATGTTTTGGAGAGAGTCAATACTTATTAAGAGTGGTCATGTATTCTAAGATTCTTTATGTCATTTTTTGCAATCATTGAACTCTTAGCTTGGAAAAAATGAACACATGTGCAATATTACAACATCTTTCCTAATCAACCACATGACATCAACTTCCATTTGATGGATGTCGAAGATGGAAGCTTAGCAGTAGCAAACATTAGGTGCAAAGAAGTGAAAAGTTGAGAGAGGTCAACCAACTGATGAACTTGTTCAAAGGAGAACTTTCAAAAACAAACTATAAATATATTGTTTGAACATGCTTCATCCTTCAACATCTTGTCTCATTTTTTTCTTGGAACATGTATTTCGTTTAAAAGTATTATTGACACCCCCTGCACACACATACCAAAGTTCTTTCCAACAAGGAGGAGGAGATGGAAGCCACTAGTGGACATGTAGCCCACTAACATGAAGCTTACAAGCATGGGATTATGAGGTGTCACCAAAACCAAGGAGTAGAAAGGTGTGAAAGTTTCTCCCATTCTTTGTTTTTTGCATGATTAGATATCTAGGGTAGAACACAATTCAAGCATGTGGTTTGATTCAAGTTGTGAATGTTGCAGCACTCCACCTAGTGCCTCCTTTGGTTGGCCATTTCAAAATTTCTTCCTTTTGTCACAAAGGAGTTACACCAATAGCATGACAACCAACCATTTTAGACATCAATGTGCTAATCTTCAAAATGATGAATGATACATGAGCTCTTACCATTGAACCTAGTCATTTGTAAGAGCTATTTGAACTTGATGATCTTTTATGACAAACTTTGCAAAACTTTGGTTCATGAGTTTTGGCAACATGCAAAGCTAGCAAAATTCATGACTTGCTTGTTGTTTATGTCGTTATGATTGGTAGTCATAAAAAATAACCCATGTTATCCCCATGTAACCAGCATTTCTAGGTATAAGCAATCTATCAAATGTGCATTATACAACATAACAACAACTAAAGGATTTGGAGTTTTCATTACTATTTTTCTTTACATGATAGGGATTATGAACTTGAGTTGTTTTTTGCTAGATTTTTTTTTTTAAAAATGCAAATCTTTGAAATGACCTAAGGTTTAGGTTGCATGGCCAATGTGCCCATGGCTTACCTTATCAATGTATTCTATAGTATAATCAATGCAAGCAAGATTTGAGGTATTTTTTCGAACTTGCCCACTTGATTATGTGTTTACCAAATCTTGGTTTAGGTTCTAATAGTTTAAGGTCAAAGGATGTAGAGGTAGTTGACTTTTAAGGTCCACACGTAAGCTTAATAACTATGAACTTGGTATAGTTGTTGAGTTAATGATGTAGCCAAACAAAATTTTGAAATCAAATTACAAAGCCAATGTCTTCATCAAGATTTTGAAACCAATGTCCTCATCAAGGCCCCCCCTCCTATAATCCACTTGTGATTTCATTTTTTGATGAGTAATCAAAGTTACATTGGCCCTTGGTGTAGAAAAGGCTTAAATGAGAACTCCTAAACCTTTTTTTAAAAAATTATTTTAGGTTTAGTGTGCATGTTATTGAAAACAAAACTTGGTTTTGGGTGATGAGTATAATGTAGCACTAGACTATGGTGTGTGCAAGTTGGAAGTCTTGCCTTTTAAATGAGAAAGTTGGTGGGTCAAATTGTCCCCAATGTGGTGTTTTAGTCAAGGCAACATATACAATCAAATGGAGTGCAACAAGATTGGCTTGGTGTTTGTTGCAATTTATCATAAAAGATTGTTTTTTATTTATGTAAATGTATTGTTGGTCAAGGTAATGCAAGATTTTTTTGGTTCTACAACCCAAGATGAATCAATTTTCATGTATTTGCCATTTGGTGAAACAAATTTGAACAACTTCTAAAGGGGGAACAACTTCTAAGGCCAATCTTCACCAAGTTGGTTATTTCTAACCCATACATTTTAAGTGCCTTTAGTTTTTTCCAATCTATACGATTGAGTTTACATGCAAGCATTTCCAACGAGGATCCAATTTTACTAGTTTTTGACTTATAATTTAAGCTTGTTAAGGTTGGTTTCATTTCAAAGTAGGTTGCTATTGTTTGTAGTTAATGTGTTTATGTCATATGAACTTATTGGAAATTGAGGCCATTTATCATATTATTAGCTTCATGTTCAATTCAATGACCAATAAAATGTGAAGCAGTGCCCCACTTTGTACACACTTTGCATTCCACATCTACAACTTGCCACAAATTTCACAAGCAACAAGGTTAGATTGTTTAATTCAAAGTTAAAATCAATTGCACACAATTCATTTTGTACACTTTTGACATTTAAAATTCTAAACCTAGCATTCAAGGTCTTTGTCCTAACACTTCACAAGTGTCTTACCACATCTACAATCCAAGCCCTAGAACTATTAGCCTTTATTTCATTAGGTAAGTTCTTTGGGTTGACACATACACATCCTTTTTTAGCACTTTAAATCATTGTTCGATTAGCATTTTGGTTGACCTATTGTCAAATCATTTAGTGTCATTACATTAACAGTTTTCAATTCTTAAGCAACATATAGAATCCTTGTTCTACCACTTCAATATTCAAGCTTTTAGAATTGTCAATCCTTTTTTCATCAATTGATTGAACTACTTGGTCAATATTACACTCCATTTATCAACACATGAATTATTTATGTAGATTTTGTTCATTGTGCTTCAACCTTCAAAACTATTCATGTTGTAGTGATGCAATGTTTTTGTGAATGTTAAATCACTTGTTGCAAGGTCCATTCATAATAAAAGGAACCACAAGTGCCAAGGTCGAAATCCTTACCAAAAACTACATTTGTTGCAACCCTAGGTTTGGGTTCGCGACTAAGGGAAAGGCTTGCAAAGGTGCGGGCCAATAATGAAGCCCATGAGTCACATTTCATGTTCTCGGGAGTGTAAGAAAGTGTGAAGGAATGAACCCCCACACTCCCAAATGAGCTCCCACTTTGGGAGTTAAAGTCCCGACGGACTTTCAAATCTTCAAGGGGCAATTTCAAGGGTCAAAACTCATTGGATTGAATAGTTCTTCACATCATTGAAAATCTTTTAGAATTTAGATGTTTAAAATGGGCTTGCATGACCCATTTGGACACTTAAAACATAAGTTATGGCCAAAAGAAAGGCTGGGAGTCAAAATGTCAATTTGATTCCAGACCACTAAAAGTCAAGAATTGTCCCGATTTACTTGCGTGCAAGTGGCATGTCACATGCAGTTGGAAAGTTCTTGACGAAGGCTATAACTTTGCTTTAAACCTCACTTCAATCGGAGGTTTACACACAAAGTTATGGGCCTCCAAAATCGCAGGAGTCCCAATTTCAGGAATTTCGGGACTCCCAAGTCGGGAGTCCTAGGACAAAATGACATTTGGGTGTTAGCCCTGTGGCTAGGCACAAAAAATACTATAAGAGGGAAGGTGGTGGCTTCCACCAAATCCAGGCCATGGTGAATCTTGTGAGTTTGTGTTTACCCATGGTTCGTTCGTGCACCAAAAATGCTCTAGTTATGCATTAACTAACTTATTGTTTGGTTTGTGCAGGTCCATGAGAATAATTGACCTGCTTGTCACCCGTCTTAGTCCCCATCCTAGAGCTCTAGCACACCCTTCTACCCCCAAAGTGTTATGAACCAAGAAGCGTGCCCCAATTCCTTATCCTTCTGTTGTTTTCACCTTTGGACTCACAATTGAATCTATCTAAAAATTTGGAGGTGCGTCAACATTTTACATGTGTCTTGCATGTATTATTTTATTCAATACCAAAATTATATTTTAAATGTAATTTATGGGACTTAATATCCATATTGAAACTAAACATGATCCATATTATAATTTTATTTATTTTTGCATGAAGACTTAGATTATAATCAAATGTACACTTTTGTTTTTCACCAGGATCACAAAATTGAACCTTTTTTTATTGTTAAGGACGTTTAGAATGAAAATTAACAACATTTGTTCAAAGGATTCAATACATATGCATTTAAAAATATAAACACATGTGGATTTTCTTATAAATAAAAGAGCCCATAATAAATTTGAAAACATTTGGTGAACATATAAGTAACAAAAACATGTTCAAATTTTAAAATCCTTAAAAGGACCCTATCAACAAGTGTTGTGTATGACAAAGGACTATAATAACATATTGAAATGACTCCCAATTCATTAGGTTCCAATTTCACGAACACACAAACACAATTCCAAATGATGGAAAAATAATTCAATAAATACAATTAATGGTGATTTTTCAAAATAATACAAGTGCAATTTCAAGCATAATCAACAATTGTGTTGTCTCCTTTTACTATAAATAAACCCTGCATGGATTATTGAATGAATTAGATGTGGAGGTTTTACATCCGATAATGTGTGGTGTGGTAGACCAAATGTCAATTGGATAATCTATCCTTCATTGAAAAATTCTATGGATATAAAAAACCTACTTAGTGAAGTTATAAGTTTTGAATTTTGTTATTATGGAATGGGTGCATTGGATCAACCCGTTCTAACATTGGTTGCAATGCTTGTTAAAATGACAAATCTATCTCACATGGGTAGAAGGAGTAACCCAAAATGGCCTATTAAAAAAATGGTGATGAAGGCAAAGCCTAACATCAAGGTTCCTAATCATGAAGCAATAAGTGTTTCCATTGAGGTTGTTAATGCCATTGGTGATGAATTAACAACTATTGCAATGAGGTTGCAAATGCCATTGACCATGATGAATCACCACATGTTGTCAATGGAATTGCCAACACCATTTGTGATGAATCAACAACTATTGCCAATGAAGTTGCCAATGCCACTAGTTAAGGTTCACAAGCTACTAACATTGAAGTTGCATATGTTAGTATTGGTCAAGGTCTACCATGTGTTGCCATTGAAGTTGCCAATTCCATAATAATGGATATCATGTGTAATGGGGGGGAACCAACCAACTTGCAAGGTGGACCAACCACACCATTAGTTGAAGCTACAAGACCATTAATACATGATGTAGTGCAAAGAAAATAGATGAAAAGGGAAAGGAACTAGAACAACAAGCAAAGCCTCACATGCATAACTAGCTACAACAATTGAAAAAACTAAGGGACTTTTGTATCCAAAGTTAGGATCTAGTGGGTTAGCTATTGTGGATGATTATAGCCATGCATACATTACAAAGGGGGCCATACAATCAATTACAATGCTAGCTAGAAATTATGCTTTGAGGCTAGTTGTTGACTTGCATGGTTATGAGGTGGAGGTCCAATAATATATAAGTCATTGAAAAAATGTTTAGGATGACTTGGTGAAACCAATGTTACCTAGCTTTTTATCCAACATTGGGGAGAGCAAACATACTCACCTTATTGTGGAGAGTATAAAAAATGGTGTATCCACACACCTTGCAAATAGGCATATGACCAAACATACTACTACAAGGGAGCTTATAGGTACATTGACTTCTACTAAGCATGTAAGTGTCACAAGTAAGCGATTAACAAACATTATGATCACAATTCAAGAAATGTAGCTTGTTGTACAATTCTTGTTGATTTTGTTAATATTTTCAATTTAATGGCATTTGTTGATTTTGACTTTTGAGGGTTCAATTTGTGTGATCTTTACAAGGATATCTAGGTAGAAGTTGGTATGCATCCTAAAACCCATAAATTTGCAAGCAAAATCATAATCATATAATAAGTGTTGTGAGGAATGGGAGTTTTCAAAAATTATGTCTGATTTTGAAAAAAATACACAAGGCATACTAATAGTCACATGGTTGAATTATTTATAGATTGCCCATCACATACATTTAAAATTGTTCCATGATTTGTGCCACATGACTTTGGATCAAATGTATTCTATAAAGTGGTTTAAAGCTTGTTGAATGTGTTGAAGCATACAGAATACTAAATCTAGAGTGAGTTTAATCTATTGATTCTATGCATTATAGCTAAAATTTTTCATTGCATTCAAGGAAAAACATCCTCATGCAAAGATTGAGTGCATTGCTTTTACTTTGTTCATGCCATGGTTTGTGAGGCACATCAAAGAATGGAGCACCTACTATTGATGCTACCACATGGAACTTGTGGAATTTTGTATTGGGTTAAACAATATGTGCTCCAAAACTAGGGGTCTTCATGCCAATTGTGATTGTAGATGTGTAATTTGTTGCCCATTAGGTGTTGATTAGAGTGTTCAAGAATGTTGTGCCTATCAAATATAATTTTTAGGATTGACTGACTTATGAACTTCCATTGTATGTTCCATAGTAGATGGTCATGAATGGCATAAACGAGCATGTTTAATGGGTGACTGTACCTTATGTGGATTGGCACTTTGAAGGTGTGCCCTACAAAAGAGATTTTGAGTGCAAAAACAATATGAAAATATGCCAAGGTTGTGGTTGGCCAAAAGGACAATGGTGATCCAACCAGTTGTAGTACATGGATATTTCAACCTCTAAATTGTTGGACTACCTATGTCCAAGACTAAAAGATTTTGTCACCCACAACTTCTAGGCAAGGTGGTAGGACAAGGTATTAATCTCATTCCATTAATTTTTCTTTTTAATCTAGCCTAGGTTGTCACAATTTTTTTACTTTTTGCACATGTTAAACTAACTTCAAATACTTAGAACTTGTGACTAAATCTAGGAATTCAAACTATGTTGAAAAACATTCTTGATGGCATAGTCCTCTCTTGCATCGACTTCTTGGAGAATTATGCATTCAAAACACACAATAAGGTGCAAGACATGCATTAATATAATTTTCAAATCAATATTTTGGTGCATATCACTTACAGAGTGGACCCACATTTCAACCCAACAAACCTTCAAAGTTCCAAAATTCTTAAGGAGGTTCATTACTACATTATTGATGATAAGACTCATGATAGTCCCTTTGTGCATTGGGGTTATTTGAAGAGCATGGGGTGTTGGCCAACATTGGTTGTGGTTTGGAGTGACAAATGTTCTGCAGAATTCAAATGTGCACATTGTTGTGCAATTGTATGTGGTACATTGTATGTGCTGGAATTATTTTGCTAGCGGTCATGGTAAGGGGGAAGTTGATAATGTAAGTGCCCTTTTGAAGCACAAAATCCATAAGGAACAAATCAAGCCACAAGCACGCAAGCTTCAAAATGCACATGATGTTGTGAACTTTTGTCCAAAACAATTTGGTATGGTAGTTTACATTTATTGTTTCAGGTCTAACTAGTGTTCAATCAAAATTTTTCATCATTCCCACTAGTGAACATAATGTGGTAGTCATATGCAAAGGACAAATAGTCCTTGGTTAACCACTCAATGTTTGTTATTCAATTTGTTAGAATTATTTGTAATTGAATCCTTATTAACAACCAATTGTTTATTCAATTTTTCAAATTTGGAAAGAACAATTAGTCCTTAATGTAAAGGACATGTAGTCTTTCATTAACAAGATAAAGAATCATTGGTTAAAAGGACAAGCAATCCTTGATTTTAAAGGACATGTAGTCATTGATGGAAATGAAAGATAGTCCTTGGGTAAAAGGAAAGGAAGTCTAGCTTGAATTTAAAAGACAGATAGTCACTAAAAGAAAGGTTAAACAATCCTTGAGTAAAGGAAAGGAAGTTTAGCTTGATTTAAAAGGACATGTAGTCATTGAAGGAAGGTTAGGTAGTTCTTGGGTAAAATGAAAGGAAGTTTAATTTGATTTGAAAAGATAGACAGTCATCGAAAAAAAGATCAAGTAGTCCTTGGTTAAAAGGAAAGGAAGTCCTTAATAAAAAAGGACAGACAATCATTGAAGGAAAGGATAGGAAGTCCTTGGTTAAAAGGAGAGGAAGTCCTTGATGAAAAAGGACATGTAGTCTTTGGTTAAAAGGAGAGGAAGTCCTTGATGAAAAAGGACATGTGGTCCTTAGTTAAAAAGGGACAAGAAGTCCTTGGTTAAATGGAGACAATGTTTAGCTTGAGTTAAAAGGACAGACAATCATTGAAGGAAAGGATAGGTAGTCCTCACTTAAAAGGAGAGGAGTCCTTGATGGAAAGGGATACACAATCTAGTTAAAAGGAGATGAAGTTTAACTTGAATTAATAGGACAAACAATCATTGATGGAAAGGATAAGTAGTCCTTGGATAAAAAGAGAGGAAGTTTTTCATGAAAAGGGAAAGATAATCCTTGCTAAAAAGGATAGAAAGTATTTGTTATTTTGATGGAGTTGAATCCCCACTAACAATTGGGCTTTGCAAGTTTTTTTGTGTCAATAGCTACCTAGTCCTTTTTTTAGTGGTGATAATTGTGAATCCAAGACCCCATCTAAGTAATTTCCCATCACATATTAACAGATAACATATCATTACTTATGTTAGTCATGTCAAAATTCAAGATAGTCTTGGTTTAACCATTCAATCTTTGCCCATTGGACATTTTTTTTAATTTATAGATTGAAATCTAATTTATTTTTTAATATTTTGTTTTGTAGGCATGTCACATGCAGCTCATCCAAACATGAGAAGGATTCTCAATAAGATATTTTGGGAAATTTGTCCAAATGATGTGGATAGGACTCACACATGTTTGCTCCATTATGGCTAGAAGTAGAGGGATGCACCAAGTGATTTCACCTCTTTGTGAATGTTTATATTCCATGTCAATATTTTGTCATTGGTTCAATTTTATGGACAATGAACCTCTTCTCTAAATTATGGTCATTTGTGTTAGGTCAAGAGTGTATCCAATCGAGATTCCACTCTCCTCTAGTTTCACCATTTGTCATGTTTTTGTGATGTTTACATAGGCACAACTAACATTGGGGAATGCCATCAAATGTCCCATGTTCCATCATGGAAGATAGTGAGGCTTGATGTTTTGGACAAACTTGCAATGTGTGAAGCCATGTTGGGAGTAAAAGAAGAAACTGAATATGGTGTTTGGGGAAAGACACTTATTGACAATGTTGCAATAGGTGATAATGTTGTTCCCTGTGAAACTGGTAATGGAAAGCAGTTTTGGCTATAGCTTTATGATAAACCCATCCGTGCTGTGGTGGAAACCTTCCTTCATGTTTATAAAAATGAAGGAGATTTCATCATTTGTGGTCATTACTATGACTTGATACGGCCTAGGAGCAAGAGTTATTACTTCAATGATGAGGTTAGACTTGCCTACATCTATTCACATCTAGTGTGTGCATCAAAATTCGCAATGCCACCCACCTCACACAATGTGCATGGGAGTTATTCAACATTTGAATTGCAAAATGAGACTCTTCAATTAATTGAAAAGGTGTTTGAAGATTTACATGTCTTGCATGGTGATCTTTAATATGTGGGTGTGTGTTTACATAAGGTTTTCAAGTTTGGACATGTAATTTATAATAGACCAAAAAATAGCCATATTTTTAGATTTCCATTACAATGGTGTTATGTAGAATTTGTGTAGCTATAACTTACTGCAAGTCCTCTTCAAGTGTAGATAATTGCTTTGACACATCAACTTTCATTGAAAATATGTTTTTTCCATTTGTTATTCTAGAAAAGTTTAGTGCTAGGATGGTTCAAATGGAGACTTGAAAATGCATGTAGTTTGTTAATTATCACAATATGCTGATTTGCATGTTTGTGTTGTGTTTCACACTTGGCTATCCAAAGTGAGATTGCATGTACATGATGAGTTATGTAGTGTTTCAAGAATGCACATGCATGGTACTTTGTGATGTGGAGTGGCAATGCCTATTTGAATTAACTAAAGACTGAAAATTATTAATGTGATAGTTTAAAGAAACAAGTTTTGGATCAACTATAGTCTTTGTGATGTTATAGTTAGGATATTGTAGATGTTAATTAAACATTTTAGTTATCAATGTATAAGTTTAGCCTCATTTTGCTAAATATTACTTGGTCCCGTTAACAAATAGGAGATCTACTCAAGTGCAAACATAAATATTTATTGAAAGGAAACTAAAACATGATGTTCACAACACAAAACATAACATCAAGGACTCCTCAAGGTTCTTATCACATGAAATATAAAAACTTGTGCAATGAAGAAAAGAGAGCCAAACCATCAACACCAAGGTATTTAATTAAATAACCAAACCACAAACAATCAAACTAATATGAGTAAAGAAAGTAATTCAACCCTATGAAAGTAACCTAGTTACTTTCCTATTCCAGTAACTAATGAAACCTAATTAGTTGAACTTGAATTCTCAACATCTCCTAGATCCAACAAGTATGACAATCATTTGAAAAGGACATGCAATTCCAACTTCTTAATGCTACTATGTTAAGTTCATGAGGTGTAATGTTCTACTAACAAAATATTAATGTTACTTTCATTTGCCAAATATTACAAATGGGTAGATGTAAGCTACATTGGTTCATTTTTGTGACGAAACAATGTTTTTTTCCCTAGTGATGCACCCCCAAGCTCCTTGATAGACTCAACTATGAGTCCAAAGTGAAAACAGTGGAAGGATAAGGAGTTGGGGTACGCTCCTTGGCTCATAGCACTTCGGGGGTAGAGGGGCATGTTGGAGCTCCAAGATGGGGACTAGGACGAGTGACAAGCGGGTCAATTATACACGCAGACCTGCACAAACTAAACAACAAGTTGGTTAGCACATAGTTGCAGCACTTTTGGTGCACGGATGAGCCACAAGCAAACATGGATTCACCACAGCCCGGACTTGGGGGAAACCACCACCTTCCCCCTTATAATATTCTCTATGCATGGCATAGGGCTAACACCCAAATGTCATTTTGTCATGGGACTCCCAAGTTGGGACTCCTGAAATTGGGACTCTCGCGATTTTGGAGGCTCATAACTTCTTGTGCAAAGCTCTAATTGAAGTGAGGTCTAAAGCAAAGTTGTAGCCCTCATCGAGAACTTTCCAATGATTTGTGGCATGCCACTTTCAAGCAAGTAAATCAGGGCAATTCCCGAGTTTTAATGGTCGGGAATCAAATTGGCATTTTGACTTTCGACCTTTCTTTTGGCCATAACTTATGTTTTAAGTATGCAAATGGGTTATGCAAACCCATTTTAGACATTTACGTCTCAGGAGATTTCCAATGGTATAAGGAATTCTTCAATCCAATGAGTTTTGACCCTTGCAATTACCCTCTGAAGACTTGGGAATCCATCGGGACTCCAACTCCCAAAGTGGGAGCTCACTTGGGAGTGTGGGGGTTCATTCCTTCACATTTTCCTACATTCCAAGGAGCATGAAATGTGATTCCCGAGCTTCACTCTTGGCCCGCACCTTTGCAAACCTTTGCTTTGGTTGCAAGCCCAAGTCAAGGGTTGCGACACCTAGGCACCTTTTATTCAAATGCATATGGTGATTAATATATCCTTAGATCTATTAATTAGAAATTGCATCTAAAGTAATAATTTCATTATGAAGATAATTGTGTGGTTATTTATTGATAAAAAAATCATTTGTTAATAATAATGGACTTTTGAATGGTTAAAATTGACCATATTTTCATAAGTCCATATGAGTTGCAATTTTTGTTTGTTTTTCAATTTTTTTTGTCCCAAAAGCATATTTTTAAAAAGTTTTAGAAGGGGCAGTATTTTTATTGACTTTGGGATTTCCAAATTCAAAAATGACATCAACTACATTAAATACAAGTTTTCATATAGATTTGGGAAGGTTTGTAGGTGACTAAACATATATTATTAAAAGATTAAAATAATATTTTAAAAAAAGTAACAATTATATCCATTTGAATCATTTTAAAAAAATTAATATTTATGGATTTGTAAGGAATGTAATTTTTGCCAATATTGAACCACTGTAGCTTGCATCTACCCAAGTTTGGTCTTATATCGAACTAGTAGGGTAATCATTTGAAAAGGATAGGTAATCCTTAATGAAATGAATAGGCAGTCCTTGTTCCAACTTCCTAATGTTATTGTGTTAACTTCATGACGTGTAATGTTTTAATAACATCAAATTAATTTTACCCTCATTTGCCAAATATTACTTGGTTTTAAATCCAACTAGTAGTGTAGTCATTTGAAAAGGTTAAATAGTCCTTGGTGAAATGAATAGGTGGTCCTTGTTCCAAATTCCTAATGCTATTATGTTAAATTCATGAGGTGTAATGTTTTAGTAACAAAAGATTAATTTTACCTTCATTTGCCAAATATTACTTGGTCTTAGATCTAACAAATAGGGTAGTCATGTGAGACGGACATGTAATCTTTAGTCAAATGAACACCTATAATCTATATTCCAACTTCCTTTGTTGCTATGTTTAGCTTATGAGGTTTCATGTTTTAATTGTAATAGACTATAACAATTTGACTATGGTATTTTTCAAACACCCTTTTGATTAAAACTACAATAATTTACATAAGTTATTATATCATTGTATTATGTAGTTCGTAATTAAGCCCAAAAACCATGTGTTACAAATATTATTCAATCCATTTGGGTAGATGCAAGCTACAGTGGCTTAATATTAACAATATTTATATTCCCTACAAGTCCATACAAGATTTTTTTAAATGATTCAAATGAACGTGGTTATTCTTTTTAAAATGCTATTATTTTAATCTTTGAATAATACATGTTCAATCATCTACAAACCTTCCCAAATCTATGTGAAAACTTGTATTTAATGTAGTTGATGTCATTTTTAATTTGGAAATCCTAAAAAGAAAATCCACAAAGTCCAACAAAATAATGCCCCATCTAAAACTTTCAAAAAATATGCTTTTGGGACTAAAAAAATTGAAAAACAAATAAAAATTGCAACTCATATGTACTTATGAAAGTATGGTCAAATTTTAACCATTCAAAAGTCCTTAACTATTAAATAGTTAAGGTTTTCAAAGAAAAGATTCCTCTTGTATTATCATTATATATTGAGTCCTAATAACAAATTTGAAATGTGAATCAATATAATTTTTTCCATTTTGTGTTGTTCTAATAAAATGACCAGTCCATATTTTTTTATTTCAAAAGTTCATTACTACTAACAAATGAATTTTTAATCAATGAATAACCACACAATTATCTTCATAATGAATTATTAATTTGGATCCAATTTCCATTAATAGAGCTAAGGATATATTAATCATCATATGCATTTGAATAAAGGGTACCTAAAGAAAAAACATTATTTCGTCACAAAAGTGAACCATCGTAACTTGCATCTAACCATTTATAAGGTGATTGCACACTAAGGTCGATCAAAAGTGGTAGATTTTGAAGTCCACAGTTTTCCTTTTTTAGAATTTTTAATGTAAATATTTGATGTTTTGGGAATGCAAATTAGTCCATTTGAAGGTAGGAGGTAAGAAAAATACCTAAACCCTAAATTTATAAGTTTTCAAATTATGAAATGTGCTTTGATTTGATGAGAGGGGAAAAGTTGGAAGCAAAAACATGGATTTTTTGAAATTTTATAGTTGGCAAATGTTATGTTGGGTAATAATGTCACTTTCTACAAAACAACATTTATCAAATTTTCCATTTCAATAAGTTATGGACTTTTTAAATTATTGGTAATCTTGTAGAATCCCAATAAATTTGATTGGAAACCTTTATTTTAGGGTTATAATAGCCTCATAATCATATTAGGAGGAAAAAATCAGCAATTAAAACATGTTTATTATGTAATAAAAGTCCATAACACTTTTTATGGACAAGATCATCCATCTTGTATCAATCACTTGAAAAGTCCACCTTGTAATGAAATGATGGGATTTTATCTTCAATTTTTAAAATTTGATACTTCAAGTGTTATAGTTTAATTAAATGTGTCTTTTAAAATTTTCAATCAAACCTCAACACATATTATACCAAACTTAAAGGTACCCCATAAAAACTACCCCTATGACACCAAAAAATGGACTATCTAATTTGTAACTACCTTACAACAAAATCTGTCCCAAAATTGGTACAAAATGTGCAAGTTGGGACTACACATTTTTGTAGTTTTAGTGCTAGTTCAAAGCTACTTTCATCCAACAGTAGTTCAAGTACATGTTTGATAGTAGGACCTATTTTAGATCTCGTACAAAATTGATGCAAAATGTGCATTAGGATTACGAAGTTATGCAATTCCAATGCTAGAGTTCATGTGTAAATTTCTAGCATCTATTGGAATAAGTGCTTCAAACTTTAGGATTTTAGGAAATTACCTTGGAGGATGTAGCACAAGTTGTTACACCTTTTCCAAGGATAGAAGTCGTCTTCTTTATAACACTTTTCATTTGTTCTTGCACCCGCCCCTAGACTTTGTGTTTGTATTTAGACAAGGTATTACTTTCCTCCTCATCAAAGTCAAAATTGTCATGTTCAGGGAGCCTAGGAAAAATCTTCAACTTTTTACATGGTTGTTCTTCCTCGTCCATTGGCCCTTAGGATTTGAATCCAAGCTTTGTAAGGTCATTCAAGAATGGTCTCTTGACTTGGCTCTTTTTGTTACCTTTGTCTTTGTAAGTGTTACCCTTCTTTCCATCCACCTTCCCCTTGGTGGGGCTGCCATTGTTGTTGGATGGCACCTTCTCCTTAGTTGGGTTGCCCTTGCTCTTTTGTGGCACCTTGTCCTTATTGGGGTGCCCTTGCTTGAATCTAATGCTTTCCTTTTAAATTTGCTCGGGGTTTATGTGTCAACTTCTAGTGCCTTTACCATTGTTGGGGTGCCTTGGCTTGCAAATGGTGCAAGATTATGCCTAGGTGGGGTACTTACACACCCTTTTGATATATCAGATTTGATTGGGGTGCCTCTGGCTTCCTCTAGTGCCTTTAGATTAATTAGGGTGGCACCATGGGTTGGTGCTATGTTGTCCTTTGTTGGGGTGGCACTTGAGCAAGCACTTATATGTAAGTCCATGTGATTTTAATGTCAAATTTTGAACCCTTACTTAAAGTGCTTAATCAATAGTGGTTGGTACTTTTCAACCTCTTCCCAATCACTCTCCTTCCTTACCTTAAGCTAAGTAGTGGTGTCCAAGCAACCTTAGTGCTTCGAAAGGACATCCGATCATGTCTTTCCATTCAAGGACCATGACTTTCAAGTGATTATACATGATTCTCTTGGTCATTATTGAGCACCCCATGGTGTTAAAAAGGACTAATAATTAGTGATTCTACCACTATCAAATACTTGAAATGGACTTTCAACCAAGTATTGCACTTAACCCACACCCACAAAAAACAAGGGAATAAAAAATATAACATTCTAAAGTTTGCAAATTGCGTTACCAAGGATATGTTGTGTGGATGTGGGGGAGCACCTTTTCTCCTCTTCATTAGCACTGGAGCTTTTGAGGGTAGCTCTTTGTGGGAATCTTGGTAGTCCTTTCTATGTCTAAGTCATTGTCAAGTGGTTTAAGGTGGGTCAATGTCATTGGTTTGAGAGGGGACTTGAATGCAATCTTCTCACAAGTTGGGATTCCATCATCACATACAACTAGGGAACCACTTGCTCCTTCATTACTTAACTTTGGGCATGAAGGTGTTATGTTGCAATGATTATGCTCATTGTTGAAAATGGCTATGATTGGGTTGTTTGATAAAGTCCCACCTTTTATGGTGAACATAATGTCTTCATTAGTTGTTTCATTAGTTGATCCAAGGTTAATCATCTTCAACTTTGTCTCCAATTCCTCACTTGAAGTGCAACATCACAAGTTATTTAGAGTTATTCTTGTCACACACACATAAAAATGAAGATGACATAAACACAATTTGCAAATACTTGAATTGAAAATTCACATACTGACCAGGGACATTAGGCACATTTATCCTTGCACTTTCCTTCAATTCATTCAACAATTGGACTCGTTCATCTTTAAGTCCCATTTCTTGTGCCAGACAAGTCAAATCATCATCAAGAATTCTGAAGCCCAACTATACCACCAATTTGGGTGCAATATTTGGTTATAGACCTTACACCTATTGTTGGTCTTCAAATGTTCACCTAGGCATCTTGGGTGATATGTGTGAAGGCAAAATGTCACAGTGATGTCAAAACAATGGTACCATTGTTGATGCAAACCACAAGGTTTCATTATAATCATATTTGGCACATCATGTGGTGGTCTATCTGGGTGCAAAATAAGTTTAGGCTAGAAAAACATGCCTCCACCTTTTTGCATTTCTTTCAACTACTTTGCAATCCCATTTTGTTCTTTATCCAAGTTTGAAAACTTAAGACCTATTGCTACAATACAATTCTCCAAGTTGATGGCTTTTGTATTTGCTTCATTGTATGTTGCTTCCCCCAATGTCACCCTTCTGTTGTAACCCTAGCCTTGGGCTTGTGACTAAGGTAAGGCTTGCAAAATTGCAAGCCAAGAGTGAGCCCAGGAGTTGCATTTCATATTCTTGGGAGTGCAAGAGAGTGTGAGGGAATGAACCCCCACATTCCCAAATGAGCTCCCACTTTGGGAGTTAGAATCCCAATGGACTCTCGAATTTTCAGAGGGCGATTGTAGGAGTCAAAATTAAATGAATTGAAAAGTTCTTCATATCATTGGAAAGCTTTTAGATGTCTAAAATGGGCTTGCATGATCATATGAGTGTTTAAAACACAAGTTATGGCCAAAAGAAGGGCCGAGAGTCAAATTGCCAATTTGACTCCTGACCACTAAAAGTCAAGAATCACCTTGATTTCCTTGTGTGTAGGTGGCATGCCTCATACCTTTGAAAAGATCTCGATGAGGGCCACAAATTTTCTTTAGACCTCACCTCAATCAAAGGTCTTCACACAAAGTTATAGGCCTCCAAAGTCGCAGGAGTCCCAATTTGGGGAATTTCGGGACTCCCACTTGGGAATCCCGAGACAAAATGACATTTGGGCGTTGGCCCCATGGCCAGGCATAGAAAATACTATAAGGGGGAAGGTGGTGGCTTCCCCCAAGTCCAGGTTGTGATGAGTCTTGTGAGTTGTTGTTTGCTCGTGGCTCGTTCATGCACCAAAAGTGCTACAACTATGCACTAACCAACTTGTTGTTTGGTTTGTGCAAGTCTATGTCAGCAATTGAATTGCTTGTCACTCTTTCTAGTCCCATCCCAGAGCTCCAGCACACCCTTCTACCCTCGAAGTGTTGCGAACCAAGGAGCGCACCCCAACTCCTTCTCCTTCTGTTGTCTTCACCTTTGGATTCATAGTTGAGTCCATCAAAAAGCTTGGGGGTGTGTCACGTTCAATCTTGTCATCTAGTGAAGTTCGTTGTTTTTCCACTTTTCGTTCCTAAACACATAATAATGAAATAAACTTGGTCAAATTTACTTTAGTAAAAATTTATCCTTGCAACAAACTTTGGCACATGCCCCACCTGCCCCAACAATGGAATGAACCATGGACTTTTGTAATATAAATGTATATCATTTCATAGTCAAAGTTAAAAATACTTCATCCTATGAAAACATTTATTTATAACTAGACCTTTCTAAACCAATTTTGGCAAATCTTGTCTTAATACAAAAATAATCAAATGAAAGTTGAGTATAGGAATTTGGATTATTTATAGCCTCTATAGTATCCATGTTTTGTTACTGCAATTTTTCCGAGGCCTCTTTTGCAAGATCTAAGGTTGCTTGGTTATCCTCCATTATTATTTTTCCTATCATCCATGTTATATTTAATCCTTAGCAATTTGGTGGATGCAATGCCTTCCCTCATTTTCAAATACTTGATCTTAGCCTCATAAATAGTCAGTAGCTTTCTTTTCAAGGATAATAACTTAGTAAACTTCCTAATATCTTTAGGTGCCACCCCTATGAGATACCTAGTTGTTGGTTCAGATAATTGTTCAATGATGTCATCAAGAGGAACACCACCAATTATAGCTCTGAACCAATTGGCATTGATTGTAATTGCATACAATTTAAACTAGGATTCAAGCTCCCACCACCAGCTTTTAAGAAATTTGGAAGGTTTTTTTTCACATCAACTAGGCACCCAACCTTCACCCCATCCCTTCATGCTTTTTTTTATTGTCAACTCAACAACTTTTGCCCAATTTATGGGATTGCCTTTTATCCAAGCAATGAAGCCCCACATGATCCATGTAGGGATTTCATTTTTGATGATAATAAAGTTGTTCCAAAAACCCTCCAATAAATAGCCTCCAATTTAATCTTGACTTTTGGCTTCAACTCAAGGGATTTGATCTTGAATTTTTTTGAACCCCCAAACAAAGCATTGCACTCTTATGCAGTGACATGCACATTCTCCAACTCAAAATTTGGATCCAAGTTAGTATTGTCCAATTGTTGAACAATCGGAAAAAAAAAACAAAATCTTGTTTTCTGATGTCCACCCATGGTTAGCTTGCCAATGGGACCTCTTTCATCAATTTCTCACACTTCACTTCTTTATGCATGGTTGCATTATTAGAATGTTAAAAAAATGTTACACATCTATTAAAGTTACCTTGATACACAAAGGTCACCAAAATTAAACCAAGACTTGTAGTGTTTAGATAGTGTTGTACCAATATTTACAATACTTAGATAATTCTGATCCATGATTTATAGTGTTTACATACTCCTAACCCAAGACTAACAATGCTTAGATAGTCTTAAACCATGATTTACATTCCTTTTCAAACACCCTCAATGCTTGGTTAAAAATTACAAGTGCTGCCTTCACATCTCTTGAGTGCTTATTTAGTAGTTGTTGGTATTTCCCAACCAATGGACTTTGAAGTTGAAAAGTGGTCTACAACCAACCTCATTAGTAAGAAAGGACATCCAATATGGTTTCAAAGGACCCTAACTCCTTAAACTATGATTTAGATTACTTTTTAAGCACCTTTAGTGCTTTCTTAAGAATTATGCAAGTGATGTTCTTGAATACTTATTTAATAGTGGTTGGTACTTCCCAACCAATGGACTTCTTTACCTAATATTGGAAAATGGTTTACGACCAATTTGAATGGTAAGAAAGGACATCCAATTTGGTTCCAAAGGACCTTGACTCTATAATCATGAATCTTAAATGATTTTACAAGACATTCAATGGTGACCAAACACTCTCAAGTCCTTGGAAAAGACTCTAGTGCTAGATCTACCACTCCTAAGTAGTTGATAATGACTACATGCTCTGTTAACAAATGATTCTTAGCTAATTTGAAAATGACATTTCATGAGACCAATGGCTTAAAGCAGTTGATAATGACTATATGTGATAAAGACACAAATTATCTACAATGAAGAGTGTGAGGAATTTTTACACACCTTTCCAAATGAAGATATGTAACTCACAAAACTCATTTGGGCGTGGAACTAATATGTAGTTGTATTTTAACAAATTAAGGTGGTTCAATGGAATGTAATGAATTTCATTAAATAATCTAATGCGTTGTGTCTACTTAAAGGATATCAAGACATTTTGAAAAAATCAAGACTTACCATGATAAGATGTGAAGAAGCATTTGTTGATGTTTAGTCAATGTTCACATTTTGATAGTTAACCCCCCTTTGTTCCATTCGTCATAACATTTTCATACAATCTTCAAATTATTGTTGATTTTGTGTTTGTGTTATTGTCTCCATGAAATATACAAGGAGGTGATCATAACATGGACAACATGGTTGGTGGTCCATGTCTGATTCAACAAATTATGACTAGTCAAGGTCAATTTTTGTAGATCGTGACTAGTTAGGATTAGTTTCAATAGATCATGATAACTTAATGTAATGACATTCAAATTTAAAATATCACACATTGTTTCCATTGGATTATCGAAAGGTAAATATCAAAAAATTTGAACAAGTGAAGTATATTGATTAATTAATTTATGGTGTCCATGTGTAATATGATTGTTATGACCCTAACCTTGGGCTCGTGACCAAGGCAAGGGCTTGTAAAGGTACGGGCCGAGAGTGAAGCTCGGGAGTCACATTTCATGCTTTTGAGAGTGTAGGATAGTGTGAGGGAATGAATTCACACATTCCCAAATGGGTTCCCATTTTGGGAGTTGGAATTTCGATGAACTCTTGAATCTTTAGAGAAAAATTTCAGGGGTCAAAACTCATTGGATTGAAGAGTTACTTATACCATTGAAAATTTCTTAAAACTTAGATGTTTAAAATGAGCTTGCATGACCCATTTGAGTACTTAAAACACAAGATATGGCTGAAAGAAGGGTTGGGAGTCAAAGTGCCAATTTGATTCCCGACCATTAAAAGTTGGGAATCACCCTGATTTACTTTCGTGTAGGTAACATGCAATATATTATTGGAAATTTATGGATGAAGGTTACAACGTTGATTTAGACCTCACCTCAATGAGAGGTTTACACAAAAAATTATGGGCTTCCAAAGTTGCAAGAATCCCAATTTTGAGAATTTCAGGACTCCCGACTTGGGAGTCCCATGACAAAATGACTTTGGGTACAACCCCCATGGCTAGGCACATAAAATACTATAAGGGGGAAGGTGGTGGCTTCCCTCAAATCCAGGTCGTGGTGAGTCTTGTGAGTTCGTGTATGCTTATGGCTCATCTGTGCATTAATAGTGTTCCAACTATGCACTAACCAACTTGTTGTTTGGTTTCTGTAGGTTTGTGTGAATAATTGACTCGCTTATGACTTGTCCTAGTCCCCATCCCGAAGTTCCAGCACGTTCTTCTACCTTTGAAGTGTTGTGAATTAAGGAGCATACCTTAATTCTTTCTCCTTATATTGTTTTCACCTTTAGGTTCGAAGTTGAGTCTGTCAAGGAGTTTGGGGGTGTGTCATTCATTGTCTCTAAGTGCATGGGATTAACATGCTAATTTTCCATTTTCATTGTTTTGCAAATTCTATTCATAGTCTTTCATGTCACAAGGAAGTGGCAGATTTATGGCACATAAATGAATCAAAAACAAATGTTGGCATTTGGTCATTTATAACATACGCAACTTTAAAAAATTGTGATGAATTTCAATATGTTTTTATGCCATGCACCAACATACTGTATGTGTCATAATGTATTGCTAAAGCACTTGAAAATGAATTTAAATCAAGTGTTCATTGGTCAAACCACCTTTTCCTTGCCTTAAACAACCAAATTAGCAAAGGTAGTGTCGCAACCCCACTTTGGGATAAGTGTGAGGATGAAACTCACACCCCCAAAAGTGGGAAGTTGGAGTCCTCCGGGATTCCCAAAAACTCAGAACTCGAGTTCAAGGGTCAAAACACCTCGCATTGAGGTGTTCTTTCTATCAATGAAAAGGTCTTGAAGTTTAAATGCCCAAAATGGCCTCGCATGTGCCATTTGGACATCTGTAGCCCAAGTTATGGGCAAAAAAAAGGCCCGGAGTCAAACTGGCAGTTTGATTCCTAAACACTAAAAGTCAGGAATCGACCTCTTTCCGACGTCTGCTGAAGGAATGCGACATGGCGTTGGAAAGCTTTCGAGGAGAGCTACAACTTTTCTTTAGACCTCATTCTAATCAGAGGTTGGAGCCACGATATATGAGCTCCCAAAGTCCCAAGACTCCAACTTGGGACAGTTTCGAGACTCCTCTTTGGGAGTCCCGGGAAAAAGAGCCATTTGAATGTAGCCTCCACCGAGAGTTGCAGAGAATACTATATGGGGGAAGGTGGTGGCTTCCCCCAAGTCCGGGCCATGGTGAGTCAAGTGAGTCCAAGTGCCCGTGGCTTGTCCCAACACCTAAAGGTGTTCCCGAATGTGAACTAACCCTCTTATGGTTGGTTTTGGATGCAGATTCGAGTGAGATGATACTTGTCCCTCATCCTAGTCTAATCCCGGGACTTCTAACACGCCCCTCTACCCCTTTTAGTGCTGGAAGTCGGGAGTGGCCCTCAAGTCCCAACTTTCCGCAATTCAACGTACTTGGACCCTCAAGTGAGTCTAGCAAGGGACTTAGGAGCGCGTCATTACTACATTTATTAATGCAATGTTATTACTTTATTTTATAAGTTAAAGTATTGGATATTGATGTTATTATTATTGTTAATAGATTGTTTTCACCTATTGTGAGGTGACTTTCCGTCCCTCTACTCCCGGTTTTACAAGGTGACTATGCTTGAAAGCACAAATGCTACTGGTGAAGGAAAAATGCAAGTGTAATTCTAAATGCTAGATTACGTTTGTAGTTGAAATTAAATAGTTTGCTTCCTATGCATCATTTACAATTAGAATTGATAGATATATATTTTCAAGTTCACACACTACACATTCTAGGACTTTATGTCAAATTGTCATTCATTTAAACCCATGTTTAAGGACTCAACACCATGTCCAACATATCTACAAACCACTAGTCACTTGAAATATTGTTTGTAACACATAGGTTATTCAAATCTGGCTTGCCATATCTCATTAGAAAGCTAATAACAAGGCACATCTTGCTACCAAATCTTAAGCTCTGTAGCTAAACCAACAAGAAGTTATGCTACAAAACCGAGAGGGTTTTACAAAGGTGATAATTCAACTTGGCTGTAGACCACCAGTCACTTGAAATATTGTTTCAAACACATAGGTTATTCAAATTTGGCTTGCCTTAGCTCATTAAAAAGCTAACTACAAGGCGCACTAACCTACCAAATCTTAAGATCTGTAATTAAACTAGTAAGGAGTTATACTACCAAACCCAAGAGGGTTTTACGAAGGCAACTGGTTCAACTTGATTGTAGACCATCGATCATTTAAAATATCATTTCTAACACCTACATTATTCAAATCCAACTTGCCTTAGCTCATTAAAAAGCTAACTACGAAGCGCAATTTGCTACCAAATCCCAAGTTCTGTAACTAAACCAGCAAGAAGTTATGCTATGAAACCCGAGAGGGTTTATGAGATTTCTCTAAAGTTTCAACCTCCCAACACTATCACTACCCACCCCCATTCCTTCAAAACTATTACAAGATTTTCATTTTACTATCCTTCCTTTTCCCCTCTATCAAGACTAATCATTATTTTCCTCTTCAAAAAGCTTTTGGGAACAACTATTCAAGATTGAATGAAAATTATGTCCGGGGAAAAGAAAAAGTTCCCAATGATCCGTGTCCACCTTTTAAAGAGAAGGAAAAGGGAGGTGAAGGTAGATCCAAAGCTTGATGGCCAATGGAATGTTCCAAATTTGGTGGCCAATGGAAGGTGAAGGAAAAACATCTTTTCACCTCTTCCCATTTTCCCCTAAAATTTTTTTACTTAAACCTTCAATTTTTTCCTTTGACCTTACGGTTTTACTTTACTATGTTTTTAAGTCGTTACTTAGGCTTTTCTTTCCTTTCCTTCGATCTATAAATTACAACGTCACACTTCAATGTAACAAGTCCTTCACACCTTCATTGTCGATTTGATTTTGATTGAAGATCTAATCGTTTTCCTCTCCTTGAAATTATGGCGTCGCGCATGGTCACATCTTACAGCCCTTAAGCCGCACAAGCGAATGAAGAACCGCCTTTGGAGTCATCTCTAGATCTTACCCTAACACAACATCCTCGTGATGAAGAACCCGAACCTCAAGAGGTGCATGCTTGTCTTGAAGTTGAACCCCCTCGAACCTAGTATTATCGTATTTCTTCGAACTCTCGCACCCTAGTGATCTTGCTGCAAGTCGACCCCGCTTTTGGTGACGAACCTGAGACTGTTTGCGAAGGTTGTTACGAAATTAAAAATACTTCTATCTTCGCATGGTTTTTAATTCCCAACGTTGGACATTATCGTTGGTTACGCGGTTCAATTCATTGACTAGCTCCTAATAGCAAGGCATACTACCTAGTTCGCACCATTTGACGCATCCTAGATTTCTTGCAGTTATGAACTATCACTATGGCATAACCTAGGATTTCACATGTACTTGCAACTCCTTGTTGAACTCATTCACAAACTAAATAAATGTTTCAGTTATTATGAGACTCCTATTGCCATTGGCACACTATTATACTATCTATTTAATTGTTGAGTTGTCACGAATTAACCTTATGTTCAACGACTTGAAGATTGTTCTAACTCTATTAGACCTTTCATTAACATTCCTTTAACTACTTCAAGAATTTCTAACATCATGGCTATTCATTAAATATTAGAACAAGACCAAAGTTGTGATGAACACCGCAAATTCTGGTGTTTACTTCTACCCCCAATCCTTTAGGGATTTCTCACCCCTAATTACGTAACAGGGTTTCTAAAACTATGGTTACCAGCTTTTTATTGAAGAAAAGAACTAATCCAACACCTTATTCACAAATAACGCACTTCATAAAAGGAAACAACCCCTCCACGCACCCAATGCATTCATCATTCCCTATGAAGTTGATAAAAGCCCCTAATAACCTTACCCCACTCAAATAACCCTGATGCAACTTTTAAAAATTGAGACTACCGCACATGGTTATGTCGATATGGCTCATAGATGTGCGGCAAGTTGATGTTGTGGGTGATAATAAATGAAGAGAGGGCAATGAGTCCATATAAATAGCGATTTGTGCAAAATAATTTAATTGGAGTTAATTATAATGGGTGCATTTATTGTGGCCAATGCAAGAACTACCTATTCGGAACACTTTGGGTGTGATGCATGTGGAGCGAAATGTTTCAAATAACTTTTTGAGATATTTAACTAGGGAGAAGGACACGGTGGAGGTGTAAAAGGACATGCAAAAGGTTGGTGTACACCAACATTTGTGGCTATAATCAAGGCCTGGATCATCTAACTATTTCAAACTAGCAGCCTTTTATGTATTTACATGGGAGGAGAACAAGTCTTTTCTAAAATTTGTCTCTAATATTTGAGCTTTGACAGGATATGTTGCTGCTTTTAGGAAACATGTGGGCCCAAAGAGGTTGTATGCCATGAAAAACCATGACCACCATGTTATGGTTCAAAAAATTACTTTGTTTAATGTGTGGAATTTGTTGCAAGCAAGCCCGAGAATGGCAATCATGTGACTTGAAAAATCATTTCAAAGAATTTGAGCTAAGGTGTTGAACCCAAAAAACCTTGTGGCATTGCAAACATATGTAGTGGAAACAATATGTTTGTTTGAAATATGGTTTCCACCAAGGTTCTTTAACATGATGACCCACTTGATTATCCATCTTTTAGATGAACTAGAAATACGTGGGCTAGTAGGTGCCATGTGGTGCTACCCAATGGAGAGACATCTATCAATCCTAAAAATATATGTGAGGAATAGGGTTAGGCCAAAAGCTTGCATGGTGTTTGGCTACATGTATGATGAAGCTTTAAAGTTTTGCACATAATATTTTGCACTGTATTTGCACTTGCGTCGCTACATGTGGGATGCTAATGAAAAGGAGGCATACATTGGTGAAGTGTTGGAAGGGCACGCTTAGTTTAAGAGATTGAATGCAATGGAGCTAGAAGTAATACATGAACATGTCATCACAAATTATGTGGCAACAAATGCATTATATTGGTATACATTTCAAATAGTAGCATGTTGGTGTATTTGTGGTGGATTTTTTGTCCATAAGATTATAGTGGAATGACATAGTGATATAACATATGCATAGTGGAATGTGAAAGTGGAATAGGAGGTTAAAAGGTTAAAAGTTGAGGTGGAATGTGCTAGTGGTGGGAGTGATTGTTTAGTGCAACGTGTTAGTAGAATGAGGTATTTAATGTGTGGTGGAACACCTTGGGCTATGCCCATAGAATGTGGCAAGGTCCCAATTGCAAAAGGATCGAAGAAAATTTAAACTGTTGACAAGGCATAGGTGGTGTGGGCATGGGCATGGCCCATTGTGTGGCCACCTCATTTGGCACGAGAAATCCCAACATTTGCAAAATGGTTGTTGGATCATGTTAAGACACAAATGGCAAATGGAGTGGTAGTAGACCTTGACGTGGTGATTTATTCTCGTCCACCATCAACATTGGTTTACATATACAACAATAAATGAACATATGGAAACCATTACATTCATTATTAGAATTCTTATTTTTTCAAACTAACCAAGTTGACTAGATGGATATTTTTTTATTAAAGGACATGTATTTTTGACTAGAGGCCAAGGGCTTGAATGACAATCGGTATTTTTTTATTAATCAATTAGATTAGAATGATCGATTTGACAATTAGTCAAATTGAACATTTAGTCAAATTGGACTTTAAAATACCACCTAGTCAAATTGGTTACTGGCCCAATCAATAAGACCACTCAATTTAATCAAATTGGCAAGTGCCTTAGTCAATAAGGACACCTATTATATTCAATCAATAAGGCTAACTAAATAGGTTTAGTCAAAGTGGCCAATGGCTTAGTCAAAAGGGCCAATTACAACTTTTAATACTAATTGGGTATCTTGGGACTACATTTAACATTTTGACTATGTTTGATTAATTAGAGAAAAAATGAAAAATGTAAAAGTTAGCTAATCATAATTAGATGAATCATGACCAAATTAATCATGATTAAATTATTCATATATGTATGGTACAATTCAACTATGGTTAAATTGACTATATTGAAATTACTTATAATTCAACTACTTATCAAAAAACTAATTAAAATTAAAGCTAACCATAACTAATATAACCATGTTTAATTAACTGTAATTTGTTTAGTTGTATATGTTTAACCATGGTTAATTTAGCCAAATTTAATTTAACCATTATTCATAATTAATTATTCCGTAATTTTTTTGGCCATATTTAATTTAATTATTGTTAGTTTAGCCATAAGCAATTTAACAATTATAAATAATTTAACCATGGTCAATTTAGCAATAGTTGGTTTAGCACTAGTAAGTTTAGCCATGATAATTAGTTTAACATAATTAGTTTAACCATTACTAATTGGGCCATTATTGGTTTTGCCATAATGAATTTAACCATGGTTACTATAAGCATAACTAAATTAGTTGTATTTATTTTAACATATTATTATTTTACCATAATCAATTTAAGCATAATCAATAAACCCATAATTAATTTAAAACTATTATCAATTTAGCCATGGTTGGTTTTGCCATAATTATTTCACTCATGTTTATTTAAGCCAAATTCATTTTACTCATGGTTGGTAGTTTAACCATGGTTGGTTTGCCATAATTATTTCCTTCATGTTTATTTTAGTCATAATTAATTTTTACATAATTAATTTTGTCATAAAATATTTATTCATTAGTTAGTTTAACCAAATTTATTTACTCATGGTTAATTTAACCATTTTTAGTTTAACCATGTTTAATTTTTCCATAATTATTTTAATCATTTGATTTTAGCCATAATTATTTCATTCATGTTTATTTTAGTCATAATTAATTTTTGCATAATTGTTTTTGCCATAAAATATGTATTCATTAGTTAGTTTAACCAAATTTAATTATTCATGGTTAATTTAACCATTTATAGTTTAACCATATTAATTTTATTAGTGGTTAGTTTAACCATTTCTAGTTTAACCTTGTTTAATTTTGCTATAATTATTTTAATCATTTTAATTTTAGCCATAATTATTTCATTCATGTTTATTTTAATCATAATTAATTTTTACACAATTGGTTTTTCCATTAAATATATATTCATTAATTAGTGGTTAGTTTAGCCAAATTTATTTATTCATGGTTAATAACAATTTCTAATTTAGCCATGTTTAATTTTGCCACAAATATTTTAACCATAAATTATTTATTCATTGGTTAGCTTGGATTTATTTATTTTATAGTTTAATAACCATTAATTTTGCCATAATTATTTTAGTTATGATTGGTTTAAACATTATTTTACCATTCATTAGTTTTGTCATAACTAAATTTTCCTAGGTTAAATTAACCACTTATTTAACTTATGTAATGTAAGTATGTAACTAAATAACCTAAATACAATTAGCTTATATGTAGGTGTATTTATTTATACATACCCTACCTATATTCCACCTATTTACCTATATTTTAACCTATAGGTAACCTAGTTATGTAAGCTAGGGTAGGTCATTTATATACCTATGATAAATTACTAATTGGTTAATTAGTTATTTATTTAAAATACAGTAATGAATATGTAATTAAATAGTTAAATATTAATTATTACAAATACATTGTTGATAATATATAATGAATTATGTCAAATTTGTAAAGATTAATTATAATTTGGTTGTAATTATCAATCAATAATATAGTACATTATAATTATCTTGATATGTTATATAATTCAAGGATTTATAATATGGTTGTAATTATTCATTATAATTAAATAACTATATATTAACTATTACTAATTTTGATTTTACTTTAATTAACATACATATTTACTTACTTCTCTATTTATTTATTTATTTAATTTATGTATCTTACATAGTTATTTAGGAATAATGTTGTGTGAACTAAAAGGTTTTAATGTTGTGTGGACATGAAAATGTTTCTCCCTCCCAAAAGTTTGTCCCATATTATTTGTCATCCTTTCCAAATGATGAACAATATAAATAAATGCACCATAAACATCTAAGACACAAGAAATATTTAAAAATGAAGGCCGCTTTGGATGAACCAATTGAAAAAGCTTAACTTTAAATGATACACCCCTAATGATGTGCCCCAAAGTTCCTTGTTAGACCCAAAAAAGGTCCAACTATGTTAAAGAGCGAAAGTAGTTGGAACTTGGTGTCGCTCCTAGCTTCCAGCACTGAAAGGGGGTGAAAGGGGTGTGTTGGAAGCTCCGGGATTAGACTAAGAGAGGGACAAGCTACTTAGTTATTCGGTCTTGCATTCAAAACCAACCAACAAGTTGGTTAGAACTCATTCTACACACTTTTGGTGTTGGGACAAGCCACGGGCAACCCTAGATTCACTTGACTCACCACGGCCCGGACTCGAGGGAAGCCATCACCTTCCCCCATATAGTACTCTCTATGTTTCTCCGCCGCACTTGCATTCGAATGGCATTTTTTCACGAAACTCCCAAAGTGGAGTCCCAAAACTGTCCCGGTTTGGACTCCTAGGACTTTGGGCATTCATAATTTCTTGCTCTGACCTCCAATTGGGACGAGGTCTGAAGCAAACTTGTAGCTCTCCTTGAGAGCTTTCCAATGGCGTGTTGCACTCCACCTACACACATCGGAATCAAGTCGATTCCCGACTTTTAGTGGTCGGGAGTCAAATTGCCATTTTGACTCCCGACCCTTCTTTTGCCTATAACTTATGCTACAAATGTCCAAATGGCTCATGCGAGGCCATTTTGGACATCTACACTCCGAGACCTTTCCAACGGTATAAAGAACACCTCAATGAAAGGTGTTTTGATCCCTGCAATCGAGTTTTGAGATTTTGGGAGCTCGGAGGGCTCCCAAGTCCCATTTTCGGGAGTGTGAGTGGCGACCTCACACTTCCCTCAAAGTGGGGTTGCGACACTAACTCTTGTTTAGACTCAATTCTAAGTCTAAAGGTGAAAATAAGGAAAGGACAAGGAGTTGGGGCACGTTCCCTGATTCATAACATTTCAAGGGAAAAGGGGCGTGTTGGAGTTCCAGGATGGGGACTAGGATGAATGACCAGCAGGTCAATTATTCACATGGACATGCACAAACTAAACAAGTTTGTTAATGCGTAGTTGGAACACTTTTGGTGCACGAATGAACCACGAGCAAACATGGACTCATAAAACTCACCATGACTTAGACTTGGGGGGAAGCCACCACCTTCCCCCTTATAGTATTCTCTATGCTTGGCCACATCGCTAGCACCCAAATGTCATTTGGTCCCGAGATCCTTAAGATGGAGTCCCGAAATTCATTAAATTGAGACTTTTGCGACTTTGAATTCCCATAACTTTGAATGCGGACCTCTGATTGAAGTGATGTTCAAAACAAAGTTGTAGCCCTCGTCGAGAACTTTTCAAAAATATGTGGCATACCACCTAAACACAAGTAAATTAGGGAAATTCTTGACTTTTAATGGTCATGAATCAAATTGGCAATTTGGCTATCGGCCCTTCTTTTGGCCATAATTTATGTTTTAATTACCCAAATGAGTCATGTAAGCTCATTTTAGACATTTAAATTCTAAGAGCTTTTTAATGGTATAATGAATTCTTCAATCCAATGAGTTTTGACCCCTACAATTACCTTCTGAAGATTTGGAAGTCCATTGGGACTCCAACTCCCAAAGTGGGAGCTCATTTGAGAGTGTGGGGGTTCATTCCTTCACATTTTCCTACACTTCCGGGAACATGAAATGTGAATCTTAGGCTTCACTCTTGGCCCACACCTTTGCAAGCCTTGCTTTGGTCACAAGCCCAAGGCTAGGGTTGCAACATTAAAGGCCAAATTCAAAATGAAATAGGATTTTCTTACCTAAGTCAACTAGGTGTAGGTTTAATTTATGTGGTGTACATTTAAGCCTTGTAAAAATCATAATTTAGGTTGCCCTAGCCTATTTTAGGCTTCTATAACTAATTGTTAGTTACAGGTTCATAGACTTAGGAGTTTAGGTTATAGGTTCCTAAACATAGGGACCTAAAGAATAAATATTTAATTTTAGGTTTAACCTCGGTTGTTTAAGTTTATCCACATGGTATAGCCTAGTGGCCAATATTTAAATGCCACGATGTTTAAATGTAACATGGCGAAACTTAAATGGCCAATGTTTGAATGCCATGTGTCATAACCTAGGTGGCCAATGTTTAAATGACGTGGCATAACCTAGGTGGCCAATGTTTAGATGCCATGTGGCTTAACTTGAGTGGCCACTGTTTAAATGTCACATGGCATTTGCTTAATCAAAATGGTGTTTGACTAATCAAAAAATCATTTGATTGTTATATTGACCAGTCAAAATGATTAATCAAAAGTGCCAATTTAAGTTTGGTCAAAAAGTACATGGCCTAGTCATAATGAACAGGTTCAGAACGACTTGTCAAAAATATCTAAAAGGTTTTTTGATGCATGTCCAAAATGGGTCTTTTTTGACCAAAATTTATTTTTTTTTAAAAAAAATTTAATAATGAAGGTTGATGTTGAGATATGGTTAGCACATGCCACATATGATAGTGGTGTTGCATGCATATTCAGGCATGATAGCTGCAGTTCTGTACTAGACATGAACATTGTAATGGCCAATTTGCATTATGTGGGCGTGTTAAAAGAAATAATTGTAGTGTCTTACATCGACCAACATGTAACATTGATGAAATGTTCATGGATGCCTGTTCACATGCAAGGGAATGTAACAACCATGCGACAAGATGAACATGGATTTTGGGTAGTGAACTACAAACGACGAGTGAATGCAAACCTAGAACTTTATGTGATCCCAACAATGGTTTCACAAGTACAGTTCAACCATGACCACAATGCTTGTAAAACATATTATATTGGACAAGAAATATCCAAAGTTGTGTATATATGAAGGTTGGCCCCACTTGGTGTAGTGATGACCTAAACAATATAGGGGTCTTAAATGGGGGCATGGCAATATCTTTACCATGCACACATCTTCCATTGTCCACTCACTAATTAATTGTTCTATCATTGTAATTTGTAGGTTTTTTTTTTAGAAGACGAGTGAATGGTGGAGATTGGTGAATAGTTGTGCAAAAAGAACCTTGTGCTCAACCTGTAGTGGTTATGGTGGAGGACATGACATTTGGGGGAAACATAGATGGGTAAGGCATTATGGCATTTGTAGACTTTTAAACTAATGTTGAAGAATGTGTTCCAAGTAATGCAAATGAAGGGGAAGAGGTTGTTACAATAGAGGTAGAACGTGTGGAGGCTTTAATTGAAGGAGGGGGGCTTAGTTCTGACTCGGATGATGTTGTCCTTAAATGATCATGATAGTTTACAAGGTGAGGGTTGGCCATTTGTATGCAAGTTGGTTCATTGTTTTTCAAGGTTTGTAACATGGGGAGGTTATAGTTATGACTTAGTTATATGATGTACATAGTTCCACTAAGCAATGTGGGAAAGTCGAAGAATGATTAAACCACATATGGACTGATTAATGTGTATGTGCATATTTCAGATGTAAATGATACAAATTATATTTATCCATTCATTTTGTACCAATTGTCATTACTACAAATGATCCTTGAGTTGTCATCTAATGCATGCATGACCCAATAATCCATACTTGAATATTGGCAATGAGGTTAGTTGGTGACGTGTCCTTGTTGGTTGTTTTGAATAAATGGGCTTGGATAAATGTAAATGACCACATGGCTACCTACATGGGGATTCATATTTGGAACATGTATGTAAATGGATAAATGTATTTGAACATGTATGTTCCATCACAATGCATATGCATATAAATGGGATTAGTCATATGAGTGGGATATTCCATTCATTTCATATGTATATACATGAATGAGGCATGTGGTCTTTTCATAGGTAGTACCTTGTAAGGAAAGTAATACTACTAATCTAGACAAAAAATCCTAATAAATTGGAACATATTGTAAAATATATGTGGATGTGAATACATGAGAGATTGAATGGAGTGGCAAGGTCTAATGGAATCCTTATAAAATCCAACAATGGTGGGATTAAAGTGGAAGGCACGGTGATGTCTATACGAAGTGTGGTGAAAAAATGGACATAGTGGCAAAATCCATTGGGATCCCATCAAAATCCAATAGTAAGTGGGATTAGAATGGAAGGTGGTCCTTTTGTCCAAGTGTAGTGATTTGCGGCATGTTCAATTCCACTGAAATTGAATTTGGGTGGAATCATGTAGTGGTTTCAACCATGATTTGTTGTAGTGGGTTTAATAGTTGACAAAGATGCCAACATGTTCAATTATAACTTGTTTGAAACAATTCACAACACTTGGTTGTAACAATCTAGCAAAAACTGCAAGGACCTTTTTTATGCCATAGTTGATGACCTTATTAAGGCTTTGGAACAACAAACTTGGTGTAAATTTCATTTGATGGGTAAATTGAAAAGAACATGACTGAATCAAATAAACTTGTGTTTAAAAGTGGCCCAAAGATTCGGTGACCCCAAGAAAATAACACAAGCTATTGCAAGTTTTGTGTATGGTAGTTTTATGCATAGTAAGATAGTGGGTTTGGAAGGCAAAAAAAGATTTGGTTCTTGCAAGAAAAAACTTGACACTATGATTGGCTCATTAATAGATTCTCATCACCTTGACAAAATCAATTTCTTGGTGCCACAATAATCAAACCCTACAATGGTGTAGGAAAACTTTACAATAGAATTTTCAAAATCTAATGTATAGTGTGGGTTTTAATCAAGGTCAAGCAACCATGGTTGCATGTCCTTGGATATTCTTGAAAACACATGTAATTAAGAAATCTTCCACATTGCGAGGACAAATGCAAATTCTCAAGTGCAATGTTTTGTCGTTGAATCTAAAGGGTGTAAATGTGGAAATGAAATATAAAAAGGTTCCTCTTGCAATCCAACCCTTGTGTGCAATGGGTGGTTCAAACATGTGGGAAATAAAGAGGCTAGGCATAAAACAATGTGGTTCTGTCCTAATGAGATCAATGTGTGTTGGGAGATGTTTGAGATTCAGTGAATGAAAAGCTTCAAATTCAATACGTGCACAACTAATCTTCATTAGTAATAGATTCATTTATATGGAGGTGGCATCTTCAAAGGAAGTTGGATTTCACCTTGTTAGGCATGTCATAATAGAGATTGGGGGCAAAATCTAGATGCATATGACTATGCATCATGTTCCACCTAAGCAGGATCATGATAGTATGTGGTTGTTTGCGAAAAACTTGATGGTAACTATTTTGAGTGTGAAGGATGTTCTTCTTCTTGGATATGGGCGAATCTATTCGATTGAATCCCATGGTGGAGTGGTGACTGTGACATATGAATTGGTAATTGAGGTGAACCTTAATTGCACTTGTTTTGATTTTTTGTCTATGTTGGCAAATTTGAAAAATAAAGGAAAATTCATCCCTTGCAAACATTTGTATTTCATTTGTAAAACTAGGATGTTTTATGATCACAAGACATATTATGATTTCATCAACTAGTTTACACTAAATATCAACGAGATCAAAAAACTATTACCACAAGAGATTTAACTAGGTAAGATATTGTAGTTGGCCATTTGATTGTACTAATGTTTATGATGCCATGGTCCTCATGTGATAAAACTAGTTGTGCATTTGATGTCAATGCAAATTGAAATAAAAATTGTGTTATACATTCAAAATAATCTTCCATTTTCAATTTGGTTTTCATTAGCACAAATTCTTTTAATGGTTTGTAAATATTTGAATCTTGTAGTACATCTTTTTAATTTGACTATAATTCATCAATGTCTTCAAGTGTATTTTTTGATTTTAGGTTATTCATGCTTGCATTCTTTTATATGCAATGCCCATCTACTACTCCAAAATGTGTTAAACATTGAAAGTTTCGTCCATAAAATAGAATAATGTATTTAATCATTCATCCAATTGACCTAAGTTGTAGGTTTAGTTTTGCATGGTGGGGGGGGCGGGGGGGATGTTCTTTCCATGCTCCAAGTTTTTCCTTTAAGCTCCATGCTTAGGTTCCACACTCATACAACAATTGCTTCATCAAGCATAACCTACTTTATCTTCCATTCCATCACCCTGATTCTAGATTTTACCTCATCTATGTTTGTGGCTAATGCATTTTGAAAGGGAAAGAAAAAGGTTTATGAAAGGATTTTTGTGTGCCAACATTTTAGTACTTGCAATTTACCTCTACTATGTGCTTACTAGAATTGGACAATATCTATTGATTATTGCTGATAGTGACATTGAAGTGGGTGAAAATCTTTTAAGGTGTACCATTTAGAAGGAAAAGGAACTAGTCTATAAAGTTCTTTTTTTCTTATATTTTGATGCACCTCCCGGTCACCCCCCCCAAAAGGGACCACCTTGACATACAAGCACTGGCAATTTGTAACCAAGCAACTTACCTCACAAATTTGGAAAGAAAAAACACTGATTGCAACTCGTCAATTTGTAACTCATTACCTTCTTCTTAAACGAAACTTTTATCATAAAAGAGAAAACTTGACTCTTTTGTCCACATATCTATGCCAAACTAATGCAGTGCCCCTGTCACCAACGATATACTCCCATAATGCTGCCCTACTTAGTATACATGGCAGCAAAAACCGCAACTGTGTAACTTCCTTGTAACATTGTTTGGAAAAGGGTGCAGGAAAAGGTAAATGATGAAGTACCCTGAGAACACAGGGAAGGAAGGACCCATCCAAAGTTTTTATGCAGGTAATCAATTGGCATGCAGCAGCTATTATAAGCACTGCCAATCATGAAATCCCTTATGTGTTACTTGGTCCATCATCATGCAACTCGCAAGTAGCTGAAGATTTTGGTAGCCAAAGATTTTGATAATCAATCGATGATGATTGCATCATTGAACTGAAGAAATTGATGACTTTCTCTCATGGCAACCTAGAAAATTGTCCTTGTTCCAGGCTCCAGCTATATTGATAATGAAAAAAAAACTTTCATAATTCTAAGTTGCAGGTTGTTATGATTATTGAAAACCAATATTCATAATAACAGTAATAAATATTAACACATTTTGTGTGATATGTGATTATTTATGTATAGAAGGTGGATGTGCATTGTGTAGTGTTAATATTATGTGTTGAGTTTCTACATTTTTTTCTTGACAACATTTTTTGTATTGTTTGGTTGAGTGTTCTGTTGTTGTATTCCATAGTACCTTGGCAGATTTGACACTATTTGTATTATATTAAGAAATGTTGAACTTTTGAAATTATATTTTTTCAATGAACAAAACTTTGTGAGGGAAAACGATGGATTTTTTTTCAAAATTCTGGAGTATAATACTTTTCAACACGGAATCTTCAAAATAAGATAATTGTTCAACACTGAAATGTTCAACTTGCCATGGTACTACAGTGATAGGTTTACCAAGTCACATTTCTAAATGTACACTACCATCCAGATGCATTCTTTCAGTAGACAATAAATGACAACTTACTTAACCTGTTTTATGTTAAATTGGAAGTTTTTCCTGTACTGTGCCCTGCCGTCCAGGTTCATATCCACAATCGGTGCTTTTGAGCTAGCCATACAGATGCATATGCTGTGCAACTGGGATAATGCTAAATTGGGACCCTCACCTGAGCTATGGAGAGTCAAGACTCAAGAGTCTGAGCAGGTTCTAATTTGACTTTATAATCTAAACAGTAAGTTTTTAAACTACCCTTCAAAAAAGAAGTACTTATTTACAGTCTTCAATAAGGAGCAACATATCGTTTTGGGTGTTGTCCTCAGTGTCAAGTCTGTGAAATGTACCAGTGTTGTTCAGTTCTTGGATTTGAAGAGAATCTTTGCTTCCAATTCCAACTCATTTAAAATTCTGACCAAAAACTTGGGGTTGGCGTTCTGGCTATTTTTTCAATTTGATTGTACTTCCAGTTCAATTCTGAGAAGGGATTTCCCTAACCCTTCATTTTCAATGTTTTAAAATAATAATTCCAAACCCTATTTGATCAGAAAACCAGGTCCAGCTCCACCTACATTACACACAACCCAACATTGGAAATGTGTTGTAATGTCAATCTTTTACAACTAATTAAAAGTGGCCATATGATTATTTTTTAAAACCCCTACCTGCCATATCTTCAAAAAAGAACTAAATGCTTGCATCGAAAACTGGAACCTGCTTTTTTATTAAAACCAAGGGATGAAAAATTATTTTCATAAAGGTTTGGATTCCATAATGAGAGTGGTTGCACGATGAAGTCCAGGGTACAAGTCCAGCCGGACAGTAATGGGCCGATCCTATTCCAATTCCGGGCAATAGGCTGGACTTGTTCGACCTTCAGTCTGGTTACTGAAATGAGGAGTGGCCCAAAACCCGGATCCAGCCAACAAAGGTACCTACACAAGGGCTTTAACAACCCACGTGACAGGGCTGTTCCATAATTTATTATTCATGAGTTTTTGGGTGCAGACCTAGAGGCTCGTCATCCATGCTTGTAAGAAACTTTGTCCACCTGGGGGCCATTTTGTCTTATGTACAAACTTTTCACCCACATCGACATATGTTGCTTGCATCCTCACCTCCAACCGCTTTATATATGTAAAAAGCTCATCAAATCTGCTCTTCTGCAATTTGTGAAAGGAGGGGAGTCCTTGATTGTTAAAAATGGTGGTCATCTTATCCTCTTCCTTCGTTTGCTAGACACACAAACTTTTCGCCCACATTTTCACTTCCACACGGACACAATCCTAGGACCTCCACTCCCAAATTTTCAGTCCAAATAAAATTTCAAACCTAGCTGATCTTTTGTTCTCGCAAAATGTCTAAAAGTAGATTTCAGTGTGAAAGCAGCTATTAAATGTGCGTCTGAAAGAAAGAGAGAGAGAGAGAGACCCCGCGTTTGTTTGCGCTACGACCCAAGGTTTCGCCGGGTAGCGTCTCTCTTCTTTGCGCTCCTTCGTCCTCTTTGGTTCCTGATCATCTCCTGCGCTTCGAATTCTCTCGGACTCTTGTTTTTTCTGGCCAACTTCCGAGCTCTGGACAGCTCCTGCTTGAACCCATTAGTTCATATTGCACACTTTTGTTTCTACATTCTTTAACTTTTATTCATTCCTGTTCCATTGTATTTATTTTTTCGCTTGTTGGGTTTTGGACTCAGGCAATGAATTTCGGTCGCCGCCTGCAACAACATGGCGTTCCTGTTTTACGTTCTTGAGTTTGCGGTTGTTCTCCGCACAAGTCCAATCTAATCCCTGAGTACCTAATGCTTGCAAAAAGTTACAGTCTTTTTGGGTCGAAATCCGGATTTCTTCACACTTGCGTCAAGTCATTGCGATGATGATGATGATGATGATATTGGTCTCTTTGCATTGCTTTCAATAGTAGCAGTTCTCAAGCTGTCTTCACATTGGCGTCTGTTTAGTTCAATTATCCTTCAGGTCCGCATTTCCTCTGAGAAAACCTCTTGTTTCCCCCTCATTTCTTGGCTCGTCTTGTGAAATCGTTTCCTCCAGCTTTCTCTACTTCCCTGGTGTGCGCCTCTGACACTGTCTTTCTACTGTTTCTCGCCGGTAGTTCCGAACTCGTCACGTAATTTTTCTCTTTCTGATCATAGCAATGATCCATTGCACGCTATCTGATAGTTTCCTACACAAAATCTCGGCAGTAAAATTACAGCGTGGCCAACTGATTTTCCTCTCGTGGTTGAACGATTTCCTCTCACGTCCAAGAATCTCATGCCCCGAAATGTCTTTTTTCCAAACAGGGTAATATAGCGCTCGACGAGTTTTGTTTTCAAATCAGCAACTTGATCGAAGGAAACTCCCAGCTCAGTATAATTGTATCATGTAAGTTTTCATTCAAAACCTTGTCGGTTGATGTTTCCAAGGACTGTTCAACTGCTGATTTGCGTGGTACCATTGGGCAAGTTTGTTTTTCACCTCCTCTACGCGCTTGAGATCCATAGTGGGTAAGTTATTTCAGTTGATAACTTTAAAACCAAAGTCCACTCGATAGAATATTAATTTTGATACACATCAAAGGGTTTTGAACCAAACCATTTTGTAGAAAATTACAATGTGACACCAATATTGGTCCACCCGTTCTCCCTGGTACATTGATCAATTCATTTTTGCCTAAAAACCCCTGAGAAACTTCTTAATTGACGACCTTTGTACAAATAAGCTTGTTGAAGGCTTGAGTAATCACAGAAAGCTTCAAGATAACATGGTAGGTTGCAACTTGGATATGCATTTTACAGAGGAATTTTTATATCTCACAGAGTTTACATTCAGAATTTCAGTTATGGCAACATACTCTGGGACTGCAATTACAACCGAGCTAATTCAAAAGGTAATGTAATTCTCATCTTGCTCTATATACCCAATTTGCAAAACAGTACCAGCCAAAACATCACCCAGAGTCCATGATTCCAACACAGTTTTCATTTACTCCTTTTGCTTATAATCTTTTGACTTTATGCTCACATTTGTGATCAAGTTTGAGCATGTGTCAAATCTTCCAATCCATGTACAAAGCCCAATGATGCAAAAGTTTTGTTTTCTTTGTTCAGTTTAGCTTTGAAGTTTAGATCTGTCTGACAGAACAACAAATCCTGACTTGAAGAAAGCTTGAGCAAATGAGGCACATGCATGTGATGACAGTCAAGTGTACATGGTTGACATCTGTGCAATGTAGAGCACTTATCTTGCAAACTCTAGGAAGCATCAGGCTCTCAGTTTTACTGGCATTGGTCTGTCTCATCTCATGATGCATTTGGATTGATTGATCCAGTGGCTAACTGAAATTTCAAATACACCTTTGTACATTTTCCTTCTGGATGGCCACCATGAACAATCTTCCTCATAGGGAGCTGGAGTGCACATACAAATATTGAACAGAACAATATTTGATGCAGAGATTGAACTGTCTTCCAAACCTAAATTTGTGAAGGAGAACTGTTCAACTATAGGCTCCAGGCATGGAATAAATGAAGCTGATGTTCTTAGTATGCTGGCTCAGGATCACTTGAGTCCTTAAATTGCAAAAGAAGTAGTGGTTTATTGGAAACCTCAGCAGTCTGGGTCAAGAAACTTTGCACCTGAAGATGTTTTTGCTTGTGACTAGTTAGTATTAACCACTATGTGATGCTGCTTGCAAGAAGGGTAGTAGGTCAAGAAACTCCATAACCAAATCTGTCTGTCCTCATCAATGCTTAGTGTTTACTAATCTCATGTTTTGCATGTTGGTTTTCTCAGACAAATTTAGAATTTGTTTTCTGAAGGCAAGTGCAGATGCCTCTGGTGTGTATCTTCTACATGATCCCAACAAAAAGAGATGATAATGGGTTTTGATGTGGGATTGCAGTATCTGGATGAGAACAAGCAACTCATACTTGCAATTCTTGACAACCAAAATTTGGGGAAACTCAATGAGTGTGCATCGTATGTCATCCATTTTTTTCCCACTTCCATTCAATACTATTTCCTTTTTTCCTCATTTTTTCTGAGAATAGTTCTCAATTTCTGTTTAGTTTATGATGTGCCAGGGTAGACTGGCCACAGAAGCAAGAGCCAATTCTTACATGCAATGTTCAGAAGTTGAGATGTTGGTAGCTGTGGAGACATGCTTTCTGCAACCCTATTATTAAAATTTAAAGTTACAGGAGAATGTGTGGAATTGGAAATGTTGTACATTCCTCTGGCAAAATCATATCATGTTCTGGCAATGGGAGATTTGGAAGTGCCATGTGACCAACTCAGGAATTCTGTAAAAGTAGCCTGAATGTTCCAAGTGCAGGTATCAAGCAAAGCTACAGCAAAATCTGATGTACTTAGCTGCCATAGCAGATGCACAGCCTCAGGCACCTTCTGCACAGGTACATACTTCTTTCTTCCCTTCATTTTGGTACAGAATATTCAAATCTTCTTCAACAATTTATAGATTTTGGTGTCCAATTGCATTGAATAACCTGTGTGACAAATGACCTTTCCTTGTTATCTCATTGTTTTGTGGGAAAGGTGAATCCATTGTGGATGGATATTGGTAGGCAGGCACAAAATTTCTTTTGCACGGTTAATTTTGTTCTGTGGTTGTGGCACTGAACCCAACTATGGTGGCATTTTGTTCAGATGGGGCCAGGTCTGATAATGCAGCCAGGACAAGGCTATATGACCCCACAGTCATATGTCTCCATTGCTCCTCGAGGCGCAGTTCATTTCAACATGTCACCATTACCAGCCCCAGCTCATGAATCCTTCTTAGGACAGCAAGGGTTTGTGTCAGGACAAGAGGCAATGGAGTTGAGGAAAATCCACTTAATGACAAATGAGCCTTTCATGGCAGGTGGCAATGGCCCAAATCTGTCTGGAGGGTTTGCTGAGTATGGGCAACATGTGAATGTTGAGGGTGCCTCCGGGAATGGGCAGAGTGGATCAGGTCTTCAGGGCTCTGAGATTCAGCCAAGTGAATCAGGAAGCAGACAGTTGCAGCAGGATATTTCAGTATCAAGTAGTGATGCTGGGGTCCAGACTGGATCCATAGTTGGAGATGGGGGTCAGACTGCAGATGAACTGGAGCCATCTTATCTTAAAGCCTCAGATGATGAGGGTAGCTAAGAATCTCATCTCTCTCTACCTAAGCTTCCTTTCTATTGTTGATGCAAGCATTCAGGGCAGACTCAATGATCAAGGCTAAATATCTTTATTAGGTTACTCTCTCTTGCTGTCAGAGGGGATTGGAGAGCTTACAGCTTCTTATGTCTTTTACTTCTTCGCTTCCTGATTCTCTGGCAGATTTAGTGGGTAGTCCACTGCAGAATCTGTTCTCTCTAGTTTCTTCTCTGTACAATGTGAATCATTTGATTATCACCTCTGCTAGATCCTTGTACAACTTCTGATGAACAATTTCACAGTTTCCAAGTCAACTCTTGATCTCATGTTTGGGATCACCTTTTGCTTTAGATGAATACAGATTGTAGGACTGCAGTTGTTTTCAAGAAGTCATGTATCTCTGAAAGTCACAAATGACAGGAAAAAGTCAGCAGCGGTTTCTATCATTCCTGGCATCCCTTGGACAGATGATTGTTGCTGTATAGAAGCAATAGTATTGGCTACCTGCTGGGCCATGTTCCAAGCTTGGTTCTATGGTTAATATGTACTATCTGAAGGTTTCCTGGACCTCAGTTTGACAATCTAAACTGCATCAAAAAAGTCGGTTGCACTATGCACAAACTTCCAGAAGATATACAATCAGACCATTCATTTGAATTGTGGGAATTTTCCTGCAGAAAAGTTTGATGCCGAAAGTGTAATGACCATCAGGTTCACTGTCTTTTAATTGTCAACAAACAAAATTGCCCATAGAGAAAGACTCCAATTGCAGGTGCTCAACCTAATGTATTGTGGAGATTACACATAGAATTTCTGCATTTGTTATTTGTTAGGATACTTGGTTACATTTCTTCAGCTAGTGACATAAAACTTTGTGTGCCAAGTAATGTGAAGTTTTTTTAAATACATGATTGGGCATTCCTATCACATAGTTGATACATATGCATTTGGTTTGTTATGGTCTTTTACCTCATTTTGTGTCATTGACCCAACCAAGTGATGACCAGAAGTGACAAATACTAACCAACAGTGGTGTACGCACTATGGGGTGGATTATACATTATACCATAGTGCAGGGGCAACTTCAGCACACAGCTGTTGAATAATTAATTAATTTTAAAGATTTCCTGTTGGAGAATAGAATATTCTCGAATATTTCAAAAGATTCTTTATTTTCCACCCAAAAAATTTGAGTAAAATACTTTTTTGAACAGTTCAACATTTCCACAAACAATATAATTATTGTTGATGCTGTCAAGGTACTATGGTAATCATATGATTTATCATTGCTTTCAACTCTTCCCTATATGATGATGGTTATGAGCTCAGTTTGCACCTATTTCCTTGGAACTTAAGTTGTCTTCATGTTTCACTGTTTTACTCCATTTTGTTGTAAATGGAATCCACTACTTTATCTTGTTTTACCCTGTTTACTTGTGATAATATTAAATGTTAATTCACTAAGAAATATTGAACATAAAGATGAAATTTCAGTGTGGATTGAATTTTGTGGCTTAGATTGGGATATACAGCAAAATCAGTTCACATTAATCTGACATATACTAACAATATGTACATGGTATTGCAGTCTTGTTTCATGTAAACTTGTTGAACATGACATGTTAATGAATGTGAGTATACAGACTTGTAAGTTCATCAAACATCAAACAAATGGTATCAGTAGCAAGTGTTGAATGTGATATATGTGTTTGTGATGTGGGTATTCCCCATATTGGCTTGATGAGTAATGCAAATTTGTAAACCTACTTAGTGATGCATGTTCCCAAATGCCAGTATTGAATAATACGGCATTTTAAAATTAGCACTCTTTTAATGAAGGCCAATGATTTCCAAGTTGTCAATCAGGGTATTGCACAATTTTCAGTTTATGCACATTGAATTATATGTGCTGTATACAAATGTTGAAGTTTTCAAAGTTTCTATTAATGTGAATATTATATGTATTAAATGATATATTGCAATATTTGTAGTTAACAGTACATGGCAAGTTTCAAATACTTCATGAAAGGCTTGAAAGGGTCTTACAACCTATCTAAATAGTAAAAAACTAGTTTAAAAAATGCTACCAAACTAAAATCAGAGTGCAAATGTGGCAAAAGAAATTTCGAAGAAACTTTTTTTTTCCTGAAATTTTGCAACTCTTTTTCAGAAAAAGAGAATATTGTGACAAAATACTCCCATTTTTCACATTTTGCCAAAATTTCACACACAAAAGAAAAAATGCTGGTTCCAACCAGTCTTCAAGAGTGATGAAGAACGTTTAATGCATTTAACACAACTCACTTTATCATTACGTCAGTATATGCATTCTTACCAATATGGTTAATTTTACATTCATAATGTGACCATCATTCGTGCAATATCTCATTATGTTTATGTGGGTATTTGAAATGATGATCTCAAATTTCTCCATGATTTTCATTTTCTTATAATCATTACACACAAACTATATTCTAAAAGTATGTGAATTCTTAATTGTAAAGACGTATTAAAAAATATTGTAAAAACGTTTGTCATAAAGAATGTTTTAAGGTTGGAAATGGAGGCATTGTACAGTACAACACGCCAATACTGAAGAGATGGTCAAGACAATTGTTAACAGTTTTAAATGTTTTGACGATATTGTTGTGCAGTCATGAAATTTCTTGTTCAATGAGTTTGACATTATTAAAGTACAGCCTAATGGAAAGCCACTGACATAGGGCCTAATTTTTTTGCTACATGAACAGGCCCCCTCCATGGGAGAACTATAACTATGTTGAAAATATGTAATGAATCAATGTTAAGAACTTTGAAAACATGTTCGCAGGCAAAAAATGAAAATGTCACTTTGTGGGGAATGATATCTCTCATAATTCAACGTTTGGTCAATGCTTGACAGGTAGAACACAATTGTGACCATGGGTAACTAAAAAAATGATAGAAGATGTTGTGATCACAACCATCCAATGGAAAGATGTCCTTAGTCAGGGGCACAAAGTACGATGATAAGTGCATGAAAACCACATATCTATAATTTGCTACTAAGAAAACATATTTGTTTTTATAAAAAACCTTTATAGCCAGAATACGCAATCCAAACAAGGTTAGTTGTACTGTCATAGCGTGTCCATCCTTCATGCATGGTGACTGATGTTGAATTTAGACAAAATTAATGCAACTATTCTCTTTTCCAGGCTCTGGCCAAAGAAAGCGTGATCAACTAAAGAAGTTTATTGCAGGTGTCAGTCATGTGAAGGTATTATGGAACATTATGATTGTCCATCATATTTGTATAAAATGTTAGGGTTTCCACACAAATTTTATATCAACAACATATATAAATGTTTTATGGAATGAGGTCAGATATTTGAATCAACAATTTAAAATTATATAACATATTACATTTTTTAATAATCTTGAAATACATAATTCCCATGTGCAAAATATCATATTTTGGAATTCAAGACACGGCTAATCTTAATAAGCAATTTATGGTTAATGTTCTGAATATTCTATTTTGCATGCCACTGACTAGTCACTAAAGGATGTTGGTGCTAATGATTTAGGACGTCTCCTTAATACAATTATCATAGCAATAATGGGCCCAATAATTCTACCATTATCCATACCAACAGACTAATGTAGGTGCAAATGATTTGCTACATATTCAGATCATCACCACCTAACTCAGCGTGTCCATAGTTCATAGCTGCTATGTGTATGTTGGGCCCATTATTATCACAATGTGTGAATACGTCTACACTGTACAATATGCAAGGTAGAGTACATATTCAAAATGATTACCATCAATGTACATTAATCAATGACATGTCACATGTTACAATGTCCACACTTTAAAACATAAAACATCATTTGAATTCAGAAATATGACTCATAATGAAAAGTGATCCAATGTAGAATTTGCCTCTTTCCACACTTCAATCATTTTATATGGTTTAATTGAATTATTTTTTGTAGTACCCACATTTTATGTACAATACCTATAACATCACATATTATTTTATACTAGAATTGTAAATCATTTTGAATGGTACAACAAAATCTTCTATAGTCATGAAAATGTCATTGTGGTAAGAATCAAAACATGCAATAGCTTCATTATGCGAGAAACCTCGAATATGGTATATGACAAAGTTGTAGTACTTGTATTTAATTGACAAACCTTCATTGTAATCAAATATTGTTCCTACATTTCCCTTATATATCAATTCATTACTAATTATTAAGCATTGGTACATATAATTTGCCTTCAAAATGAAATGCAAATGCCAAAAAAACGTGATATTGCATATATTGCAAAAATCTGCCTTTATTCGTTACCAAAAGTCTTGGTTTCCAAATTTTAAAATGTTGGGAAAAGTCAAGTTTGGAAAAAGAAATCACATTTTATCGTGCTTATCTAACTTAACATCTTATTTCACATGTGTAGCTATGGGATAAGTAGCTTGAGAGTTTATCTACACCATGGCCATTGCAAAATTTTGAAAATGAATTTCATTTCTTTTCATAACAAACAACTCATCACATTATGACTAATGACTATGCCCTTTTATGGCAGGTTCAAACTTCAAACTAAACTTCCATTAATGGAGATCTAGAACTCCCCATCTATATGCATGCACTTCCATGGAAAATGTTCATTCACTACACGCACGCATAATATTCCAATGTCACTCACACATTGAGTTAAGTTTGAACTAAAATTTTATACTTAAATCCTACACCAATGCATAATCTCTAGCTTACGTATAGAGCCAACAAACATGATGGTGGGTGTACCATTAGTGTGCAAAATATTTGTGAGAATTCCTCCATATGGTTCAAAATCTTGCCTCAACAAATGAAAAACATATCAAGAAATAGATACCTACAACCAAACAAAAGTAGAATCAATTGAAAAAAACATAAGAACTTACTAATCATGTACCTATTTTAGAATGGTACTAAACAAGCCTCCTGGTTTCTTTTGTTTTCTACATATGTATTAGTTATTTCCCATCATTAAAAAATTGGGCCATGTGAAGATTTTAGTGTGGGATTTTGAGGTACCTTGAATGGATACAACAAAGTTTTGATTAGCCTCAATGTTAAGATCGATTTCTAGAAAGAATTCCCATCCTTATGTAAAATGACATGCAATCATATTTGTTCAACAATAAACTAATACAACTATATGTTGGCTTAAATAATATTGACATGTTACTATGTGAATTGGTTGATTTCTATTGTTAGCTATTTATTGCACATTTAATAATGTTGAAATTTGTTTCTCCTTTACACTCTTCTGAACATGGATTCATTGTTGCATAGCCAAGTTGCACTTTGCAAGTTTAAATTGTTAGAGAAAAATACAAGTATTACCAAAAGAAATGTAAAATTGTAAATCACTTCCCATTCATTTAAAAATATGTGAATCTGTAGAAAATGTACATGTTGTGTTGAAAATGTCAGCTATTGATTCTAATCAATGATTAGTCAGTCTACCATGAAGTTGTTAATAATGATTTACTAGAATTTTGTTACATGAATTAGAATTTTGATGACATTTTTTTATCATATTGTAATGACCATTTGTTAATTAGTTATAATATTGCGACTAGTGGTGTGACCTAAACTTGTGTCTATCTTTCTTTTTGTTGTGTGAACAAGGATCAGATTAAGGTGGGATGAATATATACTTAAAGGATGGAGTCTTGCATAGATTTGGATTGGCAAAAAGTGCCAAAAGACAAGATGGTCAATCATCATGGAACTTGAAAGGAGTTGCAAGACTTATGTTTCTTTTTTTTTTGTTTTTGATGTTGTTTGTTGTTTATAGGTTATGGATTTCAATTTTGCATTTTTCATTGTTTGAGCAGCATTTGGCATTGATTGATTAAAGTTTTGTGTTCCTTTTGGATGTTATGCTTTTGGGGGAGCACATATGTGTAATATAAGGAAGAGCTTGTGTGGCAAAGAAGCTAAGTTTCGAGTCATGCATTTGTTTTAATGGAATATAACATTTTTGGCTTGGTTGTTTTGAGGTTTTTTGAAGGGTTTGATTTCCAATTCTTTGTGTGATAGATGAATGTTCAAACATCTACAAGACTTTATGGTAGAACTTTTTGTATCTCCACTGTGCCATAACTTTCAAAAGGTAGTGAAGCTAGATGCATAGAATAGGGTCCAAGTAAGGAAAATAATGATGATCTAAAGGGGTTTCAAGAGTGACCTTTATTGCAATGTCTTGAATGTGTAGAGTGAAATGTTGGGTTCTCAAGGATATTGGGGGATTTGTTTGAATGGGAAGGAGTACCCACATTTGTGGGAGCTTTAAAGGGGACTACCTTCTACTAGGATAGCCTTGGTTTATTAGGAAAAACTAGAAAGAAGGAATTTGGGCTTTCAATTCCTTTTGTGCAACTTCTTGGGACAGACTTGTGGGAAGGGAATCAAGCTTATAATTTGTTGAAAGAGATGGGTGGGTGTATTGCCAGAAAACGGTCAATGGGCTCATGAAAAGAAGTTGGAAGGATCTAATTCCTTATGGTTCATAGATTTTATTATAGGTCTTACAATTTATACTGCAAGTTGTAGGGAGGATTGATATGCAACAATAGTTCCATTGTCTTTTCTTGTGAATTTTCATAGTTGTTTGTTTGTTTATGTTCTTAATACATTAAGTTCAGATTCCATTTGCCTTTTCTTTTTTGTGATAATAGATTTGTTAGATATTAAATAAAATGATCACCAACATAATCTATATAAGAAATGATTCCTTCTTTTTTTTTTACTTAATTCATCTAAATACATTTACTTTCATATATTTTAACATGTTATTAAAGTAGGATTAATATAGGACTGGTACATATACCAACTAGATCTATTAAATTATGTTTCAAACATTGTAATGGTAATAGTGTTTTAATAGCAACATTAGTCAATATGGCATTCCATAATGCAAACGACATGTTTGTATCTTAAAATTTCAAGCTAGGAAACTTTTTAATTACACCACATGGAAGTTTCATATTTTTAGTTTGTTACAAAAATACAGTTTGAATGATTTGGTTGAGCTCGATGTTAAAGGTGATTTCAAAGTGAAGGAACAAGAATTTGATGTTGATTATGAGCAAAAAAGAAAAGAGCCCTTGCAATCATTTGCCTATCTTTAAGATATGAAATCATGCCACATATTGTTGGGATCACAAATCCAACAATAATGCAATAGACTATGCAAAATATGTTTAAACAAATATTAGAGTTAAACATTTTTGCTTTAGGACTAGACTTGCCACTTTCCAATCAAAGGAAGGTGATTCTATGATGAATTTTTTCCAGTGGTCAAATGACATTACTAGTCAATTAGTTAACATTGAGAAAATTGTCGTTGAAAAGGATTCAGGCGAATATACTTTCTTCTATATCTTCTAGAGAGCATGGAATCTTTGTCAAATGCCTTAATATATCACTTCGAACTTCCTACTTTAAATGATCTAACAAGAATTCTTTTGCATGATGAAACAAAGGAGGAACTTAAGAAGAAGAACCAAATTCAAGGTTAAGCACCAACAAGACAAAAACATGTGCAAAAGACATGCTACCAAATGTGAAAGCAATTGCAATATTTGTAGAAATCTAATTATTAGATGTGCAATTATTTTAAGTTTTCTAATGAGATCAAACAACATAACAATGAACACGAATGCTTCAAAAACAAAGTTAATGTTGAAGTGAAAAACGTTTTGTAACTAAAACTAATATTTATAACCAAATCTGGTAGAGTTTTAGCTGGATTAATGTAATAGAAATTGGATTTGGGTAACCAAAATCGAATTTATGGAACCAAAACCAAATTGGTGTAACTAAAACCAGATTTATAAAACCGAAACCAAATTTCGAGATGTTTATTTTTAGAACCAAAAATCTAGAAATGATTAGTTGCACTAGTAGTTAGGATTTTTAAAAATAGGGTTTGGAAGTATATATCTAGGGAGATTTTTAGTCTTTTTCTCTCTTGTGAAAAAGAAGGATATTTTTTCAAGCCTACTTATGGAGAAAGTTAAAACCTTTTGAATTTTTTACCTTCTTTTTGAATGAATAAATGTTTTTTGCCAAATTGGTATTTCTCCACAAGGTTTTATATTTTCTAATATGTTCATTCAATGTGTGTGTTTTTCCATGGTTATCTTATTGTTGTCACATGAGTTTTAAGTTTGTGTTTTGATATTTAAAGTGGTTATAGGTCACTTCAAATCCAATAATGTGATTCCCCTATCGAAAACTATAGTACTTCAAAAATCTATTTGATTTATCGATAGTTGAATTTTGGGTGGTTTTAAAAATCACCCCCCTTGGACAAGAATTTATTAAATTTCTATTTCACTTACAAACACGATTATTTATTGAGTGGCCTTAACATTTAGCAACCATACTGCAAGTATAGAACCATAATACCTAGTTTCATAACTTTAAGTTTGGCATAAGGATAAAGTTATTTGATTTTATTCAGCATTAGCCTTTTTGGCTTGATCTCACAAAGATAATTGTTTTTTATTTTTCACTAAATGTTTTTGTTGTTTATTTTCCATTAAGTATTTTTTTTTAAGCACAATAAAAGAAAAATATATAAAACTATCTACCATCTTTGTTTGGGTGTATTACGTTAACTGTTATGACATTTGAAGTATGTGAAAGAAGTTGGATGAGGTTTTGCAAGAAAGTGCAAAAAATGGTTGGCCAATTAGAAATTTGGATCTATCCAAAGTGGACAACAACATTGTCACTACGTTTCATAACAATGACACACTAAAAACAACAA
>Ga0116229_10000492_pt1 | contig 52377 bp, 33 predicted proteins | sample S1TSphgellanicum_3_FD_87313 | JGI IMG/M metagenome (GOLD analysis project Ga0116229, IMG submission 87313) | Host-associated microbial communities from peat moss isolated from Minnesota, USA - S1T2_Fc - Sphagnum magellanicum MG | ecosystem: Host-associated > Plants > Peat moss > Unclassified...
ATTGTAAATGTAACCATAGTTCCCTATTTGATGATAGGGTAGTAATTATGACAAATGACAATGGACATTAATTTGTTGATGGCATTTGCAATGGCAATTGGATGAGCAATCTCCAAGGTAACATTTATATGTAATATTCTTTCACATTTGTTGGCATCTTGTTGACTAAGGTTATGTCAACTAGTTTGGTCATTGCAGTGGTTGAATATCTTTGTGTACTAGAATTCTTCTTTCCTTCCAACCTTTGACAATCATAAGATGTATGGATCAATATTTTTTTTTGGCAAATTTTCACATCACAATAACCATGTGTAGATGCTACTAAAGGGGTTTTTTAGATTTGTTTTTGCAAAATTCACCATAATTTGAGGGAAATGTTTTTATAGTTGCCATGTACATTCATAAAGGTCACAAGCACAAAGCAAGATTTTGAAAAATATCTCCTTTCCTACCTCACTTGACAAATTTGAAAACAAAATCCCTAATATGTATGGATGTGTGAATTAGAAAACTCAAAACATGATAATAATGTGAAATCGTGTTTACTATATACAATGTGTTCAAGATGAGTGAAGTATGTTTTGAAATGCAATGAGCAAATGTAAATGCCTCCATTTTTATCATATCTTATTGTAACATCAACGATTGAAGTATGTGTGGTGATGTTAACTAACTTAATGTGCACATTCCATAATGCTCTTGATTACAATCTACTATAGCCTTTATTTTATCATGAACATGATCCAAATTAAGGTATGGGGTGGTATACTATGTCAATTTTCTTACAACTTTGTATGACATAATCTTTTAATGATGCATGTCATTTGTGTTATTATAACATTTGTTTCAACTTGCACCATTGTTTGTTACTTACGTGTTTATGGCATAAAATATACCTAGAGCTTGTGCATTCTATATAGTTTTTATTCATGTATGTTCTTGAACCTTTGCATAAATTGTCGTAACATAATGTCATAGAACATCTCAAGTGGTGACTATCTTGTGCCTACTCAAAATGTATGTTTTTGTGACTATAATACTAAGGCCATGAAATGATTATTTTTGTTATTGCTTGCAATTTTTGCAATTGGAAAAAACCAATTTACAATGATGTTGGTTTAGTTGTTATGTTTTACTCAAGACCTTGTCAAGCATGATACAAAATACTTTCAATTTATTGTGTTATCCAGAATGATGGTTCACACTTTGATTTGTCTAAACTTTTTTGGGTAGGTAACAATACAAGCACTAACTTGAAATTTTGACATTGGAAGACAATAAACAATTTCACTTTTCACAACATTTGTCTACAAAAAGTTGAATGAAAATGTTATAGTGAACAAAGTAAACTAACTACCCCATTAGCTTAGTTAGCTAAATACTTAGTAAGTATATGGCTTTATATTAGTTGAAGTAGATTAGTACTAGGCTACCTACCTACCTCACCTTATATGTACATATGTTATATAACCTAGCTACGTAACATTATATATACATTTTACCTAACATTCCTAGCCTAGTTACATAGCTTTACATATACATACCTTGTTTAGCCTAACTACATAGCCTTATACTATTTTACCTATACTAGCCTATAAGATAAAACCTTGTTTCATTCCATGAGCTAATAACTTTATCAAACTAAATGATCAAAAAGTTATGTGACAGATAACACCTTGAACAACTATGGCAGGGAAAATTGGGTTGGGCATGGTCCTTATTATGGGCAACTCATGCAACCAATATGTGGTTATAAGGTTATTGGAGGTGAGAGCAACAACTAGGTGTTGCATGGTCCATGTTGTGGACAATGCACACAACCAACCAAGGGTGGGGGGATAGTTGAAGGTGAAACAAACAACCAACACTTCTTTGATATGGTTAAAGTGTCAAATATGAATGAAAGACCAAGAATCCAAAAGTCCAAGCTGTTAAAATGTTTGACACAAATTAAGTCAAAATAATAGTTCTAAAAGGGTTTTAGAGTTGAAAACAAAAAAGCAAAGGAATAAGGGATTGACACTTCACAAAATGGAAGTAACAAATTAACACAAGAAAGTTGATGGTGCATGCAAAGGGAAAAACTAATGGGACAATACAATGCGAAACTTCACACCTTGGATCCTCAACATTGTTATTGTGAAGGTGCAAGACTAAGACATTTTGGATATTACATAATTGTGTGCATAATTTGACTATCTCCATCATGAACTACAATGGACAATGGTTTAGGAATTGTGTGTTGTGATTCATGAAAGGATAACAATGTCAACTAAAGAGAAAACATGTGGAACAACCAACATGCCCATTTGGAATGGACAATCCATAATGGTAGAAGCTTCAACATTGGGATCAAAATGATACCCAAAAGAAGTACACGCAATTGATTAGTGCAGAAGGTGTAGCATGTAAGGTAAATACATATGAACATGGTTGAAAAACATTAATATAAGCAAAACTAGTAAGTCCTTAATCCACATTGAGTTTTATGTGTATTTGGATTCATCTTTCTAGGTGTATAAGAACAATAAATTAATGGAGGATTATATATAATAAGGTAGTTGTAAGACTAGATTCAACGGGGACAAATTGGAATTTGGTGAGTACACTATAACCATAACAAGGATTATTATATTCTTTAATAGGTGGTTGGTCATGAAATGATGAAGGAAGATTCCATAGAACCAAAGGCCAAGTAAACATAAATGGTATTACACAATTTAAGATTGAATTTGAAGTTATGTGGGGTTTTTATCATGTTAAGTCGTCCTCGCAAAAGACAATTGTGTGGAAAATGTATATTCTCGAAATCAACATTGGAATGTGTGGCATCAATTTATTTTGGGTTGTTATTTTCTCAAATTGTGTCAATTGAATCAAATTAAAGAGAAATGAAGGAACAATATAGCAAGATGTTAAAAAAACATGTGACACAAATGATTGGGGCATTAAACACATGAATGCAACAATGTCAAAATGTTAATAACAAAATTGTTAGCACATCAAGTGACCCCATAGCATAGGCTAGAGTTTTTATTAAGGAATGTAGCCACATTAGCAGTAAAGGAGGTGCATGAAGCAATGTAAGGTAATTCCAACGTTTCCACCATGGTTTGAAAAGACAAACAATCCTTATTATTAACTAAAGGAAGGGAACGTAAACATGAAGGGGAAATAAGATTGGGGAAAACTTGAAGAATGGACTATAGGGCTCATAGTCACCTTGGCCTAATCCAATGGTTGTGTTTCAACAAAAGGGGGCAAGCCTACATATCTAGGATCCCTCACCACAATTTGAAATAGTTGTGTCCAAGATAAGAGGTAATGGAGGACATGTGAGGGATTTGTTGGTCATAAGACCAAAAGAGGTGAGGGGATGTGGGAGATGTTGTAGGTGACATAAGTATTATACATTAAAATACATGTGTTCTATGAATCAAGTATGCATCTACTTCGATTCTACACATGCCCGCAACAATGTTACCAATATGGCTCTTGCTTCTGGTCTATGAACATGCATGGTTTAATGATCATGTTATGTCTAATTCAACTTCCCTCTTATGTTTTTGTCAACATCTATACTAATGGACATCCCCACATTAGACTTCTTGCCCTTTGAAATTTTCAATGTGCTAAAATTGTTAGTCAACAAGGAAGTGGTTATTTGCATAAAGTCACACACAAATGTTTGAACTAGGTTTTTAGAAAAAAATTAGATGCATGTAAAGGTTGCACTAGTTATTTTGTACCTTGCAAGTGGCAACAAACACCTCAAAGTGCACATGTTTCACAAGGCATTGGATGAGGCTTGTTTGGGATTAAGTGGGTATAGACTAGTAGGAAGAAGACACACAACCTATCCTTTGATAAGGTGTACAAACACCTAGACTTATTATGGAGTTAACAAGGGGGTACATACCTTATAAAGGTGAGATATATGAAATCTATAATTGACAAGATGTGAATTTTTCATGTTGGTTATTGGGTGTGAACTTAAGAAAGGGTGCTTGGACATAAAAAACCTTGTGGATACATTTACCTTGGACATCAATCTTGCAAATTTTCTAAAAGATGTAGTTGAGTAAATGGGTTTTACCAATGTCAATAGTTTACTCTAGTCCATGACTTTATAGTTATGTTATGTTAATATATGTGGTGAATCAAGATGTGTGATTCTAGGAGCTAAATTTATTCCTCCAAAATATTGTTATTATATAATGCTAAGGTGCGACCAAGGTTTACACGGGTGTGTAATTGAAAATAGGGGACCTAATTCAATTGCTAAATCATGTGAATGAAATGGCTATTGTTTTAGGTACAATATCAAGAGTTTAGGGATTAGGGTGTATGCACCATGATATATAGGTTGGGGAGGGTTGATATAAGGTGCAACTTGGTGGGATTATGGAAGGCCATGGCAATACATGTCTATAGATGCCAAATAGGAATGATGATCCACTATAATTGAAGTTGAAAGATGTAGCAGGTAGCAACCTTGCATGGAAAGGAAAAGACATGCAAAAGGCCAAGTGAGTTCTTGTTGCACCATGTTTTTTGTAGATACCAAAGTGTTGTTTTGAAGATTGGACTATGGACATTTTGTGCACATTATAGTAAAGATTTTTTGACTTTTATGTAACAATTTGTGCATGTAGATGAACCCTTGGTTTTGGATGTAGCAAGGTTAGCAATATGACCTCTTTGTGCATATAAACATTTTAATCATTGTGCATCATCCAATTTTAGGAACTAAAGCTTAACTTTGATCTATGTAAGTTAATATGTGCCCAACCCCTTAATGTAGTTTAAAATTTAGATCAAGTAATAACCTTGGATAACTTGAAATTAATAGGTAACATTAACTTTCAAAACCTTCCACAAATCTTTGTGTGGTGCATGTAAAATAAACAATAATCGTAAAATCATCTAGATTAAACCAGTTTGACATGTGGTGGAAAAACATTAGTGGAAAATAACCAAATAAAAATAACATGTGGCATCACAAGGCACTACATATATCCTTCTTGTTTGATGGGTCCATTCCATATGTTCCATTTAGTTGGAAGTTTTTTACCATCAAAACAAACATGTCCCATTTGATGGGATCGTTGTGACCAATAGAATATACACACATCCCACTCAATTAAAGATGTATATCTTTTGTGCATTTTGCTTAGAATGTCACATTTGACTAATAGTAAAAAAATTGCTTTAGTCAATGAACAAGTAAAAAAACCGTTTCATTAAAAAACCCTTGCTTCCAACAAAAAGACCATTTTTTTGGTCAAAATAGATAGAACAATCAAGCTTGATGGCTTGAAAAGCCATGATTTCATGTAATTGATGATCTAAATTGATTACTCAATTCAATTGAATGAACTTCAATTATGGTTGTAAAGACCCATTAATATTGTTGAGATGGTTTAATTGAGTTGCTTGTTTTGAAAGTTAAGGATGGAATGGTTTAAACTTGGGTTTAGAAAGAAGATTCTAGAAGGTGAACATGTTTTTGAAATGATGATAGAGGAGATGATTAATTAATTAATTTGCAGGGTAGTTTGGAGGAAGTCATATAACAACTAAATGTTTAGTTCTAGAAAAATGTTCAAAGAGGTAGAAATGAGATCAATGTAATTAGGCATAAAAGTTTACAATGAATCTTCCATCCAAGTACTATAATGAACATTGTAATTGGATTGGACTATGCATGATATTGGGATTGTGTGCACAAAAGTGGAAGGTAATGGTTAAATAGATCCACATTGTAAGGGGTGGCAATGCATCTAACCTTTACATTTTTGTTGTTATATTTTCAATTAAAAAATATTTTAAACAACTAGCTTTAATAAAAATATATTCTATTGCAAAATGGGATTGATGACAAAATGGTAAAGTTTTTGAAAATTACATCAAAATTGAAACAATAATATATTGGTTACAAATGTTCTTGAATAGAATGACACTTCTAATACTTGTGCCAAATCAAAAAAAAAAGTTGTAACAAAGAACCAAATTCGTTTCATACCCCCATTTGGTGAAATGGCTATAAGGCATCAATGTTCATGATAAAGATATCTTGTGTAATTAGACCAACTTGGAGTCTGTGGCAACATCATAGAATAGGAAGGTGTTTAAAATTTAGAACAATTCACCTCCTAATTATATAGGCTTTGATTGAGGCTTGTTTTGGGCCTTCTTCATTTGTCATGGATTTCACAATGTCCACATGTTTTCTTCTTTCCCTTTCTTAACTTGTCATTTCGATTTTGGTAGAGATGTTAGTAATTTAGTTTGAAAATGAACTCAATGTCATGCAAACAACAATGTGAAGGAGGGATAAAACCTTGGGAGACATATTTTGGCAATGGAGCTCTACAAGGATATTTTTGACAAGGTTTTTCTACCTTTGATTCATGTTGACATCTCTTGCACCAAGCAATCCTTTCAACATAGTCTTGATATAAACTTTATTTGAAAAGAATGCATCTAGTTTTGGACTATGAGTAAGTTGTGTTTGTTGAATAAGTCTTCCGATTTTATACCATAACACATCTAAAGGTAACACTAAATAAAAAGGTTATGAATCTCCTCATTCTCATTTTGTAGAGATTGAAATGCAAAAGGTACTTGAATAGTTCTTTTCTTTATATAGAGAGACTTCTTGTGAAAAGCATCATCAAATTCAATTTTGCTTCCATATTTTGCTTGCCAATTGAGGCCTTCGCTCAAGTTTTGGCATCATTAGACTCACCAATGTCTTCTCATAGGGAGAGACATGCATATGAATGTACTTGCATACATAAATGATGAGACACCTGCTTCCAATTCTTGAGTTGTGTTCCTTTGTTATTGGGGGTCCATGTGCCATTTTAACAATAAAACATGTTCTCTTGGTTTTCCCTACAACAATCCCTTCTGCCATCATAATTAGTTATGGAGAATCTGCAATATCATTGTTTACACACAAACCAAACTTTAATCAGATCAAATACTTCTAAGCAATTCACATTATTTTTACTCTTCTTTCAAACTCAAGTACCTAAAAAACTTTAGGGTCAATTCCATACACAAGCATTGCACTTCTCACAAGCAAGCATTGCTTACCTACAATACTTGACTTACTGCAAATTCTATAAACATGGAGTCACTACAAATTAAAGCCCATTGCTTACCTACAATACTTGAGTTACTGGATGAGTCTTCAAAAAAAGTTTATCGTCAGTACGTGAAGAACCCAAACTTAGGTTCCATAATTTTCTTTCACAGTCCTGGTTCCGGTTCTGAAAAAAATGCAAGTTCTAGTGACTAGTTCTAAGGCTAGTTTAAGCCAAAGGGTGTCGGTTCAAGTCTGGTTCAAAAGAACCAAAACTCCAAATGTTTAACACTGCAAACATAGAGAATGTTTCAACAATGGTTCTCACTATCCAATTGCTCTTCCTTTCAACTACACTCAGACAATCATCAAGAATATGTTGATGGATACGTTCACTACACTCAGTCATAGCCAGGGATGCTTGTCCCACCTACACTCAATCCTTTCCACTTCCATCTGTTGCCTTAAAGTCCCATTGCAACTGATGAAAGGAGTCGATTGACATTTAGGGTCCTAAAAGTAGCACTAGTGGAGTCCATTAGGCTTTGCATTTGTTGATAGATTTAATGTCACAGGACTTTGACAAGTTTTCCATAGTTTCAGCAAAAATGTGTTTTCTTGAGTGTGATTGTCCTTCCTTTATACATTCTTTAAAGCAGTTGCACTAAACCCTGAACCCTAAGTCGTCAAACCTATGATCAGACTCTTGTGAATGGCGTGGACAACAAATCCCACAAAAGTTTTTCTAAAATTTGTGTTCTGACCTGCCATGAACTTCAAGAAATGGTCAATGCAACCACAAAAGGGACTTCCTGCATGTACCAGACATGCCTAATTTCTAAGAAAACTTGGCATTCTAAAAAAATCATATGCCTAATACATACTATAATGTATTCATTTCCTTGTAAAAAGTTTGATTCTCATCTTACATTTTGATGCCTAATTGCCTTTCCCCAACCTACCTATAACCATCATACTTACCACCTTTGTTCCAAGATGTGCAAGTGATCTTTTCCTAGCCTACCACCAGGAGTCATTCCACATGCTTTTCCAAAATCTTTTCAAGCAATCACCCTTTGACAAGCCAATTCTAGATTAAGGACTAGCAAAGGTTTTTGATGCCTCCCAAATGGTTGATAGTGCTTTATGGTCCTAAAAGAGATACTAGAAGGTTTCAAATAGGTTTTCACCAATGTCCCCACTGCCCACCAATGTCACTGCCCACAAAAAACAATTGCCAACTTGATCAGCATTTTAAGAGAACTTGAGGCCCAACAAAAGAGTGTACCCAAATCTCCACCACTAACCATCATATTCGTTCCAACATATGTTAGCTATGTCTTTGGTGTTTTCAAGGTTCCTCTTCCTCTCTTTCAACAGCTCAAACATAAACAGTTTGATACTTTTGGGCAATTGAAAACGTGTGAGCTGTTAGGAATTTTGGAAAGAACAACAACCAGCCTTACAATCATCCCATCGCTCATTTTGCAAGGTACTCCAGATCTTCAAGTGGGCAACATGCATACATCCTAGCAATAAAGTTCTTGGGATGAATTGTGAAATTCTAAAAACTTGTTCAAAACCATGTTCAATTTTAGACATTATTATGCCAACCCATGAAAGCTATACAAGTAATGTTTCACATACTTCTTGGATTAGAGACTAGAAATGTTCCACATACTTGGATCAGAGACCTTAATTTATTTGACTTAGTCATAAATTCAAAGTAAGTAGACCAGTAAAGAGCTGTGTACCTGTTATTTAGCAGCAAGATGTGCAGCATTTCTACAAGACATGCCACAGCAATTTCCACAAGCAGCCCCTGGATGCACAACAGGAAGACAGTTAAAATTTTGTGGCAGCATTGGATTGGACAAAGATGTTTGAGATTTTGCAAAAACCCATGTGTAACATTGCAATCAATTGGATTGTCCATTTTATCCATAGGAGCTGTGGCAGGGAAATCAAAACAAAGAAGAGGTCACCATACCTGAGCTTCTATTCATTGAAAAGGCATGATCACTTCATACATTTCCACCCATGCCTGTGATGCAGCAGAATGCATATCTTGCATCATCTCATGTTCCCTCTGTTTCTCATCTTTATTTTTCTCACTCTTTCACCTGGAAAGATATTATCAAAAATATATCTATGAGATTGCAGAGAAATCTGGACAAACCACACTACAAAGGCAACATAGCAATGACTGCAGCAATCATATAATCTGAGAGTTGCTCACAAAGTAGATGAAGTCAGTGGGTAGTCATGGCCTCTCATACACAAATAGCATTAAGAACAAGCTGCCATGACTACCCACTGACTTCATTGAGCTCCTGACCATGGCTGTAAATAAGTGTGTACAGAAATAATCCGCCAAAAACTTTGGGAAAGACATCAAATTCAAATCTACAAATCGCGTCCAACAGTTCATATAAAAATCACAAGCTGATGTCATATGAAAGTATGAATGGTTTTACCAGACAATCTTTCCAGAACTGCATTGAACTTGTGCAAAATCCTTGTGCAAGTCAAGACAGAGTTTAAACTGACTACAGAACTGAGCATTCTGTACCAAAACATGCTATTTTTCAATAGCATGGTGTCCTAATGATGAACTTATCATCAGATATCATCAACAGCAACAATTTCTTTAATAAATGGTCAGACATCAATCATCACTACATATTACACTTTCTGTGTGTCCAGAAAATGAATCTGAACAACCCATTTCTCATTTGCTTGCTTGCTTGCTTGCATGCATGCATCACTGTAATGGTTGTCACCTTAACTAGCAATAACTCTGTAACTCCTTCACAATACTGTAAGTACTTGTTCAACAATTGTGGATAACAGATCTGCCAAAAAAAAATAGACTACAAAATCGGCACACCTCATGAAAACAATGGCCAGCTGTTCTTCCATCATTGGATACTAACTGTAAGCAATGCTTTACAGACTGCATTTCATCTTCATGAGCATACAATGCAAGGTGCAAGGTGCATGGATCTATTTTGCAAGAGAATCACACAAACACGTTTGCAAAGAAAAATCACACAAACCATCTCTACAAGAAAATCACACAAACAGACATGTTTTCAAGGAAGAGGAGGATTGATGTATGGTCCATCAAACCTGTGTAGTTCATGCTCAGGATGTTGGAGCGTTTTTTACTGAGAGTTGGGTGAGAGAGAGCTCTTCTTCCTTTCTGTCAAGCAAGCCACTATAATCTTTGTGGTATCCATCAGAAGCAAGCAAGCCAGACATAATAATTTGTTGCTACAGATGCTGTTGCAAAACCTTCAGGAGAAAGCTTCAAGGTTTAGGGTTTGCCTCTGTGTTTTTGCTCTGGCTGGCTTGCTTGCTACACATTTACAATGGTATCCGTGAAAGCAGCGATGACTGTAGCAAGCAAATGTCTTTGCTGCACATCAGGACAATGAGCTCCAACCATGACTTCATGAAGAAGAAGAAGAAGAAGAAGACTGATGATGATGATGGTGCGGGATTTGCTCACCACAAGAAAAGCATGATGATGATGGTCGTCTCTCCATCGCTGTGTGGGCTGCTGCCTCGTACGTCTTGGTCATGAGTGATTGTTTTTCTCTGTCTCTCTACGCATCTAGCAAGTGGGCCTTTGTCGTACTAGGCATTGTCGTATTGTCCTCCCTCCCTCTGCAGTTGCGCGCTTAGATAGAAGACGACAAGAAGACAGTTCTAAGAGTAAAACCCTAGAATGGGTTTCGTCAGTTTGTCGCTTCCGGCTTCTTGGAGGGAGGAGGAGGGAATGTGGATCTGTTGCAACAACAGTGAAAGCAACACATTTTGCAGTTTTGGGTTTTTGTGGATTCGATCGAAAGATTTGACCCATTTCCGATGCCGGTAGAGGGAGGGGAGCTAGGGTTTCGTCATTCCTGAGCTTGCGTTCGTCGACTGTCTTGTCTCGGTCCGTGAATGCAAGGGTCTTTTTTATCACCAAAGGATTTGGAGCTTTGAAGGTCCTAAAATCATGTCGTGGGTTGAGACAAGTAGTCGTCATCTGATCATCGATGGTCTAGTCCAAGAACAGATGGGGTTTCACTACTTTCCTCTTCGTCTTCTTCGCTCCTCCACCAGTCTGTTGTTGTTGTTGTGTGCTTGAGGTTCCTTTTCTGTTGAAAAGCTTTCTTTCACAGGTTTTGTCGCTCTCAAGCTGCTGCTGGATGCTGGTGATGGAGTCTGAGAAGCTTTGGGTCTGAGGACTCAATAGGACTTGCAGTTTGGTGCTCGAGAGGTTCACAAGAGCTTCCAACATGCGTGAATTTTACACATAATGGAGTTCTCAATAAGCAAGTGATTCCAGACTTGTTATAGTCCCAGGTTATTTTTCCACAACTATTTGGCAAGCTCTTGCAACAAAAGATTTTCATTTCCCAAAGAAGAAACCCTCTTTTGTCTTCTTCCCTCCTCTGTTAAAATCTTGGACAACCCCATATCTCTCTCTCTCTCTCTCTCTCTCTCTCTCTCTCTCTCTCTCTCTCTCTCCCCTTGTTCTCCATCTCTTCCTCTTCTGGGACTTTTTGTTTCAGTTTTTTTTCCAGCAACGAAACAACAAACAAAGACACCATCAATGGCTGGGATATTCAAGAAGTTTTTTGGGTTTGGACACAAGGAGGAGACCACCAAGAAGACAGCAGAAGAGAAAATACCTGCTACTGGAGGAGGAGGCTTCAGTGTTAAAGTTGCAGTGTCTGCAGACATTACCCCTGTTCTCGCTCGCTGTTATGGCCACGGTGGAGTACAGGTCTTCTTCTCTTTCACTTTTAAAACTCTTCAGAAAGCAGCTTGTTTTCTGTCATGTAGATCTTCTTTGTTCAGATCATGGTTTTTGATCCAGTTGCAGCAGCAGGAGCTAGAACAATGTGCAGTTCTGTGCATAGTATATTATGTGGATCATGGTGGATGATCCAGTTGCAGCAGCAGGAGCTAGAAAAATGTGCAGTTCTGCGCATAGTATAGCATGTGGATCATGGTTGATCCAGTTGAATGTGCAGTTCTGTGCATGGTATATCATGCGGATCATGTTCAATCCAGTTGCAGCAATTTGTGTTGACTGCAACCTGAACACAGGGGACTACTTTTGCATTTCCACCCGTCTGAGTTCCAGTCAGAAGCTTGAATGAATTTCGTCTGGAAGGTCACTTGCCAGTAGTATTCAGTCTCTCATGAAGCACTACATCATCTGTGAATAGTTTAATATTCAACTTGTCAGCATTGATAGTGTGAGGCCTGAATTGTGAATGTTGTGGAGAACTTCTTCTCTGTAGTAATGAAGATACTCTTGACAAACTATGCTGAAATGAGCATCCATGAAGAGTTTTTTGACTGGCACAAGATTTTGGAAAGAGCATCATCCCACTGTGTTGTTATTTTGAAGCATCAATGACATGTTGTACATTGTGGTTCCCTGTTTCTTGAGCAAGAGGGAGTGGTTGTCACGGTTGCTGAATACAAACCTAATGGAGCAACAACAGACCTTAGCCCATATTTTCACCTTTTTCAATATTGGTGTCACTACAAGAAGTGCTGTCTTTTCATTTACTGAGGAAAGAAGGGTCATGTGTGCAGGGACTGACGTGGTATGCTGAAAATCTTCGAGCAGATGATGATGGTGATGTAGCTCAGGAGTTTCTGGAGGAGGTTCTACCTTCAGAGACTCAAGGTGGCCCTCACAACAAGAAGTCAAGGCTACTGGTGTTTGAGACAGTCTTGCACACGAAGCCGGTCAAACTCAAGGGCCCTGTGCGCATACAAGATGGCAATGTACATCAATCTGTTGAGTTTTCTGGGAATCCCCTTTGACATAAAAGTCGCCTAGCTGCTGTGTAGCAAGGATTGCAGCTACATCCTTAAGGTTACAGTAAGGATCACAGCTGCATCCTTAAGGTATATACATACTTGAGGTCAATTTGCTCATGCATGCTTGAATCTATTTTTATTACAGTATTATCAATCAACAGCTTATGGCTTTGACTTGCATAACTTGCAGCAAAGAGTTATTGATTGGCAATTCACGTCCAAAAGATGGGTGTTAGCCTGGACATCAAAGTTTGCCTTGGGATTATAGGCACATTATCTGAACACTTCTCAGCTGAACTGTTCAGTTCTCATCCATGTTTGTTTACTACTCCCCTATCTCTTTCCCAGTCAGTTCTGCAGTATACTTTTTTGAGAAATTTTTTCCAGCAATTATACTCCCTGGAGTTTTGCAATATTTTCTCCTAGGCTAGCACCCAACAGTCATACCAACTGCTTAGCTGCAAGGTTGTGAAAGCAAAACAATAGAGGGTTATGATTTCTATCCTTATAAAAATTGATTCACTCAGTTTGAAACTCTGTTTTTGTGCTCACTTACCACCAACCAACATGGGTATTGAATTCTTTGGCTGTGCAATTCAGGGTTAGAATCTGTGGTGGAGTGGCAGGTTGATGGGTCTGGTATGGTTTGTGTTGGATCTTTTCAGAAAATGGGTGTTGGATTTTATGGGTTTGTTTATACAATTCTGTGGACATTGAAGAAAAGATTGTGTTAGGCATCATCAAGGTCAAATAAAAAGTTTTCTGTCATTCAAATCAGGAAGAATCCATGTTATAAAGCTCTTCATTATCCTGTCTTACAACTGATTGAACAAAGATGTTTGAACAAGAAAAGTGAAGATGGTTTACTCAGTTTTCCCACCTGAATTGATCTTAGTAATTGAGTCTAGGATTTCTATGAGTATAAGGACCCACGCATGAGGAAATCTTGTACTCTTTTGTACCCAATTAAAAACCTTGGGCAACTACAAATCCCAATCATTCCCATGATTATGCTAGTGTTGCCATTGATGTTGAATTGTTTAAATTAGGGTGCAAACACAATTGCACCTATTGTTGGAAGTAAGTACTATTGTAAAGTTCTATATGTTTTATAGTTGAATATGAAACTAATGTTGAGAGTGTCTAATGTGCTTATATAATAAATTTTTAGCGATATAATACAAGCATTTGGAATAATTTGATATCAATCTAATGGATGGAACGTACTCAAGAGCATTTTGAAAAGTAGTGAACTCAATGTTTTTTTTCACAAATTGATGAATAATAATTGAGATACACATTTACATGATATCAAAGTGAATTGGCTTCAATTTGCTAAAATTAATGATCTAGGGTTACTAATATGTACTTATTAGCACCCTTTGTTTTAGGAAGATGTCTAGTAGTACCCAATGCCACCTTGTCAAAAAAATTCACAAACACAAATGTTATGCAATCCCAACGTCATTCATGTTTTCCTCACCAATTGGCATTCCTTACATTGTGTTTATCATAACCCTTATTGTGTTTATCATATTGTGGCAAAATGACCAACCAGTGGCTTCTTCCAAAGTTAATATTTTACCAAAATGCCCAATCTTTCATCATGCATGTCTTGGGCACTAGCCTTTTGAGATACAATGCTTGGTGATTTACATATAATGAATTTCATGTTGAAATTTATCATCTTTTCTAAGTTCTTTTGCTAGGTTTTAGCTTAAGGTGTTAATGTGTTTAACTTAAGGCGTTGATGTATCTAATAGTTTGTAGTGTGCACATAATAAATGGTTATAGGCAATGCATGTATTGCTGAAAATTCATGATTTAAATTAACACACTAGAAGTCTTTTATGTGAAGCCATAATTGTTTTGGCCTTTGCACAAGCCTTTGTTGGCATGGAGAACCTTTTGTTAGCAAGAACAATTATCACCTCCTTAATTCTCCCATCTTTTTAATATGATGAAGCCCCGCCCCTTTAGTGCACCAACATTCACAATAAAAAAATTCAAGAAATCTAAAGTAGTACGTGAAGAGTTCAACCTTGATTTTCAACATTTCAAAAGTCATTTGACACATTTAGAACTCTAAGCAAATGTAAGAATTTTTTTTTTACCATAGTTCAAAACATGGGGTTGCATTATACCTTTCAATCTCAATTTGGTTTGACTTTGAAATATGTAAATCATGTAAGCTTACATAATGCCATGTTCATTTTTTAACACAAGTAACAAATACATGCATAAATCATCAAGGGGCCTCCTCCTCCTCCTCCTCCTCCTCCTATGCATAGTGTTATTTGGCTTTTGAATATTAATTTGGACCATATGAACTTAATTGTATTGAATTTTTTGAAGTTGAGGTTACTTTAAATACAATTGATGAATATTGGTCAAAAGCCTCCACCTTGAAAGCATGACCATAGGACAACTAATGATAAAGAGGAGCTTTTCAATTATGTTCAAGTTGAATGTCAATAGTGGGGAAAATTCAACCAACATTTTTATACATTACATTATGGTTGTACCCATAGTTTCAAATGTGCTAAACTCATCATCCTCACCTTCTTGTTTATGTTGCAAAAAAGTTATCAATTCTTAATGTTACTAAGCAATAATTTGGCCTTTCAAAAACATTTAATTTCATACTCACTTTTTTGTGTTGTGTTTTCAAATGAACAAAACATCCTTGTTAGGCAAGGCAATCTCCTACATCCAAGAGTTGTAATCAAAAACCCAAAACAAAAGTCTTGAGCATTATGAAAATGGATCAACAAATAATTTCATGCTTGAAGGATCATTTAATCTCATCATCACATTGGTCACATACAAGCTCTTGAAAAAGAAGATTTTTCACCCAAATTTGACAACAAGCACCAAGGATGATCCACCACCATTGAAGGAATGTTTGGTAGAAAAGAAGCTTGTAGTTCATGTGCACATCATGGGACATGAAGCTATCATTTGATTGAATTGCTTGAAACATATTTGTATTATCACTCACATGAATTTAGCTATGCAAGACCTACATTTAGAAGTTAAATACTTGAACACATGAATGTAGTCAGAATACAACAATCCACTCCAAGCATAACCAATGTTTAGTTTACACGTTTAAATTTTTTTATTTGGTTATTAGTTATAAAAAAATTACATTATGAAGGTGAAATTGCTAGAACCCAAACTCCATACATAATCAAAAAAATTTATCCATTTGTACTTCAAGTTAATTTTGATAATTTTTTCAATAGCATATTGAAATTCAATATCTTATATCTATTTTTTAAGAATTGGTCCTTTGTATCAAGTTTTTGATCACACATTTAAATGAATATTTTAATTCCAAATTATTTATTACTAAAGCATATGGTTTTCTTAATGCACTTTGAAACATTAGCAAGCTAATTGAAGGAGAAAGGGATGATATAAAACTTACTGTGGGTGTTGATGTTTAGTGACAAATGAAGCTAGCAAAATTGTTAAAGGTTTTTTCTATTCTTTTAAATTAAGAATTTTCCTCTTTTAAATTTCTAACTCTGGTTTTAAATAGCATCAACACGTGAGTTGCTTCAAATCTGTATATTATGCAAAACATAAACACAAAGGCACAAGTGTTTGTTCATAAATGCAAAAATAAAAACTAAAATCAATCTTTCAATTCAATTTGACAAATAAAACCTCAAAGTCCAAAAGTGAATTTGTTCATAAAATCAAAAGTAAAAACAAAGTGGTGATTTCTAAAAAAATTTTAAAAAATAAGAAAAAAGTTCAAAAAGTTCAAAAGTTCAAAAGTTATTCATCATCCTCCAATCCTGCTATTTATACCAAACATAACACTATTTGAAATTAAACAGTCATTAGTTGGTATAATAATTTTAAAACTCAAACTTAAACTATAACAACTACTAACCACATGTTTAAGAACAACTTGTTGCTATCAACAACCGATTATTATAATAGACCAATTATTGGTTCACATACTTTACCAATTACCTTAACACATGTTATCAGTTAACTTAACAGACCAGTTAACTTAAAGACCTATTATCCAATAATAATTAAACTAGTTTTCAAAATAATATTGCCTCGCCAATTACTAGTTGTGAACACTTAATTACCATGTACATAATTAAAAAATTGGGTTAACGTTAACCCCCCTTGAAAACCTGATTTTGTCCTCAAAATTAATCATCCAAAACTACAGGTTTTACTATTAGAATCAATTCATCAACGTGTTTACCTATTGTATCAACATGTTTAACCAAAGGAATAGATTCAAACCATAGACTTTCAACAACATGTGTGTCCTTCAATACTATATTTAGAGTCCTAAAAAATTTAAAGGCATGTGTGATAATGTCAATTAAGGTGATCTTTACTCCTAACCCAATATTTGGTATAATTAATGGAACAAGTTTGGGAGTAATAGGTTCTTCCAATTCTTCTACCGAAGTACTAATAATTATAACAAGTACAAATTCTTTGGGCATAGACAAAGTACAAAAACCAATGGTAAGCTTAGCTCCTCTGATTGGCTTTAGTTCATCTCTAGTAGTGACAATAGGTTCACTGTAAAAAGTCATAATTGCAGTTGTTGCCTGCATAGGTGAAAACTTCTAAGAAACAATAACAAGTACTTTAACCAATTTGTCACTAAACCAATCATATGTATAACCTTCAAACTATAATCGGTATGCAACCAATTCATTCAAGTAGGTATCCTCATCCGCACGAACAATCTCAAATTGTCTTAGATTTGTTCCTTTGTAATCTCTTATATAATTTGTCACCATTCTTTCCATTTCAAATTTATGTCTACCAAAGCATGATTTTGCATCTTGAACAAGGCATTACCCGAAAGAAATTCTTCAAACTCCTTCAACCGGTTACCATGTAGGTGGTTTGAAAAGCTTTACTAAACATTTGTCAAAGTGTCTCCAATTCACTTTTCAATTTTTGAATCTATACCCAAAGCTCATGGGTATGATTCTCCATGTCAATGTTGACCTCTATCAACTATTCCCACTACTATAAATAGGTGTTATCTAGCTCTACAAGATTTTTTTCTCGTTGAACATTAATAGCTTCCATCTTGCCATAATCCTTCATCAATTGGTCAATATGTAGAATCTTTAAGTCATTACGAGTTTTAAGATGAACTTAGTTCAACTCATTATACTCTTATTGTAAAGATTCAATCTTCTTGATTGCCTTTTCAGCTTTAGCACCTTCGGCAACCAAGTGCTTATTTTCTATTTGTAGTTTAAAGAATTAAACTTTCATAGTAGCTAGTTCCTTGTCCCTGTTCTGTAACGCTTGTTTGTGGTTAACCAATTCTAGGCAATAGGCATGTAACTAGTTGTTGGTGTCCTCTAACAAGGTCTTAGCAGAATTATACATAGTTTTCAAATTAGTTAGGTTGTTTATTATCAGAGGCCAAGTCTAAGCAACTAGGGCTACTTGCTCAAAGAAAAGTGTAACTCGTTTCAAGCTTTCATGTTGAGCGTAAGCTACCGACATTTCAAGAAAAATGTAAATAGGTTTAAGCTAAACTAGTTGAACATGTTTAAACTGAATTCGTTGAATTGGTTTAGTACTTATTGGTAACAAGTTGCTAACCTATTTTGTAGGAATAGAAATTTCCTGAACAAGTAAAGGCTTTTGGATTGTTACCTATTCAAAGTCATGTTCATTTTTATATTCCATGAATTGATCATTTTCCATCCTTATTTTTTCCTCATCAAACTGCATAGTAACATCAATTTCCATACCCTCGTATCCTCCCTCTATAATCATGATTCATTGACAAGTGTGAGGTTTTTTCTTCAGTGGCAAATTGGTTGGTTTTGGATTCAATTGATCCTAGGGTGTTGATGGTTTAGTTTTTATTTTCAACTGATGTGACTAACAAACTAGTCATGGTGATATGTTAGCTAAGCGCATTGATCAATGCTCATTAATAAATTGCTTTTTGGTGACAACTTCAAGAAAGGTTTTTCTAAATTTCTTCTCAACAACCTTCTTTCCCCTTTCCTGAACTAGTTGTAGTTTTGGAGAATTAACGTGTTTCTTCCTTTATGATTGGGAACAAATGTCATAAACAAACATCTATAACCAATCCAAAGTAGCAAGTTGTTGCCTTCCTATTCATCATTGCTAAGCATGCAACAATATGTTTATAGTGTTTTGTCAATCAAGTTAGTTTTATTGACATTTGTGGATGATGGAACATTAATTGACCTTCTTCCCTTTGTTTACCAAATTGAGAATAATGGCAATGTGGTTACTAAAGTAGGTAACCTTCTTGTTGGTAGATGATTTGTATAATTGTTGTAGACTTGGCATGTTATTCCTCTTTTATCTAAATTATATTCCATTATTCTTTGTTGACGAATGCATCCGGTCCAACTATGTTTTTGAGAGCGACTTGAGCCTTTTTGACCAATGTGTTCACTACATTAACTTCTCCTTTAGCACTAATGCCAAATTGTTGAGTGATTAGTGCTTGGTCAATAATGATCTTTTCACCACAAACGACTACTCTAATGCATCCATCTTCAATGGACTCCCAGGTGTGCAAAAATTCTTCCAACAGGTCTATTTGTGGAATTGTCTAATGAACAACAAACAAGCCACCCAAACCAACTTGTTTTGCCCATTGTCACTATTTGGATCCTACTTGGATCCATTCCAGCATTTTCTGGATTTCTTTCCCTTCAACAAGTGTTCATTTCTAGGTTATTTTGGCAAGTGAACCATCCTTTTCCATCTGCTCCTTTCCTTTGTGCCTTATCATGCACTTAGATTATGCCTTGGTGGGTAGGTACAACAACAAGTATGTCAAGGGAATTAGGTTCAACATCAAAGAACCCTAGCCTCCTTCAACTAGTTTTGACGAAAGGTCTACCAATTGCTCATAGGTAGGTTTAGGTTAAACATGTTCGAGTTGCATTGGTGGAACATAGGTAACGAGTTTGAAAATGTATCTTTTGATGTTTGGCATAATCTTCAAGAGTTGCCCCAAGTTGATTACATACTTGGTCTCCAAAATTTGAGTGTTGATGTCTTTCAAAATCTCCCCCAAAGTCTTCTCTAGTAATGTTGTTTGTGTAGTCAATGGAACAGGTTGCGTGCCAATAACCAATTGATTTACCGATTGTGGTAAACCAACCCAATTTGAATGAAGTGGTCTGTTTAATTCAACAAGTGCTTATGATGTTGAATCTTTCCCTTGTAACTCCGTGATAGTATGGAAAAATAAATCATGCATCTATTATTCAGTTTGCTAATTAGTTGTTACTTTTGCCTTCACCAATTCACATTCTTTAAACACTTGTTGTTTTAATATTTGGCTACATGTTGTGATAGTAACAATTACATTAATTGGTACATTACCAAGTTTAGAGGGTTGTTAAAGATATTTTTCTTTATGCCCATGAATTTCTTACTTCCCAACTTTTTCAATTATAAAATCCAAAACAACAACAAATACATTTGAAATCTAAAAATCTATGTACAATCCTTCAAGATGCACTAATTTTGTTATAGTTTCAAGAAATCAGAATTAGTAAAAAAAAATCATTTCATTTTTCCAAGTAAAAGAAAAACCAAAATGATTTCAAAGTTTGAAAGTATGAAAAGTTGATGCAAATATCTTTTCCTAAATTATGAACATGTACAAATTACTCAATGTTAATAAATATTCCAACTTGTAGTGAAAATACAAAATTGTATTAAGAAATCAAAGTTTGTACATTAGAGATTTAGAAAGTAAGTATGGAAAATAAAGATATGATGTTTTCTCATGTTTTACCATCCCTCCTTTATACTCTAAGTTTAAATTTTGAAATGCTTTGTGCAAAGCATTTGAACAATAATTAATTGATAAAACACCTTGTTTTAATCAACTAATACAAATCAACTAGTAAAAATGTAAGAAACAATCATAATTGTTAATAAAACTCCTTGTTTTAACCAACTAATAGACACTAACTAATAAAATGGTTATAAACAATCAAAATTTTCAAAATTTGCTACGTGTTTTGTAAACTATTTTTCTACCAACTACTTATTCTATTAACTATAGGTTATGTAGATTACTTGTTTAACAAGTGTCGTCGATTTAATTACTATTAGTTATACTATGATTACCAGTTCAACAAATGTCATCGGTTCAACATGTGTCACTGGTTTAGTTATTATGGGTTATACTGTGACGCGCCCCCTGGCTCCTTGATAGACTCCAAATGTGAGTTTGAAATGAAAATAGTGGAAGAGCAAAGAATCGGGGCATGCTCCCTGGCTCGTAGCACTTTGAAGGGTAGAGGGCCATGTTGGAACTCTGGGATGGGACTAGGAAGAATGACAAACACTTAATCACTCACTTGGATCTGCACAAAACCAAACAACAAGTTGGTTAATGCATAGTTGGAGCATTTTTTACGTTAGGATGAGTCACGGGCAAACTCGAACTCACAAGATTCACCACGGCCCAGACTTGGGGGAAGCCATCACCTTCCCCCTTATAGTATATTTTCTGCCTCTCCACGAGGCCCACATCCAAATGACATTTTGTCCCGGGACTCCTAAGTGGGAGTCTTGAAATTACCAAAGTTAGGACTTTTGCGACTTTGAGGCCCCATAACTTTGTGTGCAGACCTTTAATTGAAATGAGGTATGAAACAAAGTTATAACCCTCATCGAGAGCTTTCCAATGGTATCTCACATGTCACCTGCACGCAAGGAAATCGAAATGATTCCTGACTTTTAATGGTCAGGAGTCAAACTACCAATTTGACTCCTGGCCTTTCTTTTGATCATAAAATGTGTTTCAGATGTCCAAATGGGCGATGTGAGTCCATTTTAGACATTTACGTTTCAATAGCTTTCCAATGATATAAATTTTTATTCAAGCCATTGGGTTTTGACCCTTACAATCACTCTCTGAACATTCGGGAGTCCACCGGAATTCCAACTCCCAAAGTGGGAATACACTTGAAAGTGTGAAGGTTCTTTCTTCACATTCTTTTGCATTCCCGCGGGCATGACAATGCGACTCCCGGGCTTAGACTTGGCTTGCACCCTTGCAAGCCCTTTTGCTTTGGTCGCGAGCCCAAGGCTAAGGTTGTGACATACTATAACTACCGGTTCAACATGTGTCACCGATTCAGTTATTACCAATTATATTGTCATTACTTGTTCATTAACTACCAGTTAAAATATTGGTTCGCAAAGAAATCTAGTTAACAAGGGTTTTATTACTACAATGGCAATAATGGTTGGCTTAATTTAAAACATTTTTTAAATTTTTGTCTTTTTAAGACATTCAGATGCATAGTGTTTAGAGCTAGAACAAATAATACAAGGATATCTCAATGGTGCTTTAGCTAGTTTAACAGGTTGTGCAGTAACTTCAAGTACCAATTCAACAACTTTAGTGGGTACAATAAGCACTACAAGTCTTTCTTTTTTTTAATTATGGCATGTTTATTTGGCATGACTAATTTTACCACAATTTGAATAGGAAAGTTATTGTTTAATAATATTATAAATGATAATAGGTTGTGCAATCAGTTTAAATGCTAGTTCAATTATCAAAACTTTATAATTTGCTACGATTGGTCCACTTTCCTCATAGATCACTACAATTTCCTTATGTTTAATAGGGGTATTTCTTGCCATATTTATTATTGTTAATCTAAAGTATGGTTGCAAACTTGCCCTAAAAATAGTGGTAAGGAAAACATCAATAGCTTTCACTTACAAATAGTTAGCGAGTTTTAACAAACATTAGTAATAGACCTCTACCCATTCACTGACTTGAACTATAAAAAAAACATGTATTTTCAACTCATCTTTGCAATTGAATTTTAGTTGCAAGTGACATTTGTGATTAAAATCTCCTTAGTTGCCTTAGACAAATCGCATGCGATATTAATCATAAATGACAAAAGGTATTGGATGAAAAAACATATCAACAAATACAAATTCATCCTTTGATTACATTGTTTACATATTGTCACATGCAATTAAAATGCAACTATTTTGGTCATAATCGAAAACAAATGATGTGCTGCCACATGTTCCAATATTTAATTATTTAAAATATAATAATTTTGAAATAATTTAAGACATTCAATTCAAATGCTTAGATGATCTTATATTATGACACATGGTCCAATGTAAATATATCATGTGGCATTTAAAAATAAATTTGATAAAAATATTAATATTAGATTGGTAGGTAAGTCCCACCTTCCTAGGTTAAATATTTATTCATATAAGTAGATACTTAGGTAGGTAGGTACGTAGGTTGATCTCGGTGGGTAGGTCAAATTAGGTACCTACCTAGCTAGGTAGATAAATAGGTTAGGGAGGTAAATATTTTAGAATTGTACATAATTTAAAAATTAACTATTTTAAATGTGTATTTTCAAATTATAAATAGTGAACTAACAATTGCTATTAGAAAATAAATTCTTACACAAAATTTTAAGAAAAATATTAAACTAATTACATTAATTATTGTGTAATTACATTTATTATTGTAAAAAAATTTATAAGTCAAGTAATTTTGTTTTCTATTGGTAATTATTAACTAAATATATAATAATTTGCTAAACATAACATTAAATTTTATAATTATTATAAAATTATTATAAAAATAATTATCATGGATGATTAATTGCATAATTTTAAAAAAAAATATGCATATCTATAATTTGAATACATACATAAAAATATACCCCTATGTAATCGTAAAATATCTTTAGGATGCGATTAATTTGGTGATTATTGTGATTAATGGGACACATCAAGTTATTAATGAATGAAAATAGACTTAAAATCCATCCAACCAATAGGATGAAGTTTCTAATAGTTGCATCATAGTTGTGAGAATGACCAAAATAGTTGAAATTTGGTATTATAGTTGCAAATATTCCCAAATTTAGTCACAAATGACTACAAGTTACGTGTAGTTGCAAACAAAGTGGTTACATTTTGGTTAATTTTTACTAGTGTTGTTGTTGGAGGTTTTTCAATTGCCTATAAATTTATTCGTCATTTTTCATAGTTCGAAAACGTTTCTAGAATGCTTGTTTCAATTCTTCAAAGGTGCAATTGTGATGATCTTGTACAAAGTTTTTGCCCCATTCCGAGATGTTGTCTTGTAAAGTGAAACCAAATAGTTGATGATATCAGCCTCCATAGTCTCCCCATTAACTTTAATTGTTTTTTTAAAAACTCTGATATGAACATTAGGATCAATATCCTTCACATACGTTGGATATTGAAGTTTTCAATATGGTAGTTTATTGGTTGGTTCAAATCAAATTGCAATTAGTGGGTACCATGGTGGCATGAACATTTTTGGATCAAGTGCCAGCCATTCGTAAAATCCAACATGTGGATTAGGTGGAGGTCCTCCAGGTGGGTCTCGATCAAGTGATCCTCCTTTTCTTAACTTTCCTCCATTAGGCGAACCTCCAAGCAGTTCTCCATTTGGTTGTGGAGGTGAATTAACCCTTCTTGGTTGTTAAAATAAAACATCATCACCATGGACAAATAGTCCATTGACAATAGTTATATTAATTAATAAAGTTGTTGTTGTTGTTCGTTGAATAGGTACACCTTTAGGAATTTATACTGGTGATTCTAATTCAGAAGTCAATATTCTGATAGGATAATAAATTTGTTTCAATGGCTCAATAAGTGGCATTGATTATATTTGGGTGTACCAACTGCATATTTATCCTTTCTTCCATCAATTAATGGAGTAGGCCTTTGGTTCTAGAATAATACATAGAGTACATGTTAAGATCCATGGGTACAAAAGGTGGAATTGTATTATACCACATTAGATATGGTGGATATGGTATTACTTTAGGTTGTCTTGTTATTAGTGTTGTAACATGTTGCTACCAACCTAGGTATTGACTGACTGGTGCTAGGTGAGTAGTCAAATTTGGTTGTGATCGAATTTGTGGCATGAATACACCAACTTGTATTGCCGGCGTGTTTGTTGTAACGGGTGGTAAAAAAGTTTTGAGTTTTTCTTTCATTAATTGTTTCAATTTATCATCCACAAAAGGACAATTTTCTTGAATTCATGTCTAACTTGTTAACAATATGCATAGGCTATTGTAATTTCAATAGTGGGCTTTGGATTTGTAACTTGTATATTTTGCCAAACAGGTGTTCGTTCAATGCTTCCCATGACAGGTACATTCGGCCAAATAATTTGATTAAGTGGTTGTGTTGGTTAGACAACATTAGGTACTATGATTGCATCCATCGATTTTGCATGTTGTTGAAAACTAGATTAGTGTGAGGGTCTTTGATCCAAGTTGTGTAATTCCAATTAATTTAAAAGTTGATTACATTGCAATTTTGAATTTGCTATAGTTAGATTCAAAACAAGAATTGATTTGGATGTGTAGTACCTAACAACTTGTGTTGATTGGGATGGTATAATAATGTTGGGAATGTAGTAACTTAGTGTTACAAACTGCCACCTATGTGATGCAAAGGTTACTTCATCAACATGTTGAATAGGTGTGGTGTTTTGTCCACTCGGTCGTGCATTCAACCTCCATTGTTGGGATGACTGTTGAGATGTCAAAATTGGCCAGTTGAAGGTCCTTATTTTTCCCTCCTACTTTGTTGGTATTTGATGAAGAAGTAAATATATCATAATCAATTATTGAAGCTCATTGCTGGGAGCATTAATTGGTTGAGTTCCTTTGGCGTTTTAAAATGTAATTGTTCTTGTGACTAAACCACTTCATGAATGGGTTGCTATGGTACTCCTAATTTTAATTGCCTTTTAAAGCCCCTTGTGATTATTTTTGACATCTTTTATATTGATTAAAAAAATTGTTAATTCAAGTTATTTTAATCAACCAATTGCTGTTAAAATTAGAAATCATCAAGGCACAAAACACTTTTAGAAAAATATTGAAACTATTACAAATCCAAACTTAAAAAATTCAAAACAAAACAATCACTAGAAACCAAAAAGTGTAAGCATGATTGTTTATAATTTTGTGCCACTTTGTGGTCACCAAATCTCAAGGATATTCCTATTTTAAACTTTTAACTCAAGTTTTAAATAACATCAACATGTGAATTGTTTCAGATCTATATATTATGAAAAACAAAGACACAAAGGCATAGGTGTTTGTTCACAAATGCAAAGACAAAATTAAAATCAATCTTTCAATTCAATTTGAAAAAATAAAACTTCAAATTCCAAAAGTGAACTTGTTCATAAAATCAAAAGTAAAAACAAAAAAATGATCTCTAAAATAATTAAGTAAGAAAGAAGTTCAAAAAGTTCAAAAGTTCTTCATCATCCTCCAATCTTCCTATTTATACTAAACATAACACTATTTGAAATTCACCAATCATTAGTTGGTATAACAGTTAGAAAACTTAAACTTAAACTATAACAACTACTAGCCACAAGTTTAAAAACAACCTGTTACTATCAACAACTGATTATTATAATAAACCAATTATTAGTTCACATACTTTACCACTTACCCTAACACATGTTACCAGTTAACTTAAGGACATGTTATCCAATAATAACTAAATTAATTTTCAAAATAATATTGCTTCACAAGTTACCGGTTGGTAACAATTGGTTACTATGTACATAATTAAAAAATTGGGTGAACAAAAATTATTGACAAAGGAGTAGCTTGTTACTTCAATGGAAAACATATTGAAAATCAACTTAAGCATGATGAAACACAAATAAACAAGCTTTTGATTTTCAACTCGATCGAAATTAATCAACAACTATTGTGTGACAAAATGTAATTACATTTCATTCCTATTCTTTCATTTACTTTTACCTTGTATCTTACATGACATAGTTTTTTAGTTAATATGATCTTTTGAACCTTGAAGAAAAAAAGATGTAATTACATGAAATTCATCAATTTTTTTTTTTCCTAACATGGTTTTTATTTTCCAATTTTGTCAAGTAAGTGGACTAGTGATCATTCAGAGGTCAAATAAAAAGTATATATTTTTTAGAATCATGTTTTGTTTTGGTAGCCTCCAAAAATTCATTGTTTAAATATGGCAACTTTTGATTTTTTTCCCTTCAAAATATGGCAAATTTTGCTCATTTTTCCCAATAAACATTTTGAACATTTCACATGGGATTTTTTTCAGTCATTGCAATGGGAACTTTTGCTAGAAAAAAAACATTGATCACCATGAATGGTATCATATCACACATATTTCAATACTTTTTTGTAGAGTTTTCAAGCTTTATTACTATTCCCAATTTAAGCAGTTAGAAGTTTAATCACCAATATTTTTGTTATTGTTATCATGGTGTAGTATCATTAAATGCCTTTCTCCAAGGGGAGGCCATCATCCAATTATTTGTAGCTATGCAAATAGGTACTTTAGTTATTGGTCTCCAAGCACACTATTCAAAAATTATTCAAGTGCCCATCGTTTGTTATTTCAAGGTTGCATACTTACATGTGCAACACTCATCACCATATGTAAAATTGTAACACCTTTGTATACATTGCTTTTGTTTTGGTGCACTCAAGAAGTTGGGTATGAAAAAATTATCAAAAATTTTCATTCTTGCCAATGTGCCATGAAATGCTAGAAAATAATAAAGTCATCTATAAAGTGTTCAAGATATAGGGCCTTGATAATGTCTTTTCTAAGAATAAAAGATGAGCGGCGGGATACATGATAGATGCATGATGTAATAAAATAAGAATTAATCAAATTCTAAAGACCACCAATTCTATAACCATTAAAATTGGTGGTCCTTGGAGTTTGATCATGTATATTATGTTTTTGTGTTTTTGCATAGGGCGATACACATGCAAAAATATTTCTAGTTTTTACATGTGTGAGATTTGGAGTATATGATGAGAATAAATGTGGGTTTTGGCTAATTTGAAAATATTGATGAAAGCAAAGGAGGTGGCAATTTGAAAAAATTGAATCAGAGCATGTGCTTTTGTTTTCACATCATAGATTTCACTAAGAGTCGAGGAGCACCCTTGAAAATGGAATGGATTTTGGTGCATTTGGCAATTGTGTGTTATTTTTGGGTGGAGTGAGTGTTTTAGTTTTTTTCACCCTAAAAATTGCTAAAAGCAAAAGAACACATATGCAAATTGAAGAGAGTCTACTAAAAATCACTAGTTGATCTCATCACAAAGGTTGCTCAAAGTAAGGAAATAAGAGAGTCTATGACTTTGCTAGAAATAGTAAACAATTGCTTATGTGTGGGTGACTTTTTTGAGTTGAAAAGACCTTCCCACTTCCCTAGTTGCATGGGTAGGAAGGCACTTTGATTATAAAGATGGAAAGTAATAAGATCTTACAAATGGGATGAGGATCATTCGATCATCCTCAAGTAAAGAGAGAGAGAGGAAGAAGTTGAGGACACAACATCAAATTGTTTTTACCACTTCATAGATTTCACCTTAGTTGGTAACATTTTTTTACTAGTTTTCACGAATGTAAATATTTCCCAATGACACAAAGGAACGACAATTGTTTTTCCTATTTGACAAGCAATTAGAACAGATGAAAGTTGTGCTCTGCAATGAGAGTTTTTACAACATGTTTGAATGATTTTAAGAGAGGAATGACCATAATTGTTTTCTTCACGCTTTCATTGTGAATTTTGAAAATTTACCCCTATTTAAGGTGGCTTTACAGATAGTTTAGAATTCAAAATGAAATTGCAAATGCAAGCTCAACACAACTCCAAAGACAAGATTCCTTTGTGAATAACTTTAATGTATTTAAAATGAATTTGGTTTGTGTGTTTTTTGGGGGCCTATCTAACATTTGTTTTTACTTTCAATTGTGTTTTCTAAAGGTTTAAGGTTATAAATTGATATTTATTGTTGGTCACAATGAAAAATAGTTGACAAAAACCAATAGAAAACATTAGTGAATTTTGTTAATGGTGAAAATTCACCAAATTTCAACCTAATAAATATGATTTTGACCTATGCAAAGGATTTTTCATGGAAAAAATTGACCAAATTATCAGAACAAAACAATTCCAAGTCACAAAATTTTAATGTTAAGTTCAAGTAGGTAGCTAAGAATCCAAAAAAATCCTTATTGTTGTGTATATTCATATATGGTATGTAGCCAAATTTGGCTATTTTTTTTTTCCGTGGACGATTGTCAACTAGGCTACATAAAAAAATGAGCAAAACAAACACTAACATCAACATTTTTTTCTTCTAGCTAAATTTAGCCAGCATTGGTGATTTTTCTTTTCAAAATGGCTAAAAATTTGTGTTTTCCTTCCATTTTCTAGTACCCAGATTTCGACAATTTTTTTTGAAAAAATCACCAGATTTCTCTATTAGGTTCAAGCATGTAGCCAAAAATGTCAAGGGTGCTTAACCCTTTTTTTACTTTCATGTCCTGTTTATAGCCATATTTGGCTAAAATGTCTAATGGATTGATCACCATTTCAGCTACCTCACAATTTTTATATAAAAAAAGCCAAAACAAAAAATACCCCCATCCATCCACTTCAGCTACATCAAATCCATCCACACATTCATCCATCCATCTATACACCTGGCTGTCTTTGAAGCTAGCTGGCTGCTCCTCCTGGCTAGTGGCAGAAAGTATATTCTCCGTACCGGATCTTCTTCTTCATCCTGGTATATTCCAATCCAACGAATTAGGGTTCGCTGTTCCTCAGGGTTTTTAGGGTTTTTGGGGTTTGCTTTTCCAAGCACTCACAGCATTTTTCGTGGAGATTTGCTCGCTTCCCTTTGGAATGATCTCGCAGCAAAGAAGAAGAAGAAGAAAAATTCCTTAGAATCGGAGCGGGTTGGAAAACAGAGAGGGGACAAATTCCGGTGCTCTGCAAATTTGGGATCATGGCAATGGCTATGGTAGGATCTGCTGTTGCGGGAGGTGGCCTCACCACGGTGGTAGCAGCGGGAGGATCTAGGGATTGTGCAAGTAGGAGATGTAGCAGGAGTGGACAGGGAATGGCAACGAGCTCATCATGGGGAAGAGGAGAAGTAGAGTGCCTCAGGATGGGAGCTAGGCAGTCGCAATTTTGGAGTAGGACTAAAAATAAGGCTTTTGTTGTCGATGGTGTTGGGAAGGTGCGTCCATTTCACTCGCGGACTGTGAGTGCGACAGCTGTGAAGGAGGCCGCAACACCTGTTGCACCTTTTGTAGCTAATGGCGAGAAGAAGAACAAGAAGGTGATGATTGTTGGAGGTGATGGCTACTGTGGCTGGGCTAGTGCTCTGCATCTCTCCAAGCTAGGGTATGAGGTGGCCATTGTCGATAGCCTTGTTCGCCGTCTTTTCGATGAGCAGCTAGGTATGTATGTATGTCCGGCGTCTGTTTGCCCATTCCAACACTTCAACCCTAAACCAGCTTAGGAGGAGCAAACAAATCACTGTCGTCAGTGTGCTGAGAGAATGTGTGTGTTTGTGTGTTTGTGTGCATTAGGTATGCAGACGCTCACTCCAATTGCATCCCTTCAAAAAAGAGTAAAGAGATGGAAGGAAGTGTCAGGAAAACAGCTTGCAGTATACATCGGTGATGTATGTGATTTCGAGTTTTTGGAAGATGCTGTCCGAACATTCAAGCCAGAAGCCGTGGTGCACTTTGGTGAGCAACGATCGGCACCTTATTCAATGATGGACCGCAACAGGGCTGTGTTCACTCAACAAAACAATGTGATTGGAACAATGAATATCATGTTTGCAATCAAAGAATTTCTACCAGAGTGTCACTTGGTGAAGCTCGGAACCATGGGAGAGTATGGAACTCCAAACATTGATATTGAAGAAGGTTTCATTACCATCACTCACAATGGCCGCACAGATACATTGCCATATCCAAAGCAGGCAAGTTCATTTTACCATCTGAGCAAGGTTCATGATTCACACAACATTGCCTTTGCATGCAAGGCTTGGGGGATGCGAGCAACAGATCTGAACCAGGGAGTGGTGTATGGTGTACACACTGATGAGACAAGCATGCATGAGGAGCTTATCAACAGGCTTGATTATGATGCTGTGTTTGGAACTGCATTGAATCGCTTCTGTGTGCAAGCTGCTGTTGGGCATCCACTTACAATCTATGGGAAGGGAGGCCAGGTGCTTATTCTCTCTGCTCATCTGTTTTCTAGAGGTTCTTGTGTCCTCCTTCTTTTTCTGTCTCTTATTGGATTTGCTATGCAGAAAAATTGATAAGCATCTGATTGTTGTGTGCAGACAAGAGGGTACTTAGATATAAGAGATACTGTCCAGTGCATAGAGCTGGCAATTGCAAATCCAGCCAAGCTTGGAGAGTTCCGTGTATTCAATCAGTTTACAGAACAGTTTTCAGTCAATGATTTGGCCAAGTTAGTTACGAAGGCTGGTGCAAAACTTGGACTAGAAGTGAAGGCAACAAATGTGCCTAACCCACGTGTGGAGGCTGAGGAGCACTACTACAATGCCAAGCATACCAGGTTGGTTGAGCTTGGACTTGAGCCTCACCTTCTCTCCGATGCCCTTCTTGACTCCCTCCTGAATGTTGCTGTACAATATGCTGATCGGGTTGACATGGATCAAATTTTACCAGCAGTTTCATGGAAGAAAATCAGCTCAAAACCCAAAACTGTAGTTGGAACAGCTTGAAATTTCTAGTCATCTAGATGCAAGCCTATTACAGTGTCCTTCATACTGGTTTTTTGTGGACTTGAGGCTGTTGGTGAGTATACCATTGTGGCTGGCCAAGTTCCATTGCCAGCCATTATTATGTTTGTGGTAATTACAGAGGAAGTTCCACTGCCTGTGGAATGCTGTTTGTAATTCTGGAATACACTGTGTCAAAATCCACAGATAGTAGATTCAAAGTCTGCACAAAAAGTATGCTAGTTGGGTGTTGCAGGAAGTTGCAGTTCTAGTGGAGTACATGTTTGTTTCTTGCCAACTGCTCATTTTGAAAGAGGTATAGGGAATCATGAGAACTAATTGTGGTAGATGGATTCATACACAGAAGTGTGTGTGCCATTTCTAAAACAAAAAATCCAATTGCTGCAGTGCCTGTTCATTATTTCAGTATATCCTTGTCCACTTAGTCTAGGAATGAGTGAGATGAAGAAACAGCCCATATCTTCCCCTTCCTGAAAGATGTAGCGAACGAGTTCTCAATCTTTCAGTGGTGTTCAAAGCTTCAGCAGAATGTGGCTGGCAAGAGTGAACCAGCACATACCATTGCATCATGAGGGATGGATGGTGGGTCGACAGGTAACAATTTTCTTCGTTACACTCTTGTCCCATAACTAACCACCATGGTTGCATATCAGCCAAGCACTGATGTGAAACATTTTGTGAAGCTTCACATAAATCTCATATTTATGTCAGTGGATGCATTCTTCTTCCAACAGGGTACTCATGAATGTCTTAAATGAACAATATTTGGAGGTATCAAACATCAAGTATCAACACATAATTAGTGTCATTTTTCACCTCGGTTGTTAGATATTTATTACAAGACATTAATTTTTTGTATGGGTTTTATTTGTTGGTGTAATCTATTCTAGTGTGAACATGGTTTTAATTTTTTCATTTTTGGGGGCTTATTTTCAAGGTGTGTTTTTCAAATCTCATCTTTTGAAATAATAGATTTATATCCAAATACCAAAATAAATCTTTTGAAATCTGGTTCCCAGCAAGTTCTCACAAGTCTTAATGTGTTCTCCAAGATGTTCCCAATAGCACCACACTTTTATCCCGGATGCTTTGCTCACAATTATCCACTTTTCACTTAGATAAGTGGGCTAAAATGGAAAGGCATCTCAAAATAGAAACTTCTACAATGGAAGCTTCCAAATATATACATATTTTTTGGGGAGGGGTGATGGGCCATTCCATATGGGTCATGGCCAAAAAGTGAAAATAGGTTGAACTTGGGAAACCACACCCTTCTAACTAATTAAAAAATTAATAAGTAAACTATAATTACACTGGGACATCCCTCGGTAAACAATTGCGAAAGTTTTGTGAAAATGTTGCCAGAATTATTTCAATTTCATTAGGACTGAATGGGAACACCATCAAAGGTAATCAAATTGAACGTCATATTTTGAAGAATGGGCATGTGTGAGGGAGGGAAAGGACAAATCCATATTCCAAGGAATCTAGCAAAAGGAGCAAAGTGAGCCCATCAATGGATTCGAACCCATGTGATGGTACCCAAGGGAGGCCAGGCCTGGCCCAGGTCACAAGACGATTATTGTACTACCTTGGTAACTTATGTACAAATTATATTATTTTTAGAAATGTTGAATTTTTTAAATATTTTTTTATTTCCTTCTCAAAAGACCACATTTTTTGTGAAGGAAAATAATGATGAATATTTACATTTTTTGTGAAGGAAAATAATGATGAATATTTGGAAAATTAATTTGGAAAATATTCTAGGTTATGAATGAATTAATTATTCCACGGACACGAGCCCAAGCTGCCCATCTAATCTAATATGGTAGTCAAGTGAAGTTTAAAAGCATTACACAATTTGTATGTGCGACACATGCTTACAAAAGTGGAAGAACCCGCAGGGCATTTTGTAAAATGAAATGCTCGTGTGTGTAAAATGAAACACACACACACACACACACACACACACAAAAGCATTCCATTTTCCAAAACATTTTGCATTAAAAAAAAATGATACCTGGTGAGTACCCGTTTGGATACCCACCAGGTATCACAAGACAAAAATGAAAAAAATAAAATCGTCAAATATTTTTTTCACCATGTGATGGCCTTCCTTGGCTGCTGCACGCATTTCCAGAATCAGGCCCGCATCACAGCGCAGGCCATTATTCCGGTTATGTGCGCGCAGCGACCTTGGATGTTTATCTTAGAACTAATAACCTTCTTTGCCAGCTAGAGTTTTCGTTTCGAGAAACATCGTGTGGAGCAGGGCGGCTCTGAGTATGGAGAGTGGGGGCCTCCACCAGACGGTAGGTATTGCCGGAAATTATGTTTTGTAATTTCCAGCCTTACCAACAAGTGAGGCCCCACGCGCCGCGCCAAAAAAACCTAATTTTCCAAATTGTACCAGCAGGAGGAGGCCCCAGAGAATCCAAGAAGAATTGGGGATATCGTGTTGGGTACTCTCTCTCTCTCTTTCTTTCTTTCTTTTTCTTTTTCTTTCTTTTTTCCCCTCTGCCCGCCGGGCCAAAAGGTCGGGGGAAAAAAAAACACTCCCCCAATTCATTTTATAATCAGCTAATTACTGTCGGAGAATTATTACTACCGGCACCTGCCAGCTCAGCAACTAAATGCTGACCTGGTCGGTTCCCGGTCATAGCTGCAAGCTAAAGAAAGGGGGTTCTAAAGCTTCTGCGCCATTTGCCTGGGACACGAGGGCCAATCACCACTCCCGGAATACTGATGTGGCGCTTCTAGGTTGGCGACTTCCAAAAGGCCGGAGAGAGTTTGGGCTTGTGCGTTCAGACCTGCACCTCATTTATCCGGTCAACAGAAAGCACACAAAGTGCAGCCCGACGAGAGAGAGAGCACGAAAGAGGAGGAGAGGAGAGAAGAGAAGAGAAGAGAGAGAGAGAGAGAGAAAAAGATTTTGCTAAACGCATGCTCGCACGATTGCAGGATTCTGTCAGCTGTACAAGATTTGTCCTCCGTCAACTTGTGGTAGGGAAATGTCCGGAGGTGTGTAGAGGAGCTTCGCTTTTTTTTTTTTAATAATTTTTTTTCCTCCTTTAATTTTTTCGGCTCAAAGTTGTGGTTGCAAAACTCTGAAATCATTGCGAAAGCCGGATTCGAGAGTGAGGATCGTGCTGTATGGTTTTTTTTGCCGTCTTTCTGTTTTCCTTTGTAAACAGATCCATTAAGGTAACAGATCCCTTAAGAGACTCTCTTCTGGATGCGTTGCAGACTTCTCTCTGTGTTTCTCGCTCTGTGTTGTTTTTTTGGCTTGGCTCCGTGTTGGTTTGCTTTGCATGATGGTAACGGTGACATTATGCTTAGATTGAGAACCTTTTCATTTTCCTGCTTGTTGACAGACGGGAAGGGAGATGGAGGCTATGGTCCGACGGGCTCTAGCGGGACTTGATTCCGATGTTGAGGGTTTCTTGGAGGTTGGTTCTTGCAGGAGTTTTGTGTTTGCCGGCGGTTTCTTTGAAGGAAAGGCTCACTCGATGTTTGTTTTGTGAGATACATGACTTTCGGCAGTGAAGCGTAGAAGATTGAGAACAAGATCGGGAATAAGACTTCCAAGAAAAGAAAAAGGAGGAGGAAGGCGGAGGAGTAGTAGTAATGAGGCTTGTTGAAGGGACTCAAGCTTTGCAGAGGATGTTAGAGGAACGCAAGGACTTGATCTGCCCGTATCACTCGCACGAGCTTGCTGCACATCAGTGTGGTTCCATCCTTTTGCAACAGATCAACGCACCGCTGCAGGTCGTGTGGTCGATCGTGAGGAGGTTCGAGAAGCCACAAGCGTACAAACGCTTCATCCAGGCTTGCTCCATCACCACGGGAGATGCCAGTGTTGTAGGAAGCATTCGAACGGTGCAAGTGGTGTCAGGTATTCCCGCCACTTCCAGCGTCGAGCGGCTCGAGATACTGGACGACGACCAACACATCTTCAGCTTCAGAGTGCTCGGCGGTAGCCATCGCTTGCAAAACTACTGGTCTGTTACATCGTTACATGAGCTCGAGATCGGTGGCAGGCTTGTGACCTTGGTCATGGAGTCATATGCTGTGGATGTTCCAGAAGGCAATACGCGGGATGAGACACAGATGTTTGCGGATACCTTTGTGAGGTGCAACCTGAAATCTCTGTCTAAGGTTGCAGAGCAGCTTGCCATGCAAGAAGAGCTGCAGCTGCTGGACACTCAGCACAAGGTGAAGTCTTTGCTGCTGTTTCCCGCACCCCTTTGTTTTTTTCCCCCTTCCTTTCTGAGGGACTACCATGTTTGCCCTTTTGACATCAGACTCTGCCAGAACTCATCTGCAGATTCTGATATATGTCATTCTTATGCAACTATGTGATAGTAGACCAGTCAATCCTTGGATGATCTGAAGATCGCTCAATCTCCTCCTTGTGTGTTTGTGTATGCAGGATTAGTGGTGTTGTGTCGGAATGGAACAAATTACCATCTCTATGAAAGGTTCTCTGGCAATGGGAGGGTTGTTGAGGTTTATCTCCATGCATGGCTACTACATACAGACTAACAGTGGTCACAAAGGAATCAGTTCATTAGAGATGTCAACAAAGTTGTTCCTGATCTGAATGATCAGATGGGACTATTGTTGTTGTGGTGGCATCAGTTTTGTGTTTGAGCAACCATCTGTATCTGATCCTCACAGGAGCTTGAGGTATCTCTGGGCTCCTTATAGATGGAGATGAAGGTGCACTATTATCTGTAGATGAAAGTGACAATTCTGGCACTGGACAACTCTCAAAGATAAGGGTAACATGATGTGGATTGAAAGGAAGTGGGATTGGTTCATGCAGTGATGGAGCTGTATGGTCCCAAGAATAGCTGGGGTTTGTATGTGGACAAGGAATAGCACTGAAGATGCATTTGGTGAAGTAACTGTGCTTTCTAGGGCTGTATTGCAGTATACTTTCACCATTTCATCTCCATAAATTATGCTTGGATATTGGTGTTGAGTAGAGCTTGTTGTACATATATCAGCATGAAAATGTTGTGACTTTCCAACAGCTCAAGTTTCAATAATGTATTTTCGGCTTCTTTCTTTTCTGCTGTTTCTGAGCTTGATATGCAGGTGCAAACTATCTTGGAGTCTTGAAGTTGGAGTCTGAACCATTGGATGTCAGATGCCAGCATATCAGCTTGTCCCTGAGAGTGCTTCCCACATTGCATGCTTTTCTGGGTGTCAGATGCATCCAAGGGAATTCATCAATTTCAGCAGTTTTCAGTGACATCCATCACTACATACCTACTTGCTGTAAGTATTGAACTGTCAATTATTTCTTGAAATGGCCCCTCAAGTGATCCTTCTCCCTTACTCATTTTGCACAAAACCCTTTCAATCCTTCTGTGTTATCCACTTTTCAGTCAGATAGCAATTGTTTGAGTGGTGGATGGAATTTGACCCAATGCAAATTTTGGCTAAATCCCTGATCTGAAGTGCAAGTCGGTCACTTGATATCTTATACATCAAATTGACCACTCAGTTGCTGTCACTTCAAGTAACAGCTGTAAGATGTCACTTCATTGTGTGTTATTGTAGGAGAAGATGTTGTGTAAGAGCTAAGTACTGCAAAAGGGTGTGCTGTACCACACACCCTTAGTCTAACATAAATCTGAACCTAAATTGTCACTCCTGGATTTTGAGGCATTTTGCAATGCTTTGTTCCTATGTAGTCAAGGTCTTGTAAACACATCAACACATGACTTGGTGCTAGGTTCATGCAACAAGTATCAATTGAACAAGTTAGCAGGGGATCAAGAGTGTGTCTCTCATGTTAACTCCACAGCATGTAAAGTGGAATCAATTAGCAGTGAACAAAAAGGGAACTTTCTGGGTGTGTCTGACCCCCCATGCATGTGAAGTCCCTTTTGTGCACAACAAGATTCACCTAAAGATTCTCCATGTGAAGTTTCCTTGTAGATTTTGGTCTTTGGAGTTTGTGTAGTGTAAAATCCTTGAAAAGTGTTCTTTTCACATGCTGTTCTTGCTTTAGAGAAGATAAGGAATAGAAATGACTTTTTGTACTAGAGAACTGGCCCTGAATGGTGGATGCTACCAGATAAGCCTTCAGTGTGCAAGCCCTGGTCGGGCAGGCACAGGGAGGGCGCACCTGGCAGAATCCCCAGTTCACAGCCTATTCCCTAGTGTTGAACAGCCAGGGAAGGCTAGCCAGAGTGCACGATCCAATGGATGCCTGTTATGACTCTGTTGTGGATGAACTTCAACTGAGCTAATATCTGGTTTCACCTTGGTAACCCATTTTGAAAGAATTAGGTCATAAATGTAGGTTGATAGGTAGGAAATTAGGTGATTACTAACTAAGTGGATACCTAGTTTTGACTGGTAAGTGGGTATACTACTGAGTAGGTAAGGGCTGCTTTGATTACTTATATGCTAGGTTGTTAATAGTTTGGTAGTAAAAGAAAGCAACTGAGCTAACCACCATGGTTAAGTAGGGAATTGGAGCTCAACAGAAAACTGTTTGCTGATCATGTACCATCCATCCTTCTCGGTGGACTGGTGGGTGCTGGTTTCCTCTGGCCAGTGAACACAATGATAACTCCAGGGAACAATTGCTGAATCTGCAAGGATGCAGAGTTCCTTACAAGTTCTGTTTGGACTTTGGGCCCTCCTAAGTTCTTCATACTCTCACACAAGTGGTGTAGATGTGATCCAAAAGCAATTTGATGGAAAGAAGCTCCAGGAGATTGCATGTTTGTGAAGTCTTTTTTTTTTTTGTGACCATGAAGATCCATGGGTTTGCTGTCAATACAAACAAAGCAAAAGGTGGTGGAAAGAAGAGGAAGCTTCAAAGGAAAGCACTCAGGCTTTTGCTGCATTTTCTATGCTTTTTGGTTTGGTGGGTTTTTCTTGCTTTGTTTTTTCTCCTTTTTCCTCTTTTATTAGGATTTAGGGTTTTGTTTTTCTTGGGGTCTGTTGCTTTTTGAAAAAAATCCCCCTCTCTTTTTCTTTTTGAGAAAATTGATGGCTGCACTTCCCTTGGATGAGGTTCTAAACTTTAGTTAACTTTGCAACCTAATAAGTAGCCTAAGCTTCATACTATGGTACCTAGAATTTTCACCTTAGGGTGGGCCAACTTTCATCCTACTGTTTTAGGTCACCTAGACTCTATTTTATGCTACCTAAGGCTTTTCACCTTAGGATAAGCCTTTGCAATATCTGGGTCAATTTTGGTGTTCTGTGCCTAGGGCCCCTTATTTTGGCCATGGCCCCACCATGGTGCTTTTGACCAAGCAAACCCAGTTTGGGTGATCCCTCATTAATGTACTAGTCACAATAGCCAATGGCAGCTGCTGTCCCTCCCTCGATAGCCAGGGCACCCTTCCACAATACCCATGGGATTTTTTGATTTTAAATTTTTAAAAAAAATCACATGGGAGGTGGTCAAATGAGGGGTGCTGAAATGAAGGGCAGAAATAATTTAAATGAATTTTGGGTTTTTTTTTTACCATGTTACCAATGTAGGTGCTTGTTCACCCAAGGCGGGTTTTTGGTAATATTTAGTGATGTAACCAAACTGGCAATCATTATGGAGTATAGTAGCTTAAGGGATTTTGGCCATAGGCAAATGGGTCTATTTTTATATGAGGATTTCTGAAAGATAATAATTTGGACTTATGTTGAAACTTGAGAATAGTTATAGTGTTATAATATCTTGAAATATTTTGGTTTCTTTTAGAGGGTTTTTTGAGAATTGTACTTTTCCATGGTGAAATATTTGAGTTTCCATAAAAAAATTTCTTTTGCCTTAAGATAGTTTTTAATGTAAATGGCAAGGCCACAATGTCACATGGCCCTTCTTTGCTTATTATGGGTTAAGTGAATGCGACAATAAAGAGGAATAAAAAGTTATTTTGCACATCATCCATTATTGTATGGAGTAACTTATTATTGGAAGATTCTTAAATCAGCAACCAGTCCTTATTGCACGCAGTACAAAAAATAATGCTTACTTCTTTTTTTCCCTGACTGCCCATCTGCCCAGCCAATAATATGTGTCTGGTGATGTCCAAATACATCTTGGTGCTAGAAAAAAATTGTGTAGAAACATGCACACATGGACCCAAATTGTATCTGGGCAGCATCCTCTTTTTTTTTCTTTTTTTTTTTGAGAAAATGATGGATTGGGTCAAAGGGCAGACATGAAAAAAAAGAGAGAAGGTACTGCCTGCAGGACCCTTTGATAATTTTGAATCTCTGCAAAAGGATTACAACAACCCTTTAGGACAAAGTGCTTGCAACAAGGTCCACCCCCTATTTGGGCACCTATTGGTAGTGTATATCATATGAAGCATAGCTACACATTGAAGAGTGTACTTCATCCAAAGTACAAGGCATTTTAGCAGCACTACCAGAGGACCACGGAAAGATGCTAAAGTGGTCAAGGGTCCTAAACGTAGGCCGTGCAAAAGTATTACTGCATTTCTTTTTTTTCACAGGTTCATTGGGCAATTGGGCAGGCAGGACAAAAAAGAAATGGAGATCCGTACTTTTGTACTGCCTGCATTTTAGTACCCTCGGCTGGTTTGCCCATCGTCTTCCCGGGGAACCTGTTCTTTCATTGGGATCCACCCATATAGATACCTACCTACCTACCTACCTACCTACCCAGATAGATACCTACCTACCTGCAAGGAAATGAGAATATTCAAAATAGGTATGTACTATCTACATTCCCAAAAAGTTCCCTTTTTTTTTTGTAAAAGAAAAAAATCACTTTTTTATTTGCTCAGCTGCCTGATGCATGCATGTTTGATCCCAGGGTTTTTTTTTTTTTTTATAATAATTTTTTTATTGAAAATTTGATGAAAGTCCCCCCCTCCCCCCCTCCAAATAGCAAAATTATTCGAATTTACACTAGTAAAAAAAATTTGAAAAAAATCCAAGATTTAGGAAACTTTCCAAAGTCGAGGAATTTTTCTAAATTTTCACAAATTTTTTGTTGAAATTAGATGAATGAAATTTTTTCCGGGATTAAAAAAAAAAACACTGTAAATTGCTGCTATGAAGATTTAAAAAAAAAAAGAAATTGAAGGTCAATTTTTGTTTTTTCAAAAAGGGGTCGGGTTTATAGATACATGTCCGGGGTATGGAATCTCTGACACTCAACCCAGTGGTGCAAGTCGTGGCCCTTTAGGAACAAGTCCTTGTTAGGTCACCCGTTCGAACTCGGATTCGCACAACATCGTCCTCCTTCTCCCTCTTCATTGCGTTGAGCCCTCCCCCCCGCCCTTCTCTCCACGCACACACGCACGCTGCTCTCGTGTGGCGCACTGCGACCCAGAGCCGAAGCCTAAAGCCTCGGAGAGGAGGAGGAGGAGGAGGAGGAGGAGGAGGAGGAACAAGAAGAGGAGCAAGAAAAGAGACAGTTTTGTAAAGGAGACTATCCGTGGTGATGCAACGTTGTGTGGATTTTTTGTGGTTCCTGGCTGCTGCTGAATTCTTTTGAGTTTGGTTTGTTCAGTGCGGAGGTGGTAGTGGTGTTTGGTGGTGGTGGCCACGAGGGAGAGGGATGCTCATCTTTCACAAAAAGAGGGAGAGCAAATGCATTGAGAAGTTCGTTGTGATTTGGACGTTGTTTTAGGGATTCCGTTGCACAGGCGGGAATAGAGGAAAAGGGTCTACCGTTTGATGAGGAATCTCGTGCAGTGCGTTGCGGAGTAGGAGGAAAGTGGACCAGACAGACAGGATAGGACAGACAAGACAGACAGAGATAGACACAGAGACACAGAAAGACGGAGGTCGAGATAGATATTCAGTGGCAGAATGGATTTAACCCTAATTCAGGAAGCTTTTGATCGAGTATCCAAGAAGCAGAAGATAGGCTACACGAAGACGCAGGATGTGATCGACAAAACGCTTCATGAGCTCCAGGTAGCTGTGCAGCAAATGAGTGACATCTCGGACTCGTCGTCGACCGACGACCAGAGGCCTCTGCTCATAGGATTGCAAGGGAAATTGACCGAGCTTGGACCGTCGAATCAGGTACGCACCTTCTCGCCACATACCCTATCTTATCTTCCCAGATCACTTGCTTTGAGACTTCTCTCTATGGAACTGTAGAGTTGGTACATGCTCATCAGACAAGAAGAAGAATGGGTTGAAAGGGAGAAAGTATTATTGAGGTGCTCCAGCCATGCATATGTCCTGCAGGAGATTCTCTTAGGGTAGAGATTCTCTAAGGTTTTGGCAATCCTTGCTGTGATCATGGTCGTCATACCCCTTTGACTACCTACGCAGAGCTTTAAAGTGACCAGATTGCTTTTGCAAAGTCATGAGTCATGATGTCTCCACTAACATCCTCTCAGTAGACCTCAAAGTGTAGGCATGGTTGTTCAGACTCAAAGTTCAATATGCGACTTTCATGGATTCTTTGTACAGATTTTTGTGAATGCAGAGTATTATCTGTGACTTTTCTCCACAGTCCAGTAGTTGATGACAAATCCTTGGCATGAAGTTCATGTACTTTCTTCTTCAGTGTAGAGTTATCTCAATGTTCAAATTTCATCCACATAACCTAATTTTCATGTCTGAGTTGTGCTGGTGTTTGTGAAGCTGTGAGGGTCTTCATGTGGTTGGTGATGTTTCTGCTTGTTGAGCTCTCGCTTTATGGCAGATTAAGGGGCTGTTAATATGTTGTATGGCATTGCCTTTCTTCTTACTTACTACCAGTGTTTGCAGGTGGGGGCTTTGCAGAAGGATGTAAACCTGGCAGTGAGTAAATATGGAAAATTGCTTGACAGGGCCTTTTGTACCGATATAGCAAAAGCATACAGAGAAGCAGAGTTTAATGGACATCTCATCAATGAGATTGTGGCTGTGCACTTCTACCGCCAAGGCCTGTTTGACTTGGGTGATTGCTTTGTGCATGAAACTCAAGAACCCAATGCAATGGCACTTAAGACTCCTTTTTTCGAAATGTATCAGAACTTGGAACAGTTACGGGCAAGGAATTTGGAACCAGTGCTAAATTGGGCAAGGCAGAACAGGCCTGCATTGCAGAAGAAGGTTTCCCACCTCCTCACTCCCTGTCTCTGTTCCATAATCACTGTGTTTTCCTATTGCTTGTATGTCACATGAAAAGGCACATTTCTGGTTTGATAGGCCTTTTGTTCTGCCACAGAATGGGCATTACCTAACCCTATGTTTCACATCTCTAATGATAGGGGAGTGCCCAGATTATGGAATTGAAGGATTTTGGGGTTCAGAATGCCCAGTCATATTTACTCCAAATAATTTTATGGGATGTTGTAGTAATCTGACATCTGCTGTTTTGTGATGATGCAAACAGGGCTCATCCCTCGAATTTCAGTTACATCAACTCCAATTTGTGCATGTGCTTCACAATGTTGGGCGTGCTGAAGCCCTGCAGTATGCAAGGGCATCATTTGGTCCATTTGCATCTTGCCACATCACTGATATACAGAGGCTTATGGGTTGCCTACTTTGGGCAGGCCGCCTGGAAGCATCCCCATACTCGGATCTGCTAGCTCCCTCCCACTGGGATGCAGTCGCACTTGAATTTACCAGGGAGTGCTGTAATCTTCTGGGCCAAGCATATGAAAGCCCATTGCAAGTGACGGTGTCTGCAGGATCACAAGCCCTTCCAACATTGATAAAGCTTGTGACAGTCATGGCAAATAAGAAACAGGTGAGATCCTCCAAATCAATGTTTGGTGTCTGTGTTGGTGTCTTTGTGTACTCCTGCAGACTGTAACCTGGAGGTCTGTAGTCTCCAACCTCATGGATCACTAGTTTCAAGTCTTTGGCAATATCCATATTGTCAAGGCATGTGGTCATCTATTGTCTTATGTCTTGGTCACAGTACAGCATGACTGATCCCAACTTGAATAACATTGGGGGCTGGAGCCACATGGAACTGTGAATTCTTTCCTGGAGGAGATTAGCCATTTGGATATCTCTGATCATTGCCACTAGGGCTTATGAGCAGGCTGTGTCTTCTTGTTTTCCTCTTTGGGCCTTGTATCTGTGTGGGGTTGGCACAACTTTGTGCTATGTGTGTGGCTCCCTACCCACACACAAAGACAAGATGTTGCTTGTCATAAACATCAGTGGGAATAGTCTCTTGGAAACTTTCATCCCCCCTGACAGCTACTAACCCTGCTTGAGTAACCGCTCATCAGCCTCAGCCTCCCATTTTGGATTGCCAAATTGATAGTTTTCTAGAAACACGTGGAGTCCATTTATTTTCAGGTGGTCGCAATACTATGTGGTGGGTAGTGTACAACTGCATGGTTTCATATGAGCAATTAAGGGTCAGACTAAGTTGATGTGATGATTGTGTGGTTTACTTGCAGGAATGGCATACAATGAAACAGCTGCCTGTTGAAACTCAACTGGACAATGCATTTCAGTTTCATTCCATATTTGCATGTCCAGTATCCCGTGAACAGAGCACAGCTGAGAACCCCCCAATGCTGATGGCTTGTGGTCATGTCTTGTGCAAACAGTCAATTCAGAAGCTTGTCAAGGGCAACTCAAGGACATTCAAGTGCCCTTACTGTCCATTGGAAACCACATCTTCTCAATGTCGACAAATTTATTTTTGACGCAGAAAGTTATGTTGGTGCTTTGGACCTCTATTGGTATTATCGTTAGAGATACTGAAATAGAGCCACTTGCATGCTCTGTACAGAATTCATGGGGCTCAATTGTAGATGGATCAGATGTCCATATAGGTACACCGTGACCAGTATATTGTGTTAAATGGGTCTCTGTTTGTGATGTAGCCTAGAAAACATGGGGCATTATCAGGGCTGCTTGATGAGTACTGAGGTGCATTGAAACCTACAAAGTCAACAAGCGCAACTTAAGTGGTCAAATCCTAGCCTGATTTAACTGGTTATGGATGTCCAGAACCAATTATGTGTCTTTTCAGTGCCCAAGGAAAGGTTGGTTTCACCACCCTTGTGAAGGTGGCATAAGGAAAATGCAAACACCTTTGTTATGGGCCAGGTTGTAGAAGTGAGGGGAATTCAACTTTGAACTATTTCACCATTCAAAAGCCAGGTCTCTTGCATCTTTTAAGCAACACTCAGTGCAGATCTTACAGCCTTAACTGTAGAGCAGCAAATTTCAGTGCTTTCCTTCGCCTTGCCACATCAGAAACCTTGTCAGCAGTACAATCCAACAAAATATTTTCTAGCAACAGGTTGATTTCCACATCTGATTGGTTTAAAATTATTCTATTGAGGTGTTGGGATGGGCCATCCACTCTTGAAACCACTTGTGGCCAGTTGAACTCGAGTATGTTGAAGCTTTGCAGGATTCTGCTTACTTATTTATTCATTCAGTTTGCTTGAATTATTTTATTTCAGTTTCTGGGTTGCTTTTCACTCTCATTTTCAAATGCTGTTTGATCAATAGAATATGAAGTAATACATATGTCACATTTTGCTGTTACACAAATAAGAATAAACTACCCTTGAGCAAAAAATTTCCTACTTTGGGCATTCATAAATGCGTTCTTTATTTCTGAATCTATACTAGTCAAGCAAAGCCAATAAAATCATAGGGTAAAGAAATCAACGACTAGAAGTCACATTGTCACAACAATAAGTCCTTGAAGCTGATTCTGGACCTCATCCCTTCCATAATAATTCAGCAAAACTAATTAGTGATAGTAGTTAATGCCAAGTTATGGAAATATATTTACAAAAGGAAATGCTTTCTTCCATAGATTGATACTATTTACACAAGTTGTAGGAGACTCCAAAAGGAGTCTGTTGTCACGCCCATTCAATTCCCTTTGGTGTTGTAGCCTAAAGAGATGGCAACAAATATGTTCTTATCGGTGTTCAATTAACTTGGGCTGATTGTGTGAAGGCAGGTCACATCAAAAGGCAATGACAAGTCAATGAGCACAACACTCCTAGAAAACAAGAGATTGCAATTATCAAACACGTAAAGAAAGAATGCACATTAGTTCAAACCCAAAAATGAACATGTAGCAGATGTCAATCCTAATCCTGCATAACATTGCACTCCTTACATGTTTCTCCATATAGCAACATCTGAGCTTGTTGTATGGCTTCCATGATATTTGACACCGAAAGCCATATTGATGTGCTTATGGAAAAGATTCCACAGATGCACTCCTGTCATTTTGGGTACAACTTGCTGTGAGATTTAACCTGGTTGCCATTGTGTCCACCATTCCCAAAAGAGCAGCATTAGTTGGGCTCTTCAGCTTGAAAGTTAAAAACTGTGAACTGCATAGCCTTCTTCACCTGATGTCAGCATGCAGAAAAGCTTTTGGAACCATCATGAGATAGCTCAATGAACAAGTGCATGCTGCATGATAAATTGTTCCAACCAACATTATCCTTCCATGTATTTCAAGAGGAATGATGTTTGACAAGCTAATGTGCAAGCACAGCACAAGGCTCATATGACAGTAAGTTTTTTGCATTAGATGCTACATGGCATTGTCAATGTGGAGATTGATCAGAATGCAGAGGTAACCTAAATCAGTAGTGAATTCAACATGACAACTTTGAAATCTGAATTCTGTTGTAATAATGTAGGTCACCTTGGTGGAAAATGAATGGAGTAACATTCCTTCCTTGTTATTGCATCAATGACCGAGTGATTTCAACACAGCAACACATAGGAGCACTCGTTTTTATTGCATTGGATGCTATATGTGACCGGCAGGCAGAGTATCCTTCCTGCACACCATCAGCGTAGCAAATATGTTCAGAATGCCTGGAGTGAATTGACTGAGCTTGAATCTTTTGACATTTTCCTGGTGGCACCTCAACAACACAGCTACTATCCAGTCAAAACTGTCATGTCCAATGAATCTCTCTCAACAGTCTTCACCTTCTACTGTACAAGAATTGTCCTCTCCTTAACCAGATAGCAGCCAAATTAAATTTACAGACAAACATACAACAGTGATGTTTAGATAGAAGATGTCAATAGCTGCCAAATACCTCCTGCAAAGCTGTGATGAGACATGCCCGTTTGGGTGTTGCTAACTTCGTTCTCTTTGATATCTGCAGTAATCACACAATGTCACAAGGTCCACTATCAGGCACAGACATCATACTGTGAGATACCTCACTCCTACCAGCACACAAATAAGGAGAAAATGAACCGGCATCTGCCAACAAGCATTAGTGAGGATTGCTTCACTCTCAATGGTAATGAACTGTTTTTCCAAGGTGGATACTATTTATCATATCTAATAATCATGATGTACCTGCCAGGTCTGCACTGAAAACACAGAAGAGCTAGGCCCCCACTCTTTGGATGACCAGTTCATCCAATGACACATATTTTAGCTGGGTTGGTCAGTACTACATGCAACTTGTCTCATACACCTGCTGAGGTCTTGTGAGATGGCCATAAGCCCTAGCGACTTAGCTACTGGATTAAGAATTTCATGGTCATTCCCAAAAAAGAAGGTGATTTTTCATCAACTGATAAAATGCTTGAACAGCAGCTTGGAAATAGCATGAACTTTGCAGTACCTCATCAAGCTCAATGTAACCAACTTGCAGATTTGGATCACTCTCTTCAAGCATGATGTCAAGTAGCTCTCTTAGCTTCTGATTGGCAGAGACCTCCTCCTTGCTCCTAGATTTTTCTCCACTTCCTTTACCATTTTCAATCCAACCCCAGCCATTGGCCATTTCAATCATTTCCTGGATATCACTGCCATTGTGTAGAGGGCCAGTCCAAAGAGGTCCTGACAATGTCACTGTGGAAGACCCCTGTTGCATGACATCAGATGATGTGTCATTCCTTGCTAACATGCACTTGCTTTTTAACAGTTACTTGAAGTGGCCTGTTGGCCACATTACAGCCACTAGCAGCCAAAGTCTGTCTATTGACTTGAGCTTTGATTATTGAGTCCGCCTTGAGTGGCCTACTGCACATCCACCCCCCTAAACTCAAACTAAACAGTGTGCAAACTTGATCAAGAAAGGGCCTAAAATTCTGGCATAAGAAAATCTTTTTAAGAGTGCAATGAGATTGCGGTATCAACAGATTACATTAGTACTAGATACCAACACTGCTTAAGACTTTGAGAAACACTCAGGGTGTAAGGACACTGCTCATATTGCATGGGGAAATAACCACCTGTGTGAATGTTGAGCATGAGCATGTAGATTGACCAAGACAGTTCCACTTTACCACTTGTGTTTCACCACAGATGCTGCAATGAGATACAAAATTGTAATGCCTGCAGACACTTTGGAAATACCTTGTCAGCTCAAATTCTCAAAAGCAGTATTCCACCAAGATCGGTGCTATTGCTTGAAACATACACATCTCAGTAACCCTTCAGCAAGGTAGTTGTGCATAAGAATTCACCAATAAGTTCAGGTCTACACACTGGCTTTTCTGAGCTTGTCCTGGATGCACATGGAGCATAACTCGAAAGACAGGGCCATGAAATGAGTAGTGCGAGAACATTGGGTAAACATGCATGTTCCGCAAAGATGCCTCTCGCACAACCCCACCAATCAGCATTCGAATTCCCAGCTCATTTGCAAAAGGCATGGGCTTCACAAACGCTCCATAAGATGCCAAAACGCTGCAAACCCCACATCCTATGGTTAGTCAAGACACACACAATGAGTGTAGACTGGAAGACAATGGGTTAACCAAGAGATCAGGAGAGTTGAGCTTTCTGGACTGGTGTAGCATGAAGGAATTATTCAGCTGGGCTATTACATTGCAACTCACGTGCTGAACTCTTTAATTAAATCCTCACAGGAATGGCTCACACAGAGATAATAGCATAAGCAGGTGTCTGCACCCAATAAATGCCCTAAGCTGGACAGGATTTGTCATTCTGAATCCCAATATGGGCCATGCAACTTTTCTGGCCATTCTACCTGAGCTGAAATAGGTTTACCTACTCTCAGAACTTGACAAAAGAGCCAGAAAAGCAGAACAAGTTTGGGTATAATACTCACTTATAAGGACGGTGTCCCCCTGCAGAGAATCCATCAGTTGATGTCACATACACAAGACCTCCATGCAGTACTGAAGCTAATGCTGAACCAAGGAAAATGGAATCGCTGCCAAAAGAGTCTATGTCAATCAAGTCATAGTAGTCCTTTTCCATGTAACAGTACAGCAGCACTCTATTTACATCTTCACTTGTGATTCGCCAACACTTGGAGATCCCTTTTTCCTCCTGGTCCAGCATAGTGGTCTTCTGCAAATCTCCCTCTGCAACCTAAGAACAAGTCCATCCAATGATTCAATGGTAACCAATTCCCAATACTCGTCAGCAAATGCAGAGACAAGAAACTCAAGTGAGAACTTGGTCAATCATAGACATTTGTTATGTACTCACAACAGGGATTGTAGTGACAAACACTGCAGCCAGACCCAAAGTCCCTGTAGCAGTGATCAGCTTAGCAATTCTAACAAATTTGCTTGGCTTCCCATCAATGAAAGGTTCAGCAATTCTTCAATACAAGTGCAACTCTTTTGTGGCTTCTTTTGTTAAACTTGCTGGTGCCTCTAAGAATCTAATCCATTAGTTTCCCATGTCTGGTAATGTGCAAGGAGATGATGGCATGTCCCTCTGATTTTAACAGGAGGCAACTTTGCAACTTTTCATCCCTTGGGTTCCTGCCTAAAAATCTTATACCTGATGAGCAAGTGATATTCGAGGCAGTCCCAAAGATCCCAAATCAGCATTGCCAGCAGCACAAGTATCTTCCTCTGGTGAAGATCTCATGGCAAGGGGAGGATCAGTCATGGGTGCAACTGCAGTGGCAGCAGAGAGAGACAAATTCTGGGAAATGGTAGGAGCAAGGAATCTGCATGCATCATTGGCCCAGACGAAGTCAGCTTTCGCTTGGGAAAGGTAACGTGCAGCTCTGATGCCACAGCCACTCATGGCATCCAATACTCGTAAGTGGCCATGTTTTTTTTTATATACAGCAGCAGCAAGTACTCCCAGATCCCTCCCCACACTACTTTCCTTCCTGTAGAAGGCATCCCCCACCACAAATTTCACTCCCCGCTCGCTCCTAACTTGAGATTGTCTTCCCTCATCATCGTTCCTAAGATCTGCCACCCCAATCATAAAACCCTAGTGGATTGAAACCCTAGTGGAGGAAAAAAACAACAAAAAATAAATCAGAACTCGATCCTGAGACTTCTTCACCCCGCCTTCTGCCATGTATCTCATACATCATTGCAAGGCTACACAACGCCTTCACATGTCATCAAAACAAAGCACAAAATATACGTGACATCCAAAACCCTGATGCGTGAAACTTTGTGCGTCCTCCTCATGCATCATAACATTAGTGTAAGGGAAGGCGAGTTTCACTGAAAAAACACAAACAACTCGCCAAATACAAACAATTGCAACCTCTGCAACGCTACGAGAGTTTCTCCCTAATTGGAAGACAAAACAATTTACGTATATGTACCTTGCAGTCCGTTGCCATCATCTTCTTGTTGCAGTACGGCTGCCGTTTGCGGCAGTAGCAAGCGCGGGGCAGTAGTGGCAGCACAATTGGCACCAGTGTGGTGCAATACGGGTGTGGAGGAGAAGCTCCAGGCCATCGCCATCGCCATCTCCCGCACCATCGCAAACCCGATCACGCTCTTGTATTTGCACACATGGCCACAGGGAAGAACTTCGAAGGCCTGACGGACGGACGCACGCTGCGGACGGACGTGTGTGAATGGGGCCCCTCCACAAAAAGGCCAAGTTTGTGCTAAGGCCTGCTGGCCAAGTCATATTCGTCCAATAAGAATTTCGTATCCCTCAATTAGGTTGTCAAAGAAGAGCTTTTTGTGCCAGTGTCACATGAGTTCTTGCAAGTAAATCATCAGCAGACATGACTGGATGCGTGGAGTGCTTGGCCCCTAAGCAAGTTGACAATCAATGCCACTGTTCTGTAAGGGAGAGCATGATTCACAGATCATCTTTGAAAGAGTGAATCATGTCTTGTGATCATCTCATCTCTTTTGTTTATCCACAATGTAGCCCTAACATCTTCCAGTCACAACAAGGTGTTTTGAAACTAGTGATATAGTTGCTACAATCCTGTCTGTATGTGTGAGATGCAGTTGTGAATCTTCCCTATGTTATTTGCTTATAGGAGAGAAATATACATGTCTCATCAGCTCAGATCCAGAAAGTTCATCATCATTTTTTTTTTGCAAATTTGATGAATGCAATTTTTTTGCAGGCTTTGCTGGTAGGGGATGAATTGGATTGAAGATGAGCTTCGCAGGATGCCATCAGCTTTGCCTTCAGTAAATGGACATAAAAATTATGGACTCTGTTTTGACTTTACACAGGGCAGAACAAATGGCTCCCAAGCAGCTCCCCGACTGCTTCTGTTGTGATGTACTCCTTGTGCACAATGTACTACTGTAAGCACCCTGCACCCCTGACTGCTTTTGTTGTGACTGACATCCTTTAGCTAATGCTTTTTTCCAGGAGCGTCTTTTGATTACTGCAGCTGCCTCTGGTTTGCAGAATTCTATCGTTTGGATACTTGTGATCCTTTGTGATACATGGAAGAGAAATTGTAATTGGTTGTCTCTGTGTCTACAGGTAAAAACCATGGATATGAAAGACCTACTACTATGTTATGCTAACATATGAGATTTGCAGTCAACAGGCTCAGCACTGAAACAGTTGTTGCACACTCAAATTGGAATGCTGTCATGAATGAAGGAACCATGGAGAAAGGTTTTTTCCATTCATGCTGTTATGATGATCTTGCTCTTTTAGTGCTGGTAAATGACATCAAGTCTTTGCTCTTCAATCTTCTCTGTCTCTGTCTGTCTCTCTGTCTGTCTGTCTCTCTCTGTGGACCTTTGAGCCACCCATATCCAGTGAGATGAGCACACCCATTTGAGCATTTGAGATGATGACCCAAAAACCTAATCCTCCCAATTTGTATCATTCTGAAAGCTGTTATGATTTCAAACTTCCAGACTCCAGAATCCATAAGCAAAAGCTAAACAATTTACATGAAAATTATTATGTTCATCTAATGTAAGAATTGGTGCAATCTGACCTGAACTTCTTTTCATGCCATGATCAGGCTTCACATTTAGTTCTAAGGTGGTATCAGAGCTCAATTGCTAGGATGTTTATCTTGATGCTCCTTGGTCTTTCTAATAAGGAAGGAAGGTTGTTTGTTTTGTTTTGTTTTGTTTTGTTTGTTTGCCATGTTGAGATCTCCCAAAAACCATGGTGGCCCTTTGTTGTTGTGCACATGCTATTGTAAAGCCTTCAATGCTTGTAGAGGCACACTGAGGTGGTTTCCAAACAAATGTTGCAAGAGTGCTATGGTGCAAGAGTGATTGAATATTGAACAATTTTTGTCACTGAAAATTCCCCCCCCCCCCAAAAAAATCAAGACTATTTTCATTTTTCCCTGGTTCCCAATGTGTTCCCAGTATGTTCCCTTTAACTTCCCATCAGGTTCCCAATAAGTACCCCCATGTTTATGATTAAAGATTCGTATGTTATTTCTAATTTATAGCCAGATTTGGCTAAACCTTTCTAGGGATGATTGCCACTTTTTTTACATCTTCCTATGGTAGATGCTGCGCACTACCAGTGACAATCAACTTTTTTTTTTTTTTTTTTCCCTCTTGTTTTTAAATGGTGTTCATTAATTCCTCTTTTTTTTTGTTAATTCTAATTTTTTTTTAAATTATATTAACTTTTACACG
>Ga0116229_10000494_pt1 | contig 52226 bp, 34 predicted proteins | sample S1TSphgellanicum_3_FD_87313 | JGI IMG/M metagenome (GOLD analysis project Ga0116229, IMG submission 87313) | Host-associated microbial communities from peat moss isolated from Minnesota, USA - S1T2_Fc - Sphagnum magellanicum MG | ecosystem: Host-associated > Plants > Peat moss > Unclassified...
GCATCATAGTTGTGAAAATGACCAAAATAGTTGAAAGTTGGTCTTGTAGTTGCAAATATTCTCAAATCTAGTCGCAAACGACTATAAGTTGCATGTAGTCGTAAATTGAATGGTTACATTTTGACTGATTTCTACTAGTGTTTGTAGTGTAATTGGAAGGCATTTTAAGTTTGTAAGATTCATTATTGTGTCATGAAAACATTACATGTGATAAAGCTATTGGATAGACACATTACTACAATTTTGTGTCGCCGTCATCTATCACTTTAAGCAACATTTTATCATAATAATGGTCTTTTTGCATGCTTTATTTGTTACGAATGCAAATGTTATGGAATTCATTCACATGAATGTTCATTCGTGACTTGTAATAAACTTATACTTAATTCTGAGTTTAATTTTAATTCAATTTTAGTTAATTAATTAATTATTTATAATTAAGTTTTAATTCACTTCTAGTTCATTTCTAATTAACTATTAGTTCACTTTTAGTTAAATCTTAATTGACTTTTAATTAATTTTTAATTCATGTTTAGTTAAGTTTTAATTCATTTCTAATTAATTTTTAGTTCACTTTTTGTTCACTTCTAATGACGCACCCCCAAGCTCTTTGATAAACTCAATTGTGAGTCCAACGTGAAAATAACGGAAGGATAAAAAGTTAGGGTACTCTCCTTGGCTCGTAACACTAAGGGGGTGAAGGGTGTGCTGGAGTTCCGAGATGAAGATTACGATGAGTGATAAGTAAGTCAATTATTCATTGGACATGCACAAACGAAATAACAAGTTGATTAGTGCATAGTTAGAGCACCTTTGATGCACGGACAAACCCCGAACAAACACAAACTCACAAGACTCATCATGGCCTAAACTTGGGGGAAACCGCCACCATCTTCCTCCTTATAGTATTATCTATGCCTAGCCACATGGCTTACATCCAAATGTCATTTTGTCTTGGGACTCCCGAATTAGAAGTCTCAAAATTTCCAAAATTGGGACTCCCGCAACTTTGAAGGCCCATAATTTTTTTCCAAACCTCTGATTGAGGTGGGGTTTAAAACAAAGTTGTAGCCATCGTTGAGAGCTTTCCAATGATATGTGGCACGTTACCTTCACATAAGTAAATTAGGGCGATTATCTACTTTTAATGATCGGGAGTCAAATTGACAATTTGACTTAGGCCCTTCTTTTCGCCTATAACTTATGTTTTAAATACTCAAATGGGTCATAAATCCCATTTTAGACATCTGAATTCTAAGAAATTTTTAACGATATAATTTTTTTTTTAATCCAATGAGTTTTGACCCTTACAATCGCCCTCTAAAGATTCGAAAGTCCATCAGGACTCCAACTCCCAAAGTGGGAGCTCACTTGGGAGTGTGGGGATTCATTTCTTCACACTCTTTTACATTCTCGAAAGCATGAAATGTGACTCCTAGGCTTCACGCCTAGCCCGCACCTTTGCAAGCCCTTGCTTTGGTCGCAAGCCCAAGGCTAAGGTTGCGACATCTAGTTAACTTTTAATTCATTCTTAATTGAATAAATTAATTTATTTTCAATTGAATTTTAGTTCATTCATAATTCACACATGGATGGACATGGTCCACACATGGGCACACATATGTGCACATGGGTGAACATGGGTCACATGTAAATTATAAATTTTTAAAAAAAATCCTTGAGCTAAATAAAGGTAGAATTCCTATTACCTTTAATATGTTTAACATCAATTTTGAGTATGTTTTCTTATCATAACCTTATTCTGTTTTTATTTTATTCTTGTAATAAAATCTTGTTAAATTATTATGTTGCATATGTCATGTTTTTGTTTTTATTTTTCTTATTTCATGATTTGGATTTGGGCTTAGGCCTATCCTTATTATCATCTTGATTTAAGAAATCTTGTAGATTTGGTTGTTTATATGCCCGTGATAGTTTGAACATAGTTCCATCATACTTTTTGTTTTGTTTTGTTTGTGTTATCCTTTTGTTTCAAAATCATGTTTACATCCATGTAAGAAGTCCTTACTGTCCTTAGGAAATTGAATAGGAAAATTAAGCATTTCGTAAATCTATTGTTCATTTGCAAACCAACCAAACTTCGACTTCTTTGGGACATGTTTCCACAACATAGCCCCAACCAAAGGAGCCACAGATTAGCTTACTTAACAAGTTTGATGGCACACGTTCAAAGTTTGGAAATTTTGTCAACCTAATGCATTTGCTCATTTGATTTCATCTTCATTAATATCCAATTGGCCTAGGCCAAGTTGGATTCATTGGTACTTTGTTATCAAGCATGGCCCTTGTTTGGTTCGCACCTTTGTTGGAACATCAATCACCTTTATTTAATGACTTTGAAACATTTTTTGAAAAATTCAATGTCACCTTTGGACATTTAGACAAAGAAAAAATGTTTAACATCGAGATACAATCATTTTGTTAAAAATCATGTTCAACTATAATATATGCATTGAATTTTAGATAGTTGGTTTGTAATATTTCATGGAATGAGGCAACATTCATAGATCAGTTCCAATTTGAGTTATAAGGTGATGTGAAAGAGAGTTATTCACCATGCCAAACCTTTCAATTTTAAATCAAGACATTGCACAAATTGTTTGGTGTGACAACATGCTCTTTAAAACATTGACAAGAGAGGTGTCATGAACCAATGTCAACAACACAAAGGAGTTTTGCACTAGTGGCAACACAAAAGAATTTTTCACTTACAATGTCAATCCAACCTTTGGCAAGGTTGCCAAAGGATGACCCCATGCAAATTGTTAAAACAAGATTCAAGCCTTTCACAAAGTAGGAAAAACAACGTCGACGTATAAATAATCTTTGTTTATATTATGGAGAACCAAGTCATGTTGTTCACGAATGTCCAAAGAAATGTACATGCAACACATGACATGTTTGTTACCAATCCACAACCAGAGGAATCAAAAAACAAACATGTTTAGTCTTAGTAAGGATCGTGAGGTTGGACCTTGATGCATCATGTAATGAGAATGGCCGTAGCTTATCTTCAGGTCGAGCACCATGTTTTTTGGTACCAATCATTATCAAATATAATAAGCTTTTGACAATAGAAGCCCAAGCATTTTTTGATTCTAACGCATTAGCATGTTTCATTGACAAGGACTTGGTGTGACAATACAAGTTGGCTCTAGTGAAAAAGAGCACATTAGTGCTAATTAAGGTCATTGATGATCAAAACTTTTCATTAGGACCAATCACAAATGAAACCATAACATTAGATTTTACCATTAATTCTCACACTAACAAGGTTGTTTTCAATGTCATTTCCTTTTTAAGAAATATTGTCATCATTGGATTGTTTTGGCTTGCTTTATATAATCCACGAATGGATTGGCATACAAAGAGTCTTCACTTTGAGACACCACAACACAAAGCCTTAAAGTGTGAAACCTTTGTCAAAAGCATGCATGGCAAAAATCAAGATGGGGTATGTCATGTAACTGAAAACAATCTTGGGGATGAATGCATGCAAAATTTGAAAATAGAAGGAAGATTAGAGGTACTTCAATAGAAAAAAAGGTACCTCATTAGTACAAGAAGGCCTAAATGGCCCAAGCTTTTGTTTGTTGGAATAAAAAATCATGAAGGTTGCTAAGAAAGGAGATGCATTCTTGATTTACAATTTTCCCTCACCAGATGTTGAACCATGTCCACATGAAATTCCTTCCAAATACCAAGAATTCAAAGATGTGTTTGAGAAGAAAAATGAAGATACTTTGCCCAAGCATTGACCATACAATTACACCATTGATTTTGAGGAAAAAACACGACCTCCATTCTGACCCATCTTTAATTTGTCACAAAATGAACTTATAATGCTTTGTGAATTTATTGATGAAAATTTCAAGAAGGGGTTCATTCGACATTCCAAATCTCCAATTGGTGCCCTTATCCTTTTTATCAAAAATTATCAAAAAGAAAGATGGTTCTTCATGAATGTATGTCAATTATCATGGATTGAATATATTCACCATCAAGAATCAATACCCAATTGGGTTGTTGGACCAACTAAATCATGCCAAGGTGTACAACAAGATTGATTTATTTGGAACATAGAACTTGATGCGCATACGAGAAGGCAATGAATGGAAGACAACATTCAAAACTTGTTACGATCATTTTGAATATGTTGTGATGCCATTTGCCCTTACCAATGCACTTGTTGTCTTTCAACATCTAATGAACAATATCTTTCATGAATACTTGGATGATTTCATGGTTTGTAACATCGATGATATCTTCATTTTCTCAAAAAACATGGAAGACCATGAGTGCCATGTATGTCTGGTGTTGGAAAAGTTTTGGGAAGTTGGATTTTATGCCAAATTGGAAAAATGTGAATTCCACCAACCTGAAGTGGAATTTTTGTCTTATGCATAATTGGAAATGGCATTCACATGGATCCTCATAAGGTTCAAACCATTATCAATTAGGCTACTCTAGTTTTTGTTCGAGATGTCCAATGTGTTTTGGATTTGTCAATTTTTATCAACGTTTCATTGCCCAATATTTTTCAATAGTTGCCTCTCTTACACATTTGACTCGGAAAGATCAACCTTTTTTTTTGGGGAGTTGAAGTTAATAATGCCTTTTGATCTTTGAAGGCTTCTTTCATGACTACCACACTATTGATTCATAAAGACCCTTTCAAACCTTTTGTCTTGGAGATGGATGTTTTTGACTTTGTTATAGGTGTCGTATTCTCACAATTTGGAAAAGATAAAATTTTCATCCTATCAATTTCCATTCTCATAAGTTTTTTTCCTCCAAAGATTAACTACAAGATTCATAATAAAAAAACTTCTAGCCATCATGGATGCTTTTGAGGAGTGGTGTCATTTGCTTGAAAGAATTCAACATGAAATCACTATGTATTCATACCATAATAACTTGTAATATTGCATGACAACTTGTGTTTTGAATTGATGCCAAGTTCAATGGGCATTGCTGTTGTCTCAATTTTAGTTTGTCATCACATATCATCCAAGGCGTTAACAAGGGAAACTTGATGTGTTGTTTTGCCATTCATACTTTGGGCCTAAAGAGGGAGATGTAACTTATGAACAATAATGTGATGTCATTTTCAAGCTTGAACATTTTCGACTCAAAGCATTGTTGATAATTTTTGATGACACAACCTTTCTTTGTCAAATTCATGAAAATTCGTGAGGGACCTATTAGCACCAAGGCCAATTAAATAGTCATCATCAAGTCCAAGATTTTTCTAGTGATCATGCCAAGTTCGAGTTTTGAAATGGTCTATTATATTGTGATGGTCGTTTGTATGGTCCTTATGGCCTTACGCGGATTTAAATTCTCCAGGTTACGCATGATGTTTTGGTTGAAGGCCATTTTGGATTTAATAAGACCATGGAATTAATGTTTTAAGATTATTAATGGCCATGATTTTGGAATATGTGAAAAATTTTGTTGATTCTTGCGATGTTTGTGTTCAAACAAAAACTCTTTATCATCACCCTCATGGGTTCTTTCAACCATTGTTAGTCCTTACATCCCCATGGTTTTCAATTTCTATGGATTTCATCACAGACCTTCCACTTTGTAGTTTTTATGACTCCATCTTGGTGGTGGTGAACCATTTGTGAAATGGTTCATTTCATTCCATGTACCAAAACAATAATTGGCGAAGGAACTTCCAAGTTATTCCTTGATCATGTTTTTCAGTATCATGGTCTTTTTGAAGATATCATTTTTGATTATGGGCTTTAGTTTGCATCCAAATTCTAAAAGTGATTTTTAAGCTTTTAGGTGCAAAGGTGAAATTGCCATCAAATTTTGAGTTGCATTTGACATTTGCAAGTCACAATATTTATATGTTGTGAATGTTATCAGACAAGTTGCAAAGGTTACAAGAGTTGCAACTCTTTGTATATATGGTGTAATTCATTACAACTAAATTACAACTTTGTCGCAACAACTCTTTTTCAATTATTATGCAACTCCCCTATGACTATAATCATAATGTCATGTTGATGTCATTTTTCATCCATCCATCAAAATTTAATATGTGACACTATGAAGATTTTTTGTGATTTTTTTGAAATGTTGATATCCATCGTCCATTATGATTATTCGTTTTAGATGGTCATGGATTATGACACGTGGCACAATTAAAAATTGTCACATGGCATACTAATTGAATTTTGGATATATATATGTACTTAGGTAGGTCGATACATAACCATAGCTAGGTAAATTGATATAATTCCAACTTACCTACTTACCTAACTACTTACTTACTATCTAGGTATATAGAAAAGTAGGACCTACTTATTTAGGTAGGCAAGTAGGTAGGTAGGAAGGTAGAATACTAGAAGAGTAGGTGAATTAAATAGTAACCACATAAGTTTTTTAATTTATTATGTGTTTTGCCTTTAGGGTTAAGTTTTTATGAACTCATCCCAACATGGCATTTGTATTTTAATGTGAGAATGCAAGAAGAAACACCTCCTTTCTATAATTTGTCAAATGAGATATTGAAGACAACATTAGTGGCACCCTAGTTGCAATTGAATTATAACTACAAAAAAAACATTTCCCACATTTTTTTGTTTGATTTTAATTTTTCAATTAATTTGAATTTATAATTAATCATTTGACATAATTATTTGGAATTTAATCATTTGAATTAAATATATGATAATTAATTATCTAGATTGATTTTATATGAATTAATTAATATAATTAATATAATTAGTTATTTGATTGATTCAAATAATTAATTATCAAAATAAATATTAGATGATTAATTATTTCAATAACTATTAGCTAGTCTAGGCTCTATTTGATTTTTTAAAACTTTGGAGTCTTTGTTCTTGCTTTTTCATTCAAATGCAACATCATTGTCATTTTGAATACTCCACTTCATTCATTGCCATTATGAAGCTTTCTATTGTTGCCCTTTCAAGCTCAACATCACCATTATGTTGAAGACTTTTGTTTCATTGACTTATACTCTATAACTTTATTTGATTTTCGAACTTTGGAGGTCCTTATTCTTATTTTTTCATCCAAGTGCATCATCATCATTGCTTCCTTCATTTCCACTTTAAAGCTTTATTCATTTTTTGTTTGCAACTTGTTTCTTCAAGGATTTTTTTTGGGTTATACAATACGTTTGGTGTGTAACAAGTTTTGAAAACAACCTTTTCTGAGCAACTATTTGGAGCAACTTAATTTTTTTCCAACAACCTTCAATCTATTTAAAGTTTGTAAATTTTTGCAACTTTTGCTTATCTTTTGTGTTAGAGAAGCCCATTCACCTTTTTATTTTTTGTTTAAATTGTCGTAACCCATGGATGAGAATAGGTCAAAGTTATGTTCATGATGGGATATTTATTAATGTTTCACATTATATACAAAATCTTCAATTCCCTTTTTGAAACACATTTATGGCATCATAATTCTTACATTAGAGGTCAAACAATTCAATAACATGTTTTTTTAGTGTGTAACTACTATAAATGAATTTCAATTCAGAACTATGTTTGAGTTGATGTCGTAAGATTTAAGTGATTAAGTGAGGCCAAGAAGCACAACATGGTTTTCTATATACTTGTTAATTAAATATGAGGATAATCACTAGGTGAAAATTTTCAGAATGCCAAAGGTCACCCTTTTCAAGATCATTAAAAAAATTAGGTTCATTTTTTAAAAAAAAACACCAAGTATCAAAATTCCATTCCTAGATTGAAATAAGGGTTTATTATTCTATCTACAACCTCACATGGAGTCAATTTCCTTGTTTGTATTGAATTATTTGTAATCGAGAAGTCCATTGTTTGTTTAATGTTAAACGAGTTTATGGGTGAAAGTCCTTTAAGGTGTACCACACAAGACGAAAAGGGCTTAGTTTTTTCTACAATCCTTTTTTACCTTATATCTTGACCCCCATAAAAAATAATGAGTTAAAAGTTATCAAATATTTCAAAAAAACTAGAAAAAAAGGATAGAAAAGGGTGGCGTTGTGACAAGATTTTGGTACACCTTCAAAAATTTACACCCTTGTTGTTATAGTGAACTATTGTTACATACAAAATTTAACACCTTGACCTAGGCCACTCCCCTTTACCCCCTTGGAGATCATCAAAGGGGGGTGTCACAACTAGTGGGGTCGTATTCATTTCATTTGAGTTGTTTCATTCCCACTACCTAAACTACTAGAGGCTTTAGCTTTTGTCAAGCAACATCTTGCTTTCTAATAACTCCTTCCCTTTTTTTTATAATTATTTCCTATCTACTCTAGATAACAATCCTACCTATATCTACCCCCTCCCCTTTCCCTTCACCTTATAACTAACCACAACCTTAAACTAGAACACATTCATGCAAACATCATCATATAGGAAGTTCAATAGGTTTTTATGTAAAACAATATTCACATATCCAAGAAAGAGGTTACAATGCATTCTTCCACCCTTAGCCTTTCACCCCTTTCTCTACTTAATTCCTAACATGGTTTCTATATTGGCTTCCTTTACTAGAATCCTATTTCTTGACTACTTGCACCTCTAAAGTTTTTGCCCACACCCCAAAACTGTCTTTGATACTTTACTTCTACAAGATAGCCCCTTGGTTCCTTTTTTTTTTGCCTTCATAAAAGGGCAGACCGTCACTTTTCATTTTTGAGGCCCAACAACCTTTCATCCAAGACTCCTCCCTTTTTTTACCTACCTCTATCCAACCACAAACCCATGTACCTTTACTTAATTTTCCACTGTTTGCCTCCAGTAACACAATTCATGAAATCCCCACTTGAGCAATTGCCATCACCATCTCTTGATGATCTTACTTCCATCTTCTAAAGGTGTTGTTGACTTGAAAATGTCTTGAAAAATTTGCTCTTCCATGAGGTTATGACCCCCTTCACCTAGTTCGCCCTCTCATGATGTGCCAAAATCCTTCATAATCTTTAAATATCACATCCACATCATCACTTCCCCCCTTTCTCACACTCCTTCATGCTCCATTCATTGTTCTAGGAATAAAAAGCAGAAGTTAACAACAATTTTCCTCCCTTTTAGCTTCATGAAGAAACTATTATTACTATCCTATCCTAACTTTAATTGTTAAAATCTTCTAAGAAACATCCTCCACCTTATCCATACCTTCTTATCCAACAAGTTTAGCAAGTTGAACCAAGTATAAGGCAAGCCTACCTTATCCTAATCCGTCTACCCTACCACCTTCCTTACATTAACCAAGTCGCCGACCCCCCAAATCCAACTAGGATAAGGACACACAAACACCTTAACCTACTCCCTTGGACCCAAGGTTACCCCAAAACCTCTTTAGCTGACTTACATTTTCTTAATCAAAATTGAGTTAGGCTAATTGGGGCCCAACAATTGTACTTTTAGGAAATTGATAACCTAGCTAGTAGGAGTTGATATGCAAGTTGTGATGGAAGACTTCAAGCAATGGTGTGGCTTGCCTTTTGTTCAAAGTGTAATCAATGGCACCCACATCTATATTTTTAAACCTTTTTTCTTTTCTAGAAGATTATTTTTATCAAAAAACAAGAAAATATTTTATACTTGCCCAAGTTGTTGTAGATTATAAAAAAAGGTCCATAGATGTTTTATACATGAATGTTAATGACTCAATAGTTATGTGTAGATATGGGTTATATAAGCTTGTTCAATATTTTGTGTTGTTTGATGTGAATAAAGGCTGTGAAAATGGCTCCCCACCTTATTTACTAGGAGACAAAGGTTACCTTCTTATCACTTGGATCATAGCAACATATAAAAAAGAAGGAACACATACAATATTGGAATTTTGCTTTATAATTAGAAAACACAAGTGAATGTAATATGTAGTGGAGAATGCATTTGGATTTCTTGAAAAAAAAATTTAAAGAACTAATACAAAAATCAAATTTGCAAGTTTCATTTATCCTTGATGTGTTTTCTTGTTGCTGTATGCTTCATACTTTGTTAAGAAATGAAGATGAAGCTAGCATCGAAAGATTATTATGCATCATTGAATCATAAACAAAAGGAAACAATCATTTACCTCAAGATTTCCAAATAACCCATGATGATCCAATTGGTCCAACTTCTATTCAACAATTCACCTAGGGGCAAAAAATGTCTAGAAAGATCTTGAAGAGGGAATTCATTCTTTATCTTGGTAGGCAACAAAGTTTCACATAAAAGTTTATAATTTTAAACCTTCAAATTATAACTTAATCACATTTCAAAATGTATCCATTCTTTTGACTTTTATACATAATCAAATCATTCATCATTAACTGTGTTATACTCTTTAGGAACTTGCATTGGGTTGTTGACATTTTATGTAACTCTAACAAAAACCAAACTCATGGATTCTACCACAAGGTAATATTTGAACCATGTTTTCTTGGTTCTCATTGTTTTTCCAGCAAACATGTTCGTTTTTCCTCCATGAGTAGACCAACAATATGCATGCAATCAATTGATTATGTAAGCATTTGACTATCTTTTTCTATCATTTTAACCATTATTTTATAAGTTGAAGAACAATTCCTTTTCACACTTATACTACTCCCTATTCATCTATGTCATGTTGTTTTGTTATTAATTTTGCTATTAATAGAAGCTGGGGTTTGGGGATTTGGTCATGTGTTTTACAATGGAATAGTTGTGGCTTCTGAAAGTGTTTATGGTCTAGCCAAATTTGAGTTAACTATTGGCATTTGTAATGGAGTTGGTGTTTGCACTAGAGCTGGCATTTGCATTAAAGTTGGCATTTGCATTAATGTTTGCATTAGAATTGGTGTTTTGTAAAAGAACTATGGGATATATGTAACACCCAACACAAGATGGCATGGGTGTAATTGGAGGTCTATCATGTTGTAACAAGTTTTCATCAACATTGGTAGCTCCAAGATTAGCCCTATTCCCCAAACCATTGAAATTTTCACACTTTACTTGGAAATCTAAAATGAGTGGTGAATTTTCAATGAGGTTGATGTATTGGGTCTTGCAAGTTACCAGTTTGATTGAAGATGTCATTTCCACCACCCATTAGATTAATCATGCAAGGTGGCTTGTAAATGGGCATGTTACCTTGAAATTCTAAAACCATGTCATACAAGGTATGTGCAAAATTCCATGGAAGATTGAATGCAATCTTATTTTGAGCATTGATAGACCAATAATCTTCATTGTGCCTTGTGCCAACATTGTAATCATATATTTTTGAACTCTTTGGTTATGGCACCCCATTTTTCTTTACAAGTAAGGTTGTTCCTAACATGGTTGGAACAATAATGCTTCGTTACATCTGTTGAAATTTGCTTCCATTTTGTCATTATTGTTTCAAATAAGTATTTACCATCTACCTTGTTCAAGTTTGCAAGGTGTTCCTTTCATTTGGCTTTGACCAAAGGTAAAATTTCAATAGCCTCCTAGTTGGGTTGTCATAGCTTTTTGGATTGCATTTCTAAACTCTTAGAACTTTGGTTGGTACTTGAGTTTTCCCCTTTTCTTTTCTTCCTTGCTAGCTCTATTGCTTCATCATTGGGTGTTGTTCCATTTGTTTCATTGACTATGTCAATAGATTAGTGGAAGTTTTTACATGTTTCTTTCGGTTTGTTTGCAATTTTTCAAAATCAAAAACCCACCTTGTGAGCTTTTATTGTAACAAAAGACCCAACACAAAAGAGGTAATCATCTCTCATGATGTTATATCAAATTTGTCTATTAGTGTTTATTTTCTTCTTTTTTTGTAAAAATTGAAAATCAATAAACATGTATTTTATGTTTATCTTGTGTGTATGTGTTTGTAGGAATTTGAATTGAAGGAGTGTCAATGATAGATTGTTTAATTTTTTGTGAATGCCCAAATTCTTCGTAACTTGAAAATGTTGGACCAAATATGCCCATGGATGTTTGCTTATGTTGCTTTGCTCGTATGGTATACTATAGCTAGAAGCTTGTGTTGGAGGAGAAAAAAAACTAAAAAAATGAATGTTTTTCTTCAATAAGCAATGTTGTAGAGTGATAAAGTTTTAGGGAACTTTTGTTCGAGAACATAGGAACATGTTAGAGATTGGGAAACTTCAATTCCCAATGCAAACACTGAGTTAAAGTGGCATTTTTGATGTTGATACATATCATTGTCCTTTTCCTTGGAAATATAGGTTTTTCAAAGATCTAATGGCAAATTACAATCCTTTAAATATTCTTCTAACATCAATTTACCACCGCATGCCGCATAGGCAACCACATCGAACTTTATGTTAGCAAACATTTTATATGTGAATCTCACAAGTTTCTTGAAAATCTTAAACAATAATTTATGGATGACTTACCATCAAGTGTGAATGTACCTTTAGGCCCATTTTAAATGGGGTCCATGCTCCAAATTCCTAGGAACCAATTTGGATTCATTTGAAGTGAATTGAATATTTGAATTGGACCTTGTTTTGGACCCTTCTTTGGTTTTTCAAGTCATGAACTCTCCGTTAAATAACATTTTTTTTGGCATGTACCAATTGATTTTCCTTCCAAAACACTATTATAAAATGTGGGTGTAGTTCATCAGTCCCCGTTCACAAGACCAGTGAATTCACTACATCCCCCACTAAGTCCCGTTCACTAGGATTAGTGAATTCACTCAAAATTCAATTAAATTGTTTGGTGTATAAGACACCTTTTGTTGTAATGACAGGGTGCCATTTAAGTTTAACCTAAATTTATCACTTTTTGGTCTTAGACTTTCATCTAAAGGCCATGGGTCCAATTTATGGCCCTCATCCAATAAAATTGCTTTAGTTCATTGAACCTAAACGTCGGATTGCCATCTAAAGTGGCACTTAGTATGGATTGCAATATGCAAAGGATATAATAACCTCCAAAAAGGCCAATATAAAAAAATGATTGTTTTTGGTTGCTCGCCCATAATGATTGCCATGGGGCGGCTATTTTGGTGTATAGTCATGGGTGCATAGGTTTAGAAAATATATTTGCACATATTTGAAGGGAAGTTAACTTTGATCTATTTTATGACCCATCCACCAATTACATGTCCCTTTGGTGAATGACATGGGAACACAACATACCCATATGCAAATGTGCCATACCTTTATTGGAACAAGTCAAATTTGTGATGGGAACATAGTGGAACACATTGGGTACTTGCATGTTCACATTGGGAAGACATCGTACATATGTTAAACAAAGTTGGGTGGGTTTTTAATTGGTTCCATACTTGTTGGTTCTAGGTTTAATGATAAAATCATACTAAAAAATAATTGTTGGTTCTAATTTTTTCAAAATCTTCAAGGCTTCATGAATTTTCGTAGAAGAGTTGGCAATTTTTTTGGTGGTTATATGGGTTTTACAAATTTTTGAAAACCATAATATTTTTGTCCAAATCAAAAATTTATTTTTTCTTAAGAACTTCAACTTTGAACTTAAAAAACCACCTTGATACTTGATGCAATTTTATGTAATCCTTAATATACGACCAAACTTAGAATGGCATGGGAAAGCATAGGGCATCTACATGTTCATTTTCACAATTTATATTTTGGGAGTTTTTTTATCACATGGCTTTGGAGGTTTTATGTTTTAGAATATATTATTTAAATTTCCAAGTTGATTGATGATGGTTTATTGATTGTTTCAAATTTTATTTAATTTAATAAATCAAGGTTCATCATTACAAAAACATGATCTTTTCATTAGTAACATCACAATTAAGATGACAATAAAATCAAGTTCCTTTGTTTAAAATGATTGAAAATGTTCTATTTGACTAAAATCAAACTAGATATGTTTGTTTTGATTGAAAACATTTAGCTATTTAATCAAAATGAACATGATCTTGAACACATGACATATGTGATTAAAATCAATAATCTAAATACGAATAATTATGATTTTAATGTAACTTTTGATGACATGGCAATACTAAAATAAATTATTTAATTTTTGGAACTTAATGTTTTCATTTTTTACAAGTATTCACATAAAATAAAGATAAGAAATAACATTGGTAATATAATAAAATGACATGTGAGAAAATGGAATATCAAACCTATTTTTTAATTAAAAAAATTAATGTGCATGTGAAACTTGAACTAATTCAAGGTTTTAAATTTTTAAATTAAATAATAAATAGTAAAAAATTAACTTCTTTTTCAAAATTAAAAATAATTGAATTTTCACTTTTATAATTTCAGAAGTGGGATTCATTTCATTGTGAAAAAAATAAAAGTAAAATTTAATAAAATTATCATATTTGACTTTTTGCCCAAATCAAAATATAAAAATTGATGTAATTTTTATGATTTGGAAATTTTAAGAATATATAATTCAATTAAAGGATAATTTTGTCTAATTAAATTTATTTAATAATGTATTACAATTTACATTTTGGAATTAAAAATAATTAAAATATTTTTTTCAATTTTCAAATTAAAAATGAACATAATTGAATACTAATATTAAATATTTACATGTGTAATCAATTTCATTATGAAATTAATTAATTATATAATAAGGTTATAATGCATGATATTTTAAAAATGTGTTTTTGTATATTTTGTAATAACAATTTATATCACCACGAAGTGATAGTTAGATGGTAAAAACTTTGGGTTGTGATAAAAAGTGTGCAAGTTTGAACCTCATTTTGGACATTCTACATCCATTACATCATCATGATGATCTTTGGTAGGTTTGTTGAACTTTAAAAAATAAATCAATGTTTGGACCTATGAAAAAAAAACAAACATTTTTTTCAACATTACGTTGGTTTCATAATCATGGATTTGTCCATATTTAATTTGAGAAAAAATCAATTGTATTAACAATTTCTAAATAACTTATACAATAATATATTAATAATTATTTAAAATTAACTTAATATTTCCACATGAATAGTAAATTTAATAATTCTAATCATGTTAATCATTTTGAAAATTCATTTTAATAAAAAAACACAATCAAATTTTTGATGTAAACAATCTATGTAATATGACTAATGACATTTTTGTCCATTGTTTGTTATGATTAAAATTTTAGCCATAAAACCTAGCATAAAAATCATATTGTGTAATAGTGGTTGGCACTAATTACAAAAATTTATTATATTATCTCCAAATTGAGAATGTTCACCCATTTTCAATATTTATTTTTCAAGATGTTTCCACCGATTTAAAAAAGGTTTAATTTGAATAAGGTTTGAAAAATCAAAACTTGTTTCAAATATCTTGGACATTTGCAATACTCTAACCCCTATGTGTTGGGATTAATTTTTTTGTATTTTCACACATTTGTGGAAATGTATTTGAATCTTGAAACAATTTTTTAGTTGACTCCTTATCTCATGCTTTAACTTTGGTTACAAGCTTAAGCCTAAGGTCACAATAATACATATTTGGAACATAATTTAAGTTGTACGGGTGTGATAAAATGTCCCTTATTCATACATGCTAAAATAGTCAACACATACATAAGCTTCTCTTTGAACGTTAATAACCATATCACATTTGTACACACTAGACCTCCTAATCATCATATATATTAATTCACTTGGTCGGTCAGTCAGTCAGTGACAGGGCTTGGGAAAGGGGTTTTGTGTTCCCGCGAGTTCAGTGCTGTAGGCAGGATGGTGGCAGTGGATTCTGAATGAAGGTGGGTCAACACGGGCGGGCTGGGCACGTGAAAAGGGCAGGCCGGGGAACAAAGTCAAAGAGCCGGCCACCAAAGTGGCAGTTCTTCCACGAAAACCATCAACTTGACAAGGTTGTTGAAATGAAAAGAACCGACGGTTCTTTTGTTCCTGTTGGGTTCTCAAGAACCAGAACCAAAAGGTTAAAGAATTGGAGTGGGAAATGTGAAGGACTGGGCGAGGGGGATCGACGGGTTAAAGAACCGGAGTGGGAAATGCGAAGGACCGGTGGGGGGGCTTGACAGGTTAAAGAATTGGAGTGGGAAATGCGAAGGACCGAGCAGGGGGGGTCCACGGGGTAAAGAACCGGAGTGGGAAATGCGAAGGATCGGGGTGATGGGGGGGGACCAACGATTGTTTGAAATAACACACCTGTGCATTATGCACGGGGTTCACACTAGTCCATATAACAATCCATTCAACCATTCCTACTTCCTTCAACAAAAAATCCAAACAAAAACAAAATTACTTGATGACTCAAATGTAAAAATCAATTTTAATCCCATGACATGAAGTTTTCTCATTCACTCATTTTTCGTGACATACAAAATGGAACCTATTTAGAATTTGAAGTGTCATTAACTTAATGTCATTGTTCATGTGCATTTGTTCAGTTCCTTCAAATCAAGTTCAAACCAATGTTGAGCAATTATTAAAAATGGACACAAATATGTTATGGCCCTCAAGTTTTTAAGGATATGTAATTTTGATTGTTAAAAAAAATCAAATACCAAATCATAAAGGTAGCTTCAACACATATATGGTGAACACTTAGTTAATTTTGAAAATTCCATTTGCAAAATAAAAATATTTGCAAACGTTTCAAAATATTTTCGTAAGGAAAAAAAAATGGGCTTGCATTTTTCATTTGGAGATAATCTAATTGATGTTACTAATTTGTAACAACCACTATTACATAACATGATTTTTATGTTTATTTTTATCATTGAAATTTCAATCACAATGGATAATGGACAAAAAATTATCTTCGTTAAAATGTAATTTGATTTTGACCATCATTTTTGTTTTTAGAATTATGGAACTGAATTGTAGATATGTGCAATTATCTACTGTCAAATTGCAATTTTTGTGTACTATATGTTACAATAAATGCCACATATTATACATTGGGATGGATGAAACCATGTATAGCTTTGTCATGAATTACCGCTTTTTGTGTAATAAAAGTCATTTCTTTTGTTGTGTGTGCCATTGGCCCAAGTATATCAAATCTCATTTAAGGTCACCCATTTCAATACCACTTCAGTTAAAGGGTGGGTTTAAACTAGTGTTGGCTGAGTATCATTAATCCACCCGTTGTCAGGCTATTTATAAGTTTGATTTTCCAGTAAAAGACCAGAGGTTCTCATTTTGGGTGAGAAATGACACTTTGAAAACCAACCAGGTATCACATAGGCCCAATTTTGATACCTGCAAAGGTTATCAAGTGATCCTTCAACTCTGGTTCTCATATATGTATAATATATACAAAATATATAATTGTACACACAATTTTTTTTATAATATTGTATAAAAATATAATAAATTATGTATAGACGATATGCATATAATATTGTATAAAAAAGTCATAGGTAAAAGCACTTACCCCAAAGATAATTTGAACCCAAGATTTCTTGGAATTCATAAAAAACATTGGCCACTAGGTCACAACCCTTTACATGAGCACAATCAATTTGAACTTTTAGATTAAAATTTTACATATATCAATGGTTTTAACTGAAAAACCATTGGGATGAATGAACAATAAATAAAAACAATCACACAACTAATTTCACACAATTAGCCACTATGACATTATGCTTAAAATTTAAAATTTAAAATTACATTTAAGGATCTTGGGTTCAAACATGAAAACTGATTTGTTTGAAAACTGATGGTTTTATTTTTAATGCTAATTTGAAAATTGACTAAGGTATTATATTGAAAAAAGATTAAACTAGTTCTCTTTTAACTTTTTGGAAAAGTGGATCAGTGGTTCTTTCAAAAAATGAGAACCACCCAACATTTGTTTTAACTTTAGAGTTGTTATGAAGCACCATTTTGGAAAAATCAATTCTACTTTAAAAATTATTTTTAGAATCAAAATCATTTGAAATTCAATAACTTTTGATCCATTAATTTAAAAATTGTGAAATAAGAAACAAGCCCATAATCTTGTTGAAGTTTTTTCGACTATATAAAAATTGAAGCAAGGGGCTTCAAGTTTTGAAAGTTTGAGAAGATTGTGTGATTTGGTCACGTCCAAACAAATAAACATACCAACATTTATCTTAATATATAGATTTGATTTTCTCCCTTTAGGGCAAGTTCAAATAACATTGGGTGGTTATCATAAATTTAAATTGATAATTGGTGGGTCTTAAGGCAAGTTCCAAAGATGCAAAAAATGTTACCCTTGTAGATGATTACTAGTCCACCTAGCTCACAAAATTGAGAGAAAAAATGTTGCCTCCAATTATTTTAAAGCAATTAGAGCAAGACTTTATGTGTAAGGTATAGCCCAAGGTTGAGGGCACTATCAAAATAAGGGCTCAAACAAGGTGATAGTTGGGTGTAGGTTTGATTTTGGTAATGCCTTCACATGAGGGCTTTATCCAGTATAAAGATAGACCCTGGGAAGGAAAGAAACTTTTCAAGATGAAATCACTTTTTAAAAAACAAAATGTGCTTCCTTTCTTTTGGCGAATTTTTTTGCTCTGTAAAGTTATTTTCAAATATACAAAAAAAATTCTGGGAGGTTTTTGCGTGTTGGGAAGCATCCGGAGAAATCATTAATATATTCTTTTGCTACATAAGAAAGAATTCACTTAAATTTTTTATATTGCAAACTATGAAATGAAAGGGTTTACAATTTATACATGTACATAATACATATTACCTTGCAAATATACACATACGTATCTTGTATCATGGATTTAGTGTTTTGAAAAAGGAGAATGTGCGCCAAACCTTAATCGTAGGTATCTTGTGCATGAGTGTTTCTCATGCTGTGTCACCAGAATTGCTGAAATATCAAAAAAGAATGGAAGCAGTTGATTACCTACAAATGCAAAGTCTGAACAACAATAATACATGATCACATATTAAAGATTAAAAAATAACCATGAAGTTCTTAAAGTTCCAGAAATTGGTGGGGTTAATTGTCTAGGTTAACTAATTATTTGGAACCTAGACAATGTACCAAATCTATTCTATGGACTATCCCCAATCCACAAGTCACAGAACATACCCCACCACAAAATGAATTGCAGCAATAGTGAATAGTCCCTCCCACAACAAAGTTTCGTCCAAGAAGTTGAACAATGAAAACAAACACAATCTGAAGCAAGTCATTAACAAAATCTACCCTATCACGCCTAAATCTGTTTATAGAATTCCCTTTTAAAGCTCCTACAAATATAAGTATTCTATGTAGAAGCATGAAACCCAAATATGTCCCTCAGAATTTCTCAAGTACTCCAAACCCAACATAAACTTGCCATTTAGATTATTCACGAAATTCATTTTGTACTTCATCCCTTACGATGGCCCCTAAACCTACATTCCTCCCTCTAAAGCTCAACAGACTACTTAGACCAAAATTAAAAACCATGAAAAAAACTTAGTTCTATTGTCTTGCCGCATTGCATCTGAAACGACGCCCAAACTTATACAAGACACCTTGAAGCTCCATAATACACATTGTCCAAACAACATCACAAACACACCTTCAACATTAAGAACAAGAAAACACTAACCAACACCGAGCACCGTCGAAACTAGAAGCCATGACAACAACGGTGTCTCCCGTAACCTGCAAGAAAACAAAGCCAAAAAGATGCAAAGCTAACCGTTCACAAACCTTTCCCCTCATCACCATCAACTGGTGAAAGTTTGTCGCTTTCTGGCTTTTGGCGGTTGATGTGGTTGTTTTCATCGATCTAGGGTTTCATCACCCTAATTTTGTGTCACAGCTTTTCGATTTTCGATTTTTGCTGTCGACTCTTGTTGTGAAAGAAAATTGAGAGTCGAGTTCACGGCGGGTCGGATGTCGGACATGATGATAGAGGAGGTTTTAGGAATAGAGGCCAAAAAACTACTGCCTGGATGCCTGATACTGATTGAAGACAGTGGGGCAGCCAAAGGAGCTTTCCTTTCGAATTACTTTCTGAAGAAGTTTCTGGCTGCACCAAATACAAGTGGAGAAGAGAGTGGTGGTGGCACGACCAGAGTGTTATTTCTGGCGTTGTCCGAGCCCTTCTCGCATTATATAATGGGATCTCCAGAAATCAGGTAACATTCCAAAGGGGCTGACTTCTTGAGCTTCAGAACAGAAAGGGACCGAATTTCAGGGTTTAAGGCATAAAAAAGTTCCTGACTTAGGAGGCGGACCTAGAACTGATTTCTCCCAAGGTTTTTCTGACATTTTTTCCACGTATTTTTTGCCTCTCTTTCCACTGTACACAAAAAATTGGATCTTCTCTCCTCACATAGTTGAAAACCGGTTTTTACATGTCAAACTAAAATTGGAAGTGACTTAGTAGTTTCTGTTGCTTTTGTGTTCTGAAGATCCGATCCTCTGAATTCATAGAAAAGGGCTTTTGAATTGAAAACATTGGAACTGACACTTGCATCATTTGTGAAATGGCATGAGCAAATGATTGGATATGGGGAAGCTTACAGTGACATGTGTTGTTGATGAAGGAAGAATTGCAATCTGATTTCTTATTACAACAGTGGATGACTCATATTTCTGGACATGGTCTCTGATAGTAATGAGCAACAGGGCTCAACCCAGAAGCACCATTGTACTGACAGACATCTTTGAAAAAGAGCCCAACATGTGCCTTCAGCAGGTTGTTGTACAGAACTCTCCAACTGATAAATCTCTTGCATTAGGTCTTACAATTATTAGGTAGAGAGTGGGAGTTGTTTTGCAGCAATGGTTGTTCCATTAAGACAACAACCCTGAAAATCTTTTGCTGATTTGAAACCTTCTTAAATCCTTACTGATGTTCGCAGTACAGTGCCCCGTAGAACAGAATATGTATAGCATTGAAATGAATTTTTGAAAGACCAGAACTGTTAACTCAGTCAGAAGCCTTCCACTCTTTAGAAGTTTTAGATGATTTGAAAGTTGTTGGATCTGTTTCTAGCTGCAGACCCACCGTGGACCAAGGTGCCGAAACAAGTAGCTCTCTTTGGGCTGTGTGAAAGAGTGAACGAATGTGTAAAGAGATGAAAAATGCAAATATCTGGTGACGAGAGGATGGTGATAATTATAGATGATGCATCACTTTTGGAGGTCTTGGCAGGTGGTGCACAAAATGCAGTTCTTGCTTTTTGCACTACTGCAGAGCCCTGTATTCAGGCAGTCATGTAAGTTGAGCTTCTATGTTGTTAAGCTGCACTCATCCATACTAGGCATTCACTCATAACTAATACTATGTTGTTGGTCTGTTTCTCAAGATCTCATTAGATCCTTGTTGCTCTAGTCCATGCAGACACCAACAGTAACTGAGGCTTATCTCTGCCAGTGGATGCTGGAGCTCAATCACCTCCTGCAGCATATTAGTGCAAAAGTTGGAGCACAGTGCAGACGCAAAGCACTGCCTGGATTTTTCCTTTGTATTTTCAGCTCCCTTACCTGCCTGAAGAAACCTGATTTCAGCAAGCGGGATCTTCTGTGGTGGAAGGTACCAGCCAGGCTGTAGTGGGATCTTCTGACCAGCAGAAGGTACCAGCCAGCCTGTCACTATTTCTAAAAAGTGAAAGAATCCCAGTTCTGCTTAATGAAGAAAAAGACCTGACTACAGGCTCTTCCATGAATTTCAACCTGTTCCCTTGGCCTATGGCCTCAGGCACAGATCTCAAATCATGGAAGGGCTTGTACTCAGGCCCTTCTCCTATAAATAATTGTTACAGTGGCCTATCTACAGGCCTAGCCACTGATGCCAATGGGCAGGTGTCAGTTGTTCACTGGACAGCTGCATTCTCTAGTGCTGAAGTCTAAAGAGGACCTTGAACCCTACAGTTCAAGCTCATGGAAAGCAGTGTCCTTTTTTCTCATCCTGGAGGAAAATTTTGATTTTTGAACAGCAAGAACTCTACACATGAGTGTATCATATGTTATGGTCACTCGCGATGAAATGCAATTGCCCTTGGATGATAAGATCAAATCCGATTGTCCTCCTATGGTCGAGATTAGATCTGGTTGCCCTCAGACGGCTGAAATAAAAAATAACAAATATTGTCAAAGTTGTGTGTCAACCCAATTGAAATGCATATCTAGTCCTTTCCTAAAGGGCATGCCCCAACTAAAGTCTGGCAGGTTTTACAACATCTTTCCTCTACGCAACCGGAGAGCCAATCAAAAACTGAAGTCTGGCAGGTTTACAACATATTTCCTCTAATCAAGCAGAGAGCCAATCAAAAACTGAAGTCTGGCAGGTTTACAACATCTTTCCTTTAATCAAGCAGAGAGCCAATAAAAAAGTGTGGCAGATTATACAACTATCATATTACAGGGGCAGCTTTAACACATGCCTTTATATTTTTTCTATTTTTTGATTTTTTGGATATCGAAATTTTGACCAAATTCTTTAACAAAAAAATAGCAATATTATTTGAATTTAGGCTAGAACTTTAAAAAAAAACCAATTTCTTTGTAAAAAAATGGTGAAATTTCACCAGAAAAAAAAACACTGAACACATATCTGACCAATAATCAATTATTTTGAAGATTCCATTTTGAGAATAGAATAGTCCTGAATATTCCAAAGATATTCCTAATCTCTTTCGGGTTTTTTTCCTTGAAAAAAGATTTTTTGGTGAAAAAGTCTACAAATTTACAAATAATATAATTAGTGCGAAAGGTCCCAATGTAATATCAAAGCCAAATTTGACAACCGGTCAGAGAGGAAAGTAGGGAAAAAAAATAAAATTAGAATCCTGCTTTGTTTCCAGGAACAGGACCTACAGTCAAAATATGGCGATTTCAGAACTTTTTTCCCTCAGAATATGGCGACTTGGGCACATTTTTTCCAAAAAAATAAAATTCCTCCTTTGTACTCTTCGCACTGAATTTTTTGTGGGTCACAACGGTGTGAAATTCTCCCCCCCCCACCAACCTATCTAGCCTACTACTGTATGGTAATCCAAGAAAAGGCACACCAAACAAGGCGTCACAAACACGCTGACCCTGCCAATAAATAAGTCGTCGTACATTTACCTACTGTGTCCACACTCAGAACACCAAAAAATATCTGTTCCAAGATAAACAGTCTAAACACTTTCACTAAAGAAACAGGTTCACCTAATGTGAAACCAGTTTTTAATAAGGTAAAACTTCCAAAAGTTGGATCGAAAGCGATAGTCCCTGCCCCGACAGGGCAGGGCCCAACAAAGGGGGGTAGGTATAGGTAGTAGGTAGGTACCCATCTGATCCAGTCCAAGGTACCAGCCAATGTGGGTTGTGTTTATCTTGTCCAATATAGATAGGTACCTAGAAGTAGGTGCCTAAGGCAGCCCTAATCTTTTTGCTTATCGGTTTGTGTCTTCGTTCCTATTTCACAGCGTCGGTCGTTGCGTAGTGGTTTTTGCTTCGCTCGCGCTTTTCTCGTCCCTTTCCCATACGACCGATCGTGGAGCTCTCCGTTGCCTATCTCGTGGGGCTTTTGTTTCCACGATTGTTGCGGTGGTTATGTGTTTTGGAAGCTTTGAGGACGTTCTTCCTGCTAGACCTTGTATCATTTTCCCACGCTCCAATGATGACGAGTAAGTCTTTTTTTTGGCCTTAATGCTTCTTGTTGTTCTTTTCCTGGTGAGAATCTTATGGCGTCTTGTTAGAGAGCTGGACTTGATTGTTTTCTTTTTTTACTTTTTTTTTCAGTGGTTTCCTGAATCCTTGCAATGGAATGTTGTACCTATTTGGAATTTTGACGAGGCTTCTGTTGTTGTTGTTATTCTTCTCTTGTGCGTTCCTTGTTCTCCGTATGTTTTTGTTTATTCTGCTTTGATAGCCTTGTATGTTTAGCGCTACTAACAAGAAACTTTCCTCTCTTTTTTTTGGTGAACTTTCATCAGGTGGTTTTCGTGATTTTCTCGTTCTCTCGGTAAGAAAACGATAGAACTCAGAGATATTTTGGTGCAGTGAATGAAACGGATTTTTCTTTTTTGCTTCTTCTTCAGATTCCAAGGCATAGCCTTCTCGCATTGTGTCGCGTCCATTGCGGTTCTTGAAGAGAAGGAGGAGGAGGAGGATTCAATCTTCTAGGTCAACAAGCCGGAGGTCCTAGTCTTGCGTCTGGAGGAGTTTGAGGAGTTCCGGAGCATCTGAGAAACCTTGTGACATAATAGGAAGTCTTCAACTCTTGTTTGGAGAATTCCTCCCCCCCCCAAGATCTGGTTGTTATACTCCTTTTGTGTTCAGAGAGTGTTTTCAGCATCCCACGGCAGTCTATATTTCAGACTGACTGACACACATTGGTCTACAGTACACATCCTGGTCTCTAGGATATACTAGCTTGTGTAATTCTCTACCTTTGGAGTGCTCCTAGAATCTGTTGGAATTTCACGGGCAGTTTCTTGTTCCACTTGGAGGTGCCAGCTGCAAATTGTCACAATTTCAGCAGATGAGTTTATAGGGTTACAATCACTAGTCATTTGCTAAAAAAATCCTGACAGCCTTAAATTGGTGCTCACCATGCTCTTGAGACATGGACAAAAGTCTTGCCACCCTTCAGAGTCTTAGCTTCCTTTTTACAAGTTAATTCAATTGAGAAACAGAAGAATGGCAGTGTTGGGAAAATCAGGTTTGTTAGCTGTTAGTGATTCTTGTTGGTTGAACGATCTCCAGCTCCCAACTACTGAAACAGACAGAGCATACAGAATTAGCACCAGCAGTCCTTGTAGCAGCAATTCTTATGGTAGCTGCACATACTCATCTATTCAGCAAAACCCTATCTCTGGTGTTGAAACTAGACGACCAGCAAAATGGCCAGGGAAAGTGAACCTTGAGTCTTTATTCCCAAGCAAACGATTGCACAGTAGAGGAAGATGGAGTGTTGGAACAGCCAGAGCAGGTAAGCTCTGTTTGATTTCATTTGTTTGCTGCTTCTTCAGCTTCATTCTCTCTGTTGCCACTCCCCTTGGGTTGTCTGCTTTCTCTGAGTAGCTGAACCTCTGTAAATGAGGTAAATTACAGATGGGAACTGGAGAAACAGGTCAGTTTCAATTCTCAAATGGGATTTCTCAGCATTGTTTTTCTACTTCTTGTTTGGCATTGGCTGGAAAACTAGTGCAATTGAGGATTGAAGCTTGGTCGACATGAATTGAAAGCACTTTGGGACTCTAGCCTCTCTCAGTTGTGTTTAGCCTTACAAGTTTCAATCAGCCAATTCCTCATTTCATCTCTCCCTAAGTGGACTGAGAGCCAAATAAAACAGTTACTCATGCAAGTCCAGTCACTGACTAGAGCAATTGAAATCAACCTACATCCTTTCTGCAAGAAAATTTTCTTTTCCTGTAAATTGAAGAGATGTTAGGTCATCCTCTCAATTCTGTATTTGGTTGCGGACACATGAAAACATCCTGCTTGAATGCAAGCTTAAGGCCTATTAAAATGGAGCCATAATAAATAAACCAACTTTTTTGATTGTCAACCTGGAATATGTTTTTCTGGAATAGGGATGGATGAAGGAGGACAAACTGTCACTCCAGCTGTTACTCCAGGTGCTGATTTATCAATGCTTCATGGTCAAATGTTGATCCAATTACAACTCCAGTTGGATATTGCCACAGACCAAGAGGTATGACTGATTGCAGACCTTTGGGAAGAACACTAAGCAGATGATTCATGATAGCTTACAGATACCAAACTACTGTGACCTCTTTTTTCTGAGATTGCCTTCTAGTATTGAATTTGGAGTTTGGAGAGAAACTTAGTGAAGTGGAGAAGAGCAACATGATTCCATACTGCCATGGGAGGCTCCAGTTGGCAGTGGGCAAATTGTGGGGCATATGACTCCCTCTGATGTCATGAACTTCAATGTACCTGCCTTTTTGTCTGGTTGAAAGGAAATGCCACTCCAATCAAAACCATTGAAAGAGGTTCAGGTATGACCTAGCTGGTAATGTCAAGGGGTTGCTATTTGGATAACATTTTAATGTGGGGGATTTTGCAGGACTATAAAGAGGCTGCTCGACTTAGGGACATGATAAAGGCACTTGAATGTGAAGATCCTGTGTTGAGGCTGAAGACAATGATGGAGAAGGCCATTGCAGAAGAGCAGTATGCTGTATTGCACTGAACTCTCTCTACATCTACAAAGATTTAGTGTCTTGGAGTGGAAGAGCTGAATAAGCAGAGTACTATTATGGCCATTAAGAGACTTGCCCATTTCCTTCCTGGGTTCTGTATTAGTGGTTTTACTGGGTAATAACAAGTGTACAATCCTTTATCAGTCAAAGATTTCACTTGAATTGTGCCCCAAGGAAAATCTGTTGATCATTGCTTGTTTGATTTGTAGAAGTGAGCATATCAGGAATAGGTTTGGAATTCATACTGTTGAACCTATTTGCATCTCACATAAGTGCATCCTGTGCAGGATGCTGCAAGGTACCGGGATGAGCTAAACAGATTAGCTCCTCAAAAGGATCACACTGGATTGAAGTGTTTTAGTGACATCACAACTGAGGTAATGAGTGTAGATGGCCAAAGTTACACTATCTACTTCTCTGGTGGCTTACTTTAACATAACAGCAGGCTGTTATTGCTATGCTGTTTGATTGCTTCTCCTCTTCCCCTACAGCCTGTGCAGAACTGTCCAATGTTGTTTGACCTTTTCTCCTATCAAATATAGTCAAGCAAGTTCTGAGTTGCAGTAGGAGATGAAAGATTTTTATGTTTTCTAATTGCAAGCTTGGTGAATGGACTGCAGGGAATTCGTGTCCGTGTGCGGAGTGTCTATGTCAGAGATCGAAGCCAACCTTGCAAACAACAATACTTTTTTGCATATCGGATTCGCATTAGTAATGAAGGTTTCCGGAGTGTTCAGCTTTTAAGCAGGCATTGGATTATCACTGATGCTGCTGGAAAGATCGAGCACGTTAGGTGACTATATCATCTACTGTCTGTGTTATGTTCTCAGAGAATATCTTCAACTGCTTGCATTTGTTCTTCCTGCTGGTTTTGTAGTCTTTGTTGTGTGTCAGTTACCAAATTTATGCTCCTTACATTGTCAGAGATCCAATTGACAAGTCTTGAAAACAGCTGTAACATAGCCTTGGAACTATGGTTACTTCAGATCAAGAACCATTCTTTATCACGAACTGCAATGAAAAGTAGGGCTGCCTGCTACAAAGGAAAATGCTACACTACTACTGGAGAGAAGAAGGGCTGACATTTTGGTTTATGGACCTTGCATTAAGGACTAGGTTTATGGTTGGAGTTAATTTCTGATAGAAACAGTTGTTCTCCATGCAGAGGTTTAGGAGTCACAGGACAACAACCAGTGCTACTTCCAGGAACTAGTTTTGAGTATACATCAGCATGTCCCCTGAGCACTTCCACAGGAAGAATGGTAAGTTGTTTAGGATAAGATTGAGCACTTCCATATTCACTTGTTTTCTCAGTTTGTGATGGAAGCACAGCAAGGTTAACATTTCCTCTGACTATGAATTGCCACTACAATCAGTGGGTTCATGTCAAATGGTCATTTGATGGCACATTTATACATTGTGAGGAATTTGCTAGACTGGTTCTGTGAGCCAGTACTTCATTAATATATTTTTACTTTGCAGGAGGGAGCTTATCAAATGAAGTATACAGATGAGAAGTCCCTGGCAACATTTGATGTTGAAATTGCACCCTTCTCTCTCTCTGTCAATGGGGATGATTGACCTGCTCTGCATTGTTGACTGTTCAGCTTTCACCTTCCTATGGATCTATTAACTTAGACCTGCCCAATCATATGATTCAACAGTCTCAAGAGAGGCACAGACTCTACCAAGGTACTGTGGCACTACAATAAAAACATTGATATAGTGCACACATATTAGTAAGGCTTCCAGGGCTCCAATCATCCTCATGGAGATTCTCTGGCAATGTGCCCAGTATTTCTTTAAGTGTGGTGTATGGTTGTCCATACCCATATACTTCGTCTCTTGTGTAAACTTGTGTGTGATACTGGAAGCATCTCACAGGGCAGTTATGTTAAACTGGGATGATGGTCTACCTCAGTACAAATAATCAGCCCCTGTCAGTTGCAGTTGTTTTGTAGATTTTTTTTTTTGGAGTTTTGTGAGTAGACTGTATTCTCTGTGTTCATCAAATCTCTTGATGCATGATTTGGCAAACCACCAGGTGGCCAGAAAAGATTTCAGGTGTGACTCTGCTCATTAAGCAAAAAATGTTTGTTGGAGCAGCTAATTGGAATATCTTTGGGTGTCACTCTTCCAATGGAAAATGAGTGAGCATGAAAAATTAGTGCACAGTGAAATGCATTGCTACCTCTGATTGCAAGAGATACTAAGATTTGTGCATTTCAGTTCCGAGAACTGTGAATTGTGTTTTGCAGAACAACCTGGGAGAGCCATTGAAGCTGCAAAAATCCAGGTAAATAGGTCACGGTTGTGCAGTTTGTTGGCCTTGCCTACCAAGGCAAGGATATTTTGTTTAGATTCATTATAGAGTCTAGTAGCTTAAGGGATTTTGGCCCCAAGGTAAAATAGGTCTATTTTTATATGAGGGTTTTTGAAACATGATATTTTGGCTTGTGTTGAAATTTGAGATTAGTTATAGAATTATAATATCTTGAAGGTTTTTGGTTTCTTTTAGAGGGTTTTTTTAAAGATTATATTTTTGCATGGTTACATATTTGAGTTTCCCTAATTCTTCTTTTGCCTTAGGATACTTTTTAATGTAAATAGCAAGGCCACAGTGTGACACGCCCCTTGTTTTCATGGAATGTTTGATTTTGTACAAATCTGGAACCAATGTGACTATGGAATGATGTGCAGGGTGGATTTTACTCCTAACATGGGTTAGAGATTGTAAGACTTGTTGGCAGATATGGTTTCATTCTTCAACTTATGCTTGTGTTGCAGTAATGAGCTTATTCAAGTAGAAGAGGAGCATTTATTTGTCAGTTGAGGTCCCTTCCAAGCAGGGACTGACATGACTACAATCAACCTTTCACTGGCTCTCCTTGGATGAAGTCGTTCTCAGTGGAAATCCAAGGTGCTTCACCTGTTTAAGCTCACAATCAGCCTAAGGGCACATGTGCACACAGAAGAGTCTTGTGGATGCATTGGGTGGATTGATCATTGGACCTCAATGAGGGGTTTCTTCCATGGATGGTGTCATGGGTGGAATTCCTTGAGACTCTTTTAATCAAGGATCGAGTATTTATTTAAAATGGTAATAAATGAATAAATAATCATGAATGATTGTATTGATTTAAGACACCTTCCTAGAAAACATCTTCAAGGTTGTAAGAGACATGACTTTAAAATAAAAACACAATTGAATCTTATTGGCTCAAGTGTGAACTTGTGTCATTAGAACTTTTAGAATTAAAAAAAAAGTTTTGTATGTGAAAGGTTTGGGTTGTGAAAGGTCAAACAGAAAGGCCAATATGATGAAGAGGCATTCATTAGTTGAAAAAAATAAGTTGATAATTTTTGATTAATATTCAATGAAAAAATTCATTCTACTTCGAAACCTTTGTTTGATTGGACCAAAATTTCCAAAATGACCATGGCGTGCATTACCTTGTAGAGGGCTTTCTAACAGTACCAAAAGCACAACAAGTGCCCCATGGTTTAGGAGGGCTAAGGTGTGCTAACAAAACAAAACAAACTTCTATCTTAATATTCAGATCTATTTATAAGGTAAATACAAGTTGTGAAAGTGGTATTGCAAATTTGGTTTTCAAAAGCATTTGTGTAGTAAAACAAAATTGCACCAGTGAGTAAATGAAGTAGGAGTCACTTGTTATTTAATCATAGTACCACTAATTAACAAGCAGCTTGTTTTAGATTGTGTTTAAATGTGAATCATATGCTAAATCATTGGACATGATTAATAAATAAAGACATCTTTTGAATATGAAGAGTTCCTGTACATATCTATTTATGAAGGAATGTAGTTTGTTTCATTCCAGGGATGATGTTTCATTGAAACTGATTTATGTAGGATGGGTATTTTGGTGATCATCATTGTGACAATTTCAGAATCATTCCGGATTACAATTCATTATAACTTAAATTTTATTCATATGAATCTTTGTGTTTTTTTTTGTTCTGTTTGTATCTTGTTGTGAACTTCTCTAATCAATCAGACTTTTGTTAACATTTTGCCCAGCTAATCAAGAATGTAAAAAAATATTAATGAAACAAAATGACATGTAGTGAAATTTATAAAATTTTATCTTTTGAAAAAACAAAACTGATTACAACAAATTATTATGTCCATTAAAAAATAATTTAATCATCATCATTGGTAGTGCGAAGCAATGTAGAGCCCAAATTGTTTTTGTCATGTTGAGATCTCCAAACCATGGTACCTTACCCACCATGCTTTTGGTATCATGGAAACTTTTCAATGAGTAAAGGTGCACCAAGGTGGTTTTGTAATGTTTAAACATACAGTGCAAGAATAATTGAACATTGAACAATTTTGTCAAAGAGAATTTTATAAAATCAAAAATAAAATAAAGTGAAATTGGGGCAAGTTCTCGGCATTATTGGAAAGCCCTTGATGAGTGGGATTTTGTGTAGGTGATATTGAAAATTTTAAACAAAGCTTAGGGGAGATATTGAATTTTGAGTAATTTTATCATTAAAAATTGATTTAAATTTTAAAATATTCTTTTAGTGATTGAACTCTATTGTTGAGGTCATATTCACACTTGTAGCATTTGCACTTAGGCCAATGGCAAAGGCCACACTAGAATATATTACTTAATGCATGTTAAAAAACTTTAAATATGATTATTTAGATATCGTAGAAAACACATGTTAATCAATAGTTATTAACGATAAAAAGAAAATGCATACTTGAAGTATGAGGGCTGGAAAGATTTTTTAACAATTCAAAAGAATATCACAATTTTTATTTATTTATTTATTTTGCAATGTCTTATTTTAAATACTGTAGTTGCATTTGTGCTTACAAATCTCATCAAAGATTCAATCAATTTATTAACATTCAATAATTTTTCAATGACAATATAAGGTAGATGGGTTAGGGTTCATTAACAGTTTTATCCAAAATCATTTTCAATCTAAAATTTACTCTGAATGAAATCAATGGTTTTTAAAGTTTGATCCTTGTTCTTGAATTTTTCCATGTTGGTGGTTTGATCTTGTTATAAGGGGCCATAACTCACACTTGCTATAAAAAAAATTGGCCTAGTTTTATTAACAAGTATGGGTTTTATTTTATATGCATTTGATGTGTAATAGGCATTAATGGGTTAAAAAATGAACCTTGATGAAGAACATAAATAAGTTTGTTGATGGGGAAATAGAGTACATGGATAACTTTGAACTTCCTTGTTTGTCATTAAATCCCATCTAGACGTTGAGCCATGCTTCATTGGGCATTCAAAATACTATGTTACATTCAAAGTACCAAAAAGTAGTTGATTAAATTAAATAGGTTCATTTCTTGTTTGGTGCCTTCAGTGCTACTAATATTTTCAAGATTTTAAAAATGTGTAGTGAACATTTTTTACATAATGGTTTTATTTTTATTTCTAGGGTTTGTTAATCTCCATGCATTTATCAAAATAGATTCATCCTAAAACTAGGCTCTATAGGGAGGACCTACATATCATTTGAATATTTTTCAATGAATCTTCACTTAAGACAATGGGGAGCTTAGGATGTATCACTAGACTTTTTCCAAAGGGTTTTCAAAATCCATACCTATAAACATTCACCTTTAGGTTCTTCCCAATTTTGTTAAAAAAAAAACACATGAAAAAATTTAGATTAAAAATCGCAATCATTATGACATCAATACATGGGCAAAAGATTTTTAAAAATAAAAAAATAACAAAAATATGAAATCCTAATAAAAATTACATAAACATAACTATAGAAACAATTTTAAACACAAAATGATAAGGACATAACCATAGAAAACATCAAAATATTGAAACATAAAAAACATGGAACCTAAAAAACCATTGAAACAAATAAACATCTAAAGAAAGAAAATTAAAACATTAATAATAAGACAAAGAAAACATTGAAACATAAATACATTGAAACAAAACACCTTAATATTTTTTGAAACATGGAAAGTATGGAATATACACAAAGACATCTTATGCAATGTGAGTTGAATTCATTCGTAACATTAGATATCGTGATATTCATTTCAATATGAATATGATGTTTTGTATCATTTCGCTTATCGACATACTAAATACAATAAAATATATACAATGTAATAGTTACACTCCAATTAAACCTTTATTGAAAAACATGGGTGTGAATAATTGATCTTTCTTTTATAGAGCTCCATTCCTTGGAGTCAAATTTTAATTTTTCCACATAAGCCCAACCTATTTTTGCACATTTTATAAATCAATTGACTTTTGACGTTCTGTAATAACTTAGTTGAGTCAACATATAAATTCCACTTGCACTATATTATGACAAGGATTAATGGATTTTCTCATTGTATGGAAGAAGCAAAGTGGTTTTTACACCACGAGTCTTCTTTAAAGTTTTCATGCCCCACTAAACAAACTTTCTTCTACACATTCCCTTTTTCCTAAGTGCATTTGCATGACCATTTTCACAATTCAATAGTGAATTATTTAATAATGCCATTGTACTTTTGAAGGGTGCAAAAACAAAGTGCACTAGAACATGAAATCCAACATTTCACCCTTTAATTTTTCATGTTTTGCAAAGAGTGAGGAAAATTGATCATCATTAGGTTAGATTGAATCTCTTATTTGGGTTCATTTAAAAAAAAACACGTATTTAACAAGGCCATCATCATTCAATATAAAGTCCTTGCATACAAAAAAGTCATGTGAAGCATGTTTTGAAGATTGTGTTTTAGAAAAGATGTTTCAAAGACCAGGTTATGAAAGACTGAGTTCAAAAAACATGTTTTGGACACAAGTTGAAGAAAACATGGTCATATTTTTATAATGTTAATATCAATTGCTCAAATTTGAATATATTAAATATTTTAAATGAAAAAAAGGAAAAGTATCAACATATTTGGCATTTAAAAGCTCAAGTAAGATGTGGGATACGAAAAGAAATATATACTTCAAAATAAAAAGACAAGTTCAAATAAAGGAATAGTTGAACAAAGAAGTTGAATGATTTTGAACATGCCATTTGGCTTTTATGAATTTAATAAATGTTTGGTCATATTTTGATAACTTTTCTACCATAAAGTACAAGTTTTTATTAGGTTTTGGTAGGTTTTCAATGAGATTCATTGTTTACATTTGAGTAGGAACTTATATTTTGTTAGTTTTTTTCCTTTTTTATAACACCCTTTTTGGGGCCTTTTATCATGTATTTTTTTAGGGGTTTTTTTTGGTAAGTTTTTGCATTTGGTTGTTTTCACTTGTATTTTGAAAAGGAATCATAATAGTAGCCTCCAAATCTTTGCATAATGTTTTGAACTACTTATTCATCTATAACATGTACATGTAAAACATGTACATTTTTAGGTGGATGTGGGGTCTAAGCAAAAAATGCCATTTATTTTCATCATGTTCACTAGAATTTTGAATTACCTTCTTATCCTACCCATTTGAAACATGTCGACACTCTAGAATTATTGTTATATGTAATTACTTCATAAACAATTAATAGCCAATGATAACTAATACAATGAATATGAAACACAACTAGAATGAATCATATGCACAATAAAGTGGTCACCACATTCCAATAAAAAATTGTGCCATTGAATCAAAAAAAAAACCCCAATGGAGAAAGGTTTTTTTGGTTTCTTGTTTGTTTCCTAGGTCCTTGAGCTTGTTGCCCTCTTCAATTCAATGAATCACTTGATATCAACATCATAGTATGTAGTTCAATTCCTCTAACTTGTGAGTTTGTGACTTTCAACTTTAACTTTGATAGAATATCAAATTAGGTTAACGAAAACAATATATTGACTAAAGTTAGAAGCTTTAAGCTACTATATCATGCTGCAACTTTTTAAAAAGTGATTGCATTGTTGTAGTAAACAATATGGCAAAATGTTTTATTCACAAAATCCAAGATGACAACATTAGTAGAAAACCCCATTTTGTGACTTGTTTTAGGTGACTAAAGGTGTCATTTGTGAGTATTTTGGTTTTTAAAATAGCTACAAATGAAATTTTTAATCATTTAAAACAAGTCGCAAAATGACGTTTTTTTTTGTTAGTGCAACTAGATGAAAATACCTAAAATTTTGATACATTTTCAAAACCTAGAGTTGAAGATGCATTTGTCACAAATTTTTTGTGGCAGTAGATTTATTGCAATGACATCTTCCAAGGGAATTGAACACTAGTCCAAAGAAGACATTGTTGTATTGTAATGGAATGCAAATTTGCAAAATAAAAAACATTAGTACTAACATTTCTATTTAGATTCATTATTGAATGGGAAAATAGATCGGATTTAAAACTTACAATCTTGTTTAAATGTAAACGGTAAGGTTCATGAAGACGCCATGTAGGTTGCCTTCTCATAAAGCTATTCCAAAATTCTATAGCTCCAACCCATATCAAGATATTGTTTCATTCCAATTTGTGATAACAACGTGGAATGGAGACGTTTGTAGAATAACAAAATCCTGAACACACATGTTAACAACCAAATCTAGATTAATTTTTAGATGGTTCCTCAATTTGAAACTTCATGAAAGTGATGGTAGAAAAGGTACATTTATTTTCACCACCCCTTAAAACAACAACAATTGCAAGTTCAACAAGTTTGAAATATTCAAAAATTCTATCTTTCAAAATCACATTAGAAACAAACCTTCTCCACATTGAAGTGGTTGGATTATAATCATGCATAGGTTTCATGGTAGTTTCATTGTTGGATTGCATGGTGATCATAAAAAAACTAGATTGCTACTCAAGTAAAACATGATTCGGTAAGGGTGCATATGATTTGCCATCTAATTGAATCATCTTGTGGTGATTGTAATGTGATTTTACAATTTGTAGATCTTTAGGGAATGTTAAGGCAATTTCTTATTGTACAATATTATTGAAGGTAAATAATGCTAATAGCTACTATGAGAAATCTTATCCACTAAAATCACATTACCTTGCAACTAGAGCTCCAAAACAATTAATATGCAACTACACTATAATTAAAACATGAAAATATGGGCATTTAGTAAATAAAATGTCACGTCAAAAAATCAAGGAATTGTATTATAATTGTAACTTAATGCAATTAGAACACTCATATGGTGTAATGTACACATTGTACAAACTAACACAATCAATCATGTTTGATTTTTTAACAAATTAAATTTTAGTTGCATGTGGTAATCACATTACAATTGGTGTAAATGTAGCACCCAATCAACAATTACGTTACAACTAATGTACAATGTTGACACATATGATCATAACATGTGTACACATTTTCATCGCCCATTAGATATGACATTTGTAATTGATTGTCAATTATGATTCCCATTAATATAACTAATTTTGTCACTATGTTGTCACTATAAAAATAATATTTTTTTGCTATTTTGTGATTATTGCACAAATGTTAATAAGGTAATATTAAACAAATTCATATTTAATACTTAATATTTAATAAATAATTTTACTTTAAATAATTTATTCATTTAAATATTAAATAATAATTAATAGTGAATTTGAATTGATAAATTCAATTTGCTAATTAAATCAAATAATAAATTTATAATTAATTAATTAAATATTAAAACTAGACTGCTTAATAAAAGTATTTAGTTCAAATAACTAACTATCAATTAAAAAATTCATATATTTAATTATTTGCAATAGTTAATTAACAAAGTATATGAATTATGCTAATTATTTCAGATAATTCATCAATTAATCAATTCAAATAATTATCTATAAAATAATCCAAATAATAAAATTTGGGGATTCAAATGATTAATTGTCTAAATTTTATTTGAATTTAGATCATTACTCATCTAGTAATTAATTAATTAGTTATTAAAATTAGATAGGTTAATTAAAAAAAAATTCAAATGATTAAAAATGATCATTTGAATTCAAATTAAAAATGAATAAAAAATATGTGTGAGAATTTTTTTCTGGTTGTAATCCAATTTGCAACTAATACACAATTAAAAGATTTAAACCATATGTTTTGTCCTTGAATCTCATTTCACAAACTATATATAGAAAATGTATTGTTTTGTGTGCTCACGTTAAAATACATGTGCCAATTTGGGATGAAATTAAAAAAACTTAAACTAAAGATAAAACATAAAATAAAATAAAAATATTTACATGGCTACTTTTTACTTCACCTACTTTTTTACTTTTGTACCTACTTGCTTACCTAGGTAAGTAGGTAATTTGTCTTACTTTTTTATTGACCCACCTTGGTAGGTAAGTAGGTATGTAATGTAGTTAGGTCTTATTTACCTACCTATGTAAGTAAGTGGGTATGTAACATAAGAATGTATGTATGTCCTATTAACTTAGTTTTACCTACCTACCTAATGTTACTATGTACATAGGTATGTAGGTTGGACCTACCAACCTACCTTCCTACTTATGCCTATGTATCAACCTACCTAACTACCTAAATATATATTAATTTAAATTTATTATTTAAAAAATTAAATTAATATGCCACATGGCAACTTTTTATTGCACCACGTGTCACAATCTAAGACCATATAAAATGAATGATCATAATGGATGGTGGAAATCAATGTTTCAAAAAGAAAATAATTTTCACCCAAAAATCCCCATAGTGCCATGTGTTAGATTTTGATGGATCAATGAAAAATAACATTAGCATGACATTACCATGGTAGTTGCATTAAAGTTACATAACAATTGTTCCTACATAGTTGTAAATGAATTGCATGAGTTGTATATGTATATGATTTCACATACGATGAATTGCATTTGTTGTAACTTATACAACTTGTCCAATAGCATTCACATTCGTAGAAATTCATTGAGTTGTAATAATTTACAAATGGTCATTGCAATTGAAAAACCTAATTATAAAACTAGTTGCAAATCACCCCATTTTCTCATAGTGAACATTCATGAGTTCTTACATTGAAAATCTTTTATCAACTTCAATTATCAAACCTTTTGTAGCAAAATTGCATTGGTTTTTTACATCTTGGCATACAAATGCCCTTGATCCTCTTTGGTGACCATGTACACAACTCTAGTGTAGTTGCTAGTTTTGTGCAACATGTAAAATTGTTCTTTGAAACAAAAGGCAACAAAATCCATTTATGTGGTGGGCTTAGGGTACCAAATTGTTGATAACACATTAAATTTGAACCCCACCGAATCCACAAATATGTAAAACTGGTCATGTGAGAAATGTCAATCAAGATCCACATAAAGTTTGTAGAGATCAACTTGAATAAGCTTCATTATTGCCACAAAATCACAAATGAAGCAATTTTTGGTTTTGAGTAGGTTTGTTCAAACTTTGGACTACTTTGTAGCACATTTGTTAGTCCCATCACAATTTCCACATCACATAACAATTCAGAATTAATGGTAGTAATTGGATTAGTAGGAAGATCATTAGACATATTCATAATAAGAGATTTGTATTCACATGACAATCTTTTAAAAGAGGTTAACATTGAGAAGCATTTTGTTTGAATGTTTTTCAAAATTTTCAAACCCCTTGATTCAATTAGCCAATTTGGTGCATTCCAAGTCCTTTTTGGGGATTGGATATAGTAGGTGTACATAGACGAAAGTAAACCCTTAATCTTCACAACAAAGTTTAGGGATGATAAAGTCTAGACAACAAGATTACGTTAATGTGTCATTTTGGTGAATCTTTACAAGGAAAGGGTAATGCTTGTTAATCAACTAAATACTCACATTGGTCTTCAAGCCTTGGAAAACTATTACACCATCAACCCCAAAACGCACCACTTTGTAACCAAAGTTAGTTTTTAACATCCCACCAAAAATATCAACATAATAGATAATTATAATATTGGTTGTTAGATGTACTTCCATCAACGATTTTTTCAAGATTCAAAAGAATTAACACCATTTGCCAATTATTAACAATATACATGTGAATATATATTCAATACTAGTTGTCCAAAGTAATAACCTCATCACAATTAACTAAAATGAATTTGGCTTATTAGATTAGTAATACAATTTGCTTTGAAATGATATTGTGCATGGTAGTTGCCACATCCTAGTCATTTGAGTTTGTCCAATGTTTCTTGGATGTGTGGTGTATTTTCAAAAAGTCAAACAAACCTTTCATATGCTTAAAATTATTCATGGGTCTACCATGTTTTAGCAATGGAAAATTGCCACAAATTAGACAATTTTTTTTTTCTTTTCAGCCTTCCTTACATTGACCACCAACTTTAATGCAATAAAGTTTGGGCATAGGCTGGCTTGAACTTTTTCACTTCTTTTGTGTTGGCTATCATTGCTGATATAATATTCACCCACCAAAACTCTTAAACAAGGGATTAAGGTTTCCTTTTTTTTGCATGCTTTTGCAAACCATCCAATTTAAGGTTTCAAAATTTTTCCTACCTTCAACAATGGAACAAACCTTGTGGTGCACATGCAAGGATCTTGCTTGTAGGATCTACCACAAGTTCAATTTTAAGGAAATTGGGCAACCCATTTTTCTTTGAACACTTTCTTAATATTTGCCTTTTTTTTTGGTTGGTTCTCTGAAAGTGGGACCTTGAGTAGTAAAAGTTGATGCAAATGCACCATTGGCAAAAATTGATGTTTTTTATTTGCTTAAAAAACCAAAGGTGCCAACAAAACTTGCAACACCCAAGTTGCCAAACTTAGTAGAACTTGAAGCACCCAAAGTTGATGCATTAGTGGCCTTAATCAGTCCATGCAATCCATGGGTGATGCCTATAATTGATTGCCTTGATGACCTAGAGATGTAAATGAGGACTTAGCAAATTGGAGAACCCAAAACCGGATGTAAATCCAAAGAAAGAGGCCATATTCTACAAACAATGCAAATCCAACAATGTAAAGCCAAACCCATAGTTGAACTATGCATTTGGCAAAGGCAAAAAACTTGAAAAATATAGTTTATATTTGAAGTTTGGAGGTTTTAGAAATGGCATTGTGTGTTGCAGCTTATTTCAACATAAACAAGATGTTGAAAGGTGATGAATTCTTTTGAGTCTAAATTTCATAAGATTTTAGTGTTCATTAATAACAAAATCTTTTCAAACCTAAACTTTTGAAATCACAAAGAAACAACAATGCAATGTGCACATGTAAGTGAAACATAACCTACCTTGTAACCTTTTATTTTACACATCTTAAGAGTTAGGACTTAGAGTTGTCTTTCAAGATTCCATTGCTCCAACCTCCAATTGCTTACATCTCACAATGATCATTTGTTGTTACCACTACCACACCAATTGTCAATTTGCTATGCATCATAAATTACAATGTTGTAACATTGAATATTCTAGGAACAACCACCTAAAAGTTCAATGGAGTTTGAAGCCTTGAACCCAACCATGTGTGGCATCCTATTCCTTATTGAGGTCTAATTATGGCAAAGAAATGAAAAAAAAATCCAATTTTTTTTCATCAAAGGGCTTTTGTTAGCCCCCTTTTTTCGCATTTTGACAAACTTTTACCATACGAAAAGCTTCTAGTTCCAATTGGACCTCATGACTCAAAGCTTTCCAAAGCTTCATGGACTTCCCAAATGTGCCAAACTATTTTGGCCCATAAGAGGTTTGGTGAGCTCCAATGTAGGATAGTGATGGCAATGGAGCTTGATTCTTCCCATCACCACCCCTTTCACCTTCCCTTCAATTGCCTTTTTAGTTGTAATAGTTATGCTGTTATGCTTATTTTTGTGCACAATGACAAAGATCAAGATAATGAAAAGGATGACCTCCCTACCATCATTGAACCATTAATGAAGGTCCTAGGAAAGGTGATGGCACCCCCCCTTCCTCCCTTCTTGTTTGTTGCATCTACATTTGTTGTTATTACTTCTCAAACAAGGAAGAGGAGGAGGAGGAGGAGATGGCCCCCTCAGGCCCTGTTGTTGTTACTATGGACTAGTTTTTGAAAGCCACTTAAACTTGGGGCTTGATGATGGCATGGTTGTTCTATTGTCATAGTTGTTGTTTTTGCCATTGTTTTTGGGCACACTGTTATTGGCCACAAACAGAAACCAAGAAAAAGAAAGAAGGGTGGAGAGAGAAAGAAAGAGGAGGGGGCCTTTATAGATGACAAGGCCAAATCTCCTTTTGGTTCTTATTGTTTTTTTTTTTTTGGTTCAAAGCTTTTAGGTATTTAGGCCATGTTTGGGTTCAATTCCCAAAGGAGTTTAAAAATGAAAACCAAGCCCAAAATTTTCAAAACTGCCTTCGATTTGCCTCCTTAATTGTAACCTCTACTAGTTGCAAAACAAAACAAAAACTTTTAACGATAAAACATAACTCAAGCATGAAGCTTAAAACTACACAACACTTGCTACAAATAAATCCCATGCAAAATGTGAACAACCTCTTGCTAAAAAAGACAACAAATCTAATTATAACACTATTCAATTAGACCCAATTTTTTGGATTCAAAATACAACTCATTTATCCACACAAGAATCCACATATACTTGAAACCATTCTGGATAAATAAACTTGCAAAAAAAAGTTGGAAAACAAACACAACATAACACAAAAGAGTGGTGTGATCTCAAATCAATTTTTTTGAATTTGAGTCACCCCATTCAAAGATTTATTTCCCATTGAAATTATATTCATAGTAGAACTAGTTCCAACTTAAGTTATTTTGGTTTACCTACTATAACTAGGGCATAACCACCTAAAACCTAGTAAAATTCCTAAAAAACAATGCCTGCCATAAAGGCATTCCTCTTTATATTATCAACCGTCCTTTGATTGTCCATTGCTTTTAGAAGAAGGTTGATATGAGTTGGAGGTGAAGGTACATAATGAGGGGGGTTCAAGTTTACAAGTTTCCAAATAATAGTGGTTATATATTTTGCATTAAATGGTTCCCAACATGTTATTGTTAAAATAGGTACTACAATATGATTCAGATCATAACCACTGTTTTGTTTTTCAATTTCTTGATGGAGTCAAGTTGGCGAGCATTCAGAGGTATATTTTGATTTAATTGGCAATGAATGTTATTCTAAGGAACTCAAAAAATTTGTAGCTAGTAAACATAAATGTAGCTAAACCTATTCCATTCTAGGATTTTTTTTTTTTTTTTGGGTGAAAATTATTCCATTACTAGATTGACAGATGATTAACCATATGATTGCCTAGCACTAGTCCAAAAATTTATCTCTGAATTTCAACTCCAAGAATCATTGATCTTAAGTTTCTCCAACAATTTAAACACTTGTCATTCACTTTTGTCATTCACTTTCAAGGATAGATAAGGTTTGAAACCCTCACCTAGATTGTCCCAACTAATTTATAACCCACTCCCCCACACAATTTGTCATACTCAAGTAAATTGTGATGGCAACAGATACTTATAGGCAGGTCACCAATAACAAACAATGACATAAGTGTCATTTAAACCCTAATTTGCAAATTCACTCCAGTGGCCCTTGGCCTTCTGCATCCTTGCTGAGTGCAAGAATGAATCCACAAATTGGATATACTGTAACCGAACATGGGGTGACCGAACAATGGAGCTATGCTGATTCTGATCCTGATTTTTGCACCATCACTAGGTTGGCTGCGCATTACGTCTCATTACTGCAGCAATGCATGGCGGCTGCTTTGGTTTGGTCATGGAAGCTCCCCACACTTGAGGGAGACGGCACAAAATTATGGCAGAGGAGGTGCTGGCATTTATGGTTTGAGGCGATTGGAATGCAGGACGGTGCAGGAGCTGGCAATTCAAAGAGGAGGAGGCTGAACGTTGAAGGGGGATTTTTGGGAAGTTCGAAGAGGAGTGGAAAAGGAGGTCCGGGTCCGGAGAGTTTTGGCGGAGGCTGATCGTGCTAGTCAGTTCAGAAAATGTATAGTCGATGAGTAGATCTGTTTGCTGGCAAGAGCAGAGATCAACAGAGAAGAAGTAGGAGATTTTTGGAGAATGCCGAGGAGCTTAGAAGATTGCTAGTTGTTGATTTCTTCCGCTGCGTTAGTAACTAGGGGATGGCTAGCTCCTGAATCTGGTGAGAGTCAAGTTGAAAGTAAGGATCGGTGCTGTAGACCGGTGAAGTTTGGAAAGTGTATAAATAGACAGTTCGAGTGGTCTGTTTTTGGAGCTCAATCATTGACTGAGTAGTTGTTAGACTACTGAGGAATGTACTGGAAAAGAGGAAGCTTGTGCTGTTGAGGATCTTTGTGAAATCTGAACTATGAGCTTTGGTCCTTGAGATTCTGAGTAGGAGCCGGATCTGCAGAGGTTTGGGCGAGATTGTTTTGCTCCAGTAATGAATTTCTCATTTGGATTTGGACCAATGATGTTGCTATGCTGTTTCTTTGATATGTGATTGCCCATGTTCACTCTGTTCGAGTGAGTGCATCAGAGGGGTTTGGTTGTTGTTTGGTCCCTCTCCTTTTTGGTGACAATACATTTGATCATTGAAATAAGGAATGATTGGATCCAAAGGCATGGTCCAATCCAGTGTTGGCTGGTAATTGCTTTTTAAAAATATAACCACCAGGTAGGTTATTTTTTTGAAATGTATTTTTGAGTGCCACACATAATATCAATATCAATGTCAAAATAAATTTGGGTGCTAGGTAGTTTGTCAAAAATTTTGGGTAATAACTATTGGTTATGCATAAGGGTAAGTTTTCAAATAAACGGTTGAAAACCATCTGTTAACCTGCTGGTTATACATTAATTATAAGGTTTAGAAAATTATTAAAATTCTTATTATTTTTTGGTTGAAATTCTTTTGTGTATTAATGTTTAAAGATTGATAACCTACTTGGATGATAATAGGGTCATTTATTGTGTGAGGTGGAAGCAGGAGGGTTTACAGGATAGGTTACTAAGGTGGAACCTTGGTGGCTCACTTGTGGTTCATAGTCATAATGGGTCTCCAATGGATTGTATGTCATGCCACACTTTTGTCGTGACATTCATTGTTTGTGGAAAATGTGTCATACAATTTGTGTGCTCAACAACACCTATGGTAGACCTACTTACTTTCCTAATTGACAATTAGGAGAGATGGTTGTCTCAGAGACCAGTACATAATACTCATTTCCCTCTTTCGCATGTTCTCTTAGTCTGAAAGGTAACCCAACCAATATCCAATTGAAATAAAACTCTTGGGAAGAAAGAGCCGTGCCTTTCTTTCTTTCTTTCAATCCGTCTCCAATCAACTTTCACTAACACTCAGTACTGTACCCAAAAACACAATAAGAACTCAATACCTTTCCACCAACATTTACATTCAAACGGTAATGACAAACTTTCCTCATGGCAAGTCAAAAGTTAAAAAGAGAATGTTGATGTTTCCCCTTAATTCTCTACTAAACAAAATCAGTCTGAGCATTTTGCTGGCAAGTAGTTTGGATTTAGAAGGCTAGCAATTAGACTCTGGACTCGGGTCCTTCCTTCCTTCCTCCATTTCCTTCCTTCTTTGTTGTGAGAGTCTATGGTAACAATGTAGCTTTCATTTGGTCTCACAGTTTTTGGAACATTCACTGGGTTCATATTTTGGGAACTGGGTTCATTTCTTCTTTTTAACTGTAACTGCTGGTTTGAGCTTGCAATAAGGGGCCAGACCAAAAAGACTGCTGCACACTGCACACATGTGACACAACTATCTTGCCTACTCATGATACTTTATATATTCCCTTACATGCCCAAAACACCAGAATTCAAACATCTATGTGTCAAAGTTAAATCCTCAAAATATATGAACCATTTGGCAATTGGCAATTGCTGAAAGAACCCCATTAGCAGGCTAAGGTAGTAGAACGGTTTTTGGTCATTTTGCATGGTAAATTTGGCAACAAACACTTCCTCAGTCTTCTTTATCAGACACAACACTTTCTCAGTCTTCTTCTCTTTTTTTATCTTCACTTTTCTTTCATTCATGAAGAAGAAAGGTAAGCAGAAGTGAGAGCACCATTACAGCTTAAGATCTAGCAACACAAGAAAAGCTCAGGGAGGCCTTTGAGCTGTTGGGTGCTGGTGGGAGGGGTGGAGAATAGTGTTTGTGGATCCAGCAGCAGCTGAGTGATGATAAATATACTAATGAAGAATAATTCTTTCGGGTGATAAATTTTATTTAGGGGTTGATTGATGCGCAGAGTGTTTTTTGTTTGACAATTTTGAGTCCAAGTTGAAGGTTTGAGAGAGAGCAGAAGAAGAAGAGAAGGAGGTGGTGGATGCGGCAGAAAAGGAGTAGGGGTCCGAGGAGGTGGTGTTGAGATTTCAACAAGATGGTAACTTTATGTGTGAACTGGAGGATAGGAGTGCCAACGTTGTTGATCACAATTGTAGCATGGTATTTGGGCACGGACCCATTGCACTTGTCAATTGCAAGAGGGATCAAAGATTTCAAGCCACAGTATTTGGCACCAGCTCCGTTTGACGTGCTTGCCAATCTTTGCAGAGACAATGAGAGCAAGCTCCACAAGAAGTCGCAGATTTGGAAGGTTCCGTTCCTTGGACCCGAGAGCTTCGTGTTCGACTCGCAAGGAAGAGGACCATACACAAGCGTCAGCGATGGCAGGATCGTCAGATATGATGGCCCAGAGCTCGGCTGGTCCACATTCGCATACACTTCGAAAAATCGGTAAAGTCTAAGTCATGCACACAGACACACACAAATTCCATCTTCTTCCTCGTCATCTTCTTCGCTGCTCGTGCTGACTCCGCTGTTACTCAGCGTTTTTTTTTTGCAATTTTGTCAATTAGGTGGACAGGCGATCATCCACAAGAGGAATGAGCCAAATTTAGCTGCAGGTCAGTCAGAGAGTAAAGTAGATTTTTGAACGAATCCTGCGTAGTTCTGCCTACGAATATCAACTCATTCTCTACATATGGCAACTGTGACATTTATCTCCTCAAAATATGGCGACTTTTGCGCTGGGATCATCTACAGGTATCCCATTTTGTGTTTCTGGGTGGGTGTTGATCTTTTCTCATTCTTCAAGGTCAGAGATTTGTGCGCCCAAGGATCCGCCAGCCTCGAATCTGGCGTTTGAGCATGTATGTGGACGACCCTTGGGGCTGCGGTTCAACAAGAAGACAGGCGAGCTTTGGATTGCGGATGCATACTTAGGAATCCTGAAAGTGGGACCAGAAGGAGGTCAAACGGAGGCTGTTGTCACACACATCGACGGCGTTCCAATGAAGCTCTGCAATGATCTTGATTTCGATGACGATGGCATTTTGTATTTCACCGACAGCAGCACTAGATGGACTCGAAGGTAAGTAAGGGTCTCTTTCCATTAGGCTGCTGTGATTACAGCACTCTGACATAGGGCCTTGTTTCTTGCTGCAGGGACAGTCACTTTCCATTGGAGAGTTGCTGCAACTGTGGTGAAAATATGTTCTCTGGGACCTCTGGGAATGCATGTTCTTATGAATAGAAGGCACATTTCATTGTATGGCGAGTCACAGTTTCACTCATAGCTCTCACAGCTCGTGCAATTGGTCAATGCTTGACCAGTGAAGTTGTGAGCTGACTGTGAGCACAACTACTTGAAAAATCTACTGTGATTACATCAGCCTATTGGAAAGATGTCCTAATGAAATTCAAACAAAAAGTTCAAGCAAAAGCTTCAAAATCTTCTTCTTCAAGCTCTCTTGAACCTATCAAAGTTTCAATAATAATTTCTGCCCTCTGCTACAAGTTTCTTGCTGCTTCTTTTGTCTAACAAGAGAAAGAAAAAGCTGAAGCTGTGACTGACTGGATTCTTTCCTGCTGGTGACAAACTTGGCCTGCAGAGAATTTTTCCTTGCAACTTTCGAAGGTGACAACACAGGCAGATTCATCAAGTATGATCCTGTCACAAAAGAGACCACAACACTCATCAAGGGTTTGCGGTTTTCCAATGGGGTAGCTGTGAGTAGAGATGGGACCTTTGTCTTAATTTGTGATGCCAGAAATGGCAGGTAATGGAAATCAATCCATATGTCTTTGCAATTCCTTCTTCTTCTTTATGCTGCTGCTGCTGTTGATCATTCTTCTTGATTTCTGTTTTCCAACAAAAGAAAATTGGGGGGGGTGCCTGATGTAGGTTGGTGCAGTATTGGTTGCAAGGGGAGAAAGCAGGCATGCATCACACATTTGTGATCTTGCCTGGATGGCCTGATAATGTTCGATGCAATGAAGAGGGTGATTTTTGGGTAGCTTTGCATTCAGTTCGCTATGCTGCTGACACATTTCTGGGGACTCTCCCATGGCTGCGGTATCTGCTGGGCCGTCTTCCAGTTCCACAAAAATTGTTGTACCAGCTTGCCATTGGAAAGCCACATGCAATGATCTTGCGGTATGATCCTGAGGGGAATGTGAAGGAGGTTCTTGAGGATCAGACCGGACAGAGTGTTCGATTCGTGAGTGAAGTGGAAGAGCATAATGGGAAGCTTTATATTGGCTCTGTTCTCTTGCCCCAGATAGCTGTTTATCCTCTACAATAATCAGTTCAGCTGCAGATTGCTTCTTGAAGCTTTCTGCATTTTATAGCTCCATTTGTTCTTTCCATCAGTTTAGCTTTGCATTTAGCAGATGAATCTGTAACTAGTCTGATTCCATTTGAAAGCTTTTTTGGGTTCAGTTCTTTACTAGAGTGTTTGTTCTCTAACCATCAGTTTAGCTGCTTCATGAGCTTTGCATTTTGGTAGATCATTGTGTCCTTAGTCTCTACCATTTGTGAGCTTTTACTTGGATCAGCTGTTTTGCTTCAAATAGCTGTTTATTCTCTACAATCAGTTCAATTGATTCTTGAGCTTAGCATTTGGCAGATGAATTCATAGTCTGTCCCATTTGTGAGCTTTTTTCTGGTTTGGTTCTTTTGAGCTGCAAATAACTGTTTGTTCTCTACCATCAGTAGCTGCTTCTTGAGCTTTGCATTTTGACAGATGGATCCATAGTCTCTCCCATTTCAAGCTCTTTTGGTTTAGCCCTTTTGCTTCAAATAGCTGTGTATATTATTCTCTACAATCAGTTTAGCTGCTGCTTCTTCAGCTCTTTGCATTTGCCCGATGGATCCATAGTCTCTCCCATTTCAAGCTCTTCTGGTTTAGCTCTTTTGCTTGAAATAGCTGTAAATATTACTCTCTACAATCAGTTTAGATCTGTTTCTTCAGGTCTTTGCATTTGGCAGGTCTTTCCGTAGTCTCTCTCCCATTTTTCAGCTCTTTTTGCTCCAATTTGCTGTATATTCTCTACAATCACTTTAGCTGCTTCTTCAGCTCTTTGCATTTAGGTGCATTTTCCTCTCTGGTAAAATGCTTTTAGAAAGAAGTCCAAAGTTTTGGTACGCCATGGGTGTGTCCCTCTTGTCCATTGTTTTTGGGCTACCAACCCACTTTGCAACCTACTTTCCTTGAAGTGAATCAAGCTTCTAACACTTGGGATTCCCTATGTGCCATGCACCCCAGCAGTTATTTATATTTTACAGATGTTTTTGCTTTGATGAAAAAAGAAGTACCAGTTTGCTCCACTTAAGGGATGTAATAGGCAGGCGAACACTACAGATGGGTGGATGATCAAGTTCTTCAAACATTCAGCCATCTGATGGGATGTTGACGAATACATGGTTGATCACCTTCAGAAAATACCTTGTAAAAAACAGGTCCTGTAGATAGGGCGGATAGTCGGTGGCTGCTAGGCAATTGATGCATGGAGCTGGTTGGTATGCAGGTAAGGGCTCCTGGGTTGTTAGAAGGTAGGTAGTAAAAACCATTGTTGGGCGGATATGTACTTGCAAAGATACCTTCCAGACATGGCCTAAAAGAAAATTGTAACATAGGGCCTGGGCTTGTTAAAAGTTAGGTCCTACATGCATGGACATAAACTAGTTTTCATTTTATATTTGAGCATGCAAAACATTCATTTATATATAGGATGCCTTGCAAACAAGTACCTAAGCCTGAGGATGAGAAGCATAATCAAAATTGACATCATTTTCCATGCAAAAAAAAATCAAAGACAATGTACATGTGAAATTGTTACTACAAACATTGTGCGAAAGTCTGTGGTACAAGAAAGGGTGTAAATTGTTTCACCCAACATATAAAATTGTTCTAGACTTTAATCATATGAGCTATTACAAAATGACTACAATGTATAATGACTAAATAATCAAAAGTGTAATTGTTGTCATCCACGCTTGGATGATGATGACACATCTTGAAAATCAGTTGTTGGAGTTTCTCATGTTGCATATAGCCATTATCGTCTTGAACTAAAGTGTCCATACACAAAAGGTTGAGACATAGTGCACTCTTGGACGGGGTCTGCTCTTTCTTTTCCTTGGCCTCCCAAACATCAACAAGTTGTAAAATCAAATATAAACAAATACAACCTGCAACTTTGCAATTCTTTCAACTTTTAACGCCTTACCCTTTGTAAATTTTCAAATAGTCAAAACAAACTTGCTAATTCACACAATTTTCTAGCCCTTAATTCTATCGTTCTTTAAACATTCAAGACCGAAAAAAAGATAAAATGCACGAGATTAATTCAAGACACCATGGAAAGTTGAAAACCAACACAAACGTGCAAGCACAAATTGCTTTAATCTTGGTTATAGAATCACATGTCAACAATGAAGTTGCAACACGTTCAATCAAAACAAAAATAGGAGCAAATCAATCACTCGTGTAAAACTCTATAAACTCTAGAATTATTTCACTTTTTGTTTTAGCTTTACAATTGTTTGCATAAGAAGTGTTTTGCATTTTATAGTTTTCAACAACAAAATCAATCCTTTTCAAATAAACCAAAATTTATAATTGGCTTTTTGTTTTCTTCAAGCAAAGAGTCTTTAAGACATAACCATTCTTTCATTGACTTGACCCATAAACTGGTTGTGCACCTTGATCTAAGGCCATCTAACTATTTTTCATGATGAAGATTAGTTTGTCCAAATTTTCAATGCCAAGATGACAATGCTTCAATCTTGTGATAATTTTGGCCACATTAAAATCTTTTTAGTTTCAATCTATGAACCCATGATGACCATAACTTACCATGCAAAAAAACCAATATTTGGGAACTATTGTTCATGTTCTACCCACCAATTCAAAAGATTGAAAATTTCATTTGTCATTGTAGTTTGTTTGTAAAACAACAATTCAGCTCAAAATAGGCCCATGGCTTCCTTCGTTGAAACTAAAAACTAGAAACACCCAACTTAGGCAAAACAAGATTTAGAGGTTCAAGATTGAGAGGGGTTGATGTCAATTTATTATAGATAGTTAGCAACATAGTCATCCAAAATTCACACAATCATGTTTTGCTGTAATTTGCATTACCATTTCAAGGCCCACATAGTCCCTAATGAATTGCAAATTTTTGAAACAAGGGACCAACATGATATGTGCATTAATTGTAAGGTTACAATGAAGGTGTAAAAGCCATAAATGGTTTCAACACATTTATCACCTCAAATTTCATAAGATGCCATTTAATTATGCAATTCAAAGTGAATGTCCCCAACTTACAAGCAAAATCAATTTGCAAATTGTTGGACAACAAACTCAATTCAATTAATGAAAAAATCACCACAAAATTCTCAAAACAATTAACCACATGCATTTAAATAATGATTTCAAAATTATTGTTGTCCATCATACAACACATGATGATGGTGGCAACAATTGCATCAAACAACAACCAATACCTTTGAAATTGGTTGAACACAGCTTGTGTGATCACCTAAATAAGCACTTCATTGGTTTTCTTTGCCATAGCTCAAGTTTATGAGCTAGGAATTCTATTTTATAAGGCAAATGTCGACATCAAATAACTCAAATTAATAATGACATATTTAAATTTCAAGGTTAAAAAAAAAAAAAAAGACTTTAGAGGTAAGTCTACTCTTTTTAGGTGTTAACATCCGAAGGTGAATAGATGCATCTTTGCAAGCTTTTGCCCATTCCTGCCTTCCCTTTCCACTTTTTTTTATCCTTGTAATAATTTTTTATACTAACACTTCCTCATCATTATTCACACACCTCTTTCAAGGAACCACAAACTTTTAAATTGTTAGGAACATATTAACAACATTTGGACATAACATGTGCATAACAATTGCCAGCATACAATTGCAATAGCATCAATGGAACACATGACACAATGTTTGTTAAGGCATTTGTGAGAGTGTTCAGATTGGCACCTTTATATGTGATATAGGCATATTCTTGTCACACAAGTCAAAGTGGGTGAATTGATCTTTTAATTGGAAACCATGGTAACTTTAATGTCTCATGCATATCAAAGATCCTTATAGTAGCGCGACAAAGAACCCATTTTTTGTTATGTAATTGACCACCAAAGCAAATTTGTCAAATCTTCTTTCAAGACATTCAAAGGTCAAATGTGGTAGTAATTGTGATGGCTTCTATAAGGGTAGGAAGGACATGGAATTCCATGGTCATGTTGACCATGGTAAGTATCCATATTACCTTGTTGCATAATTGCTAAGGTGAAAAAAAATAGGTGGATAGTTTGAACTATCACAATTGTAGTTTTTCTAGATTACAATGAACTTAAAATGTAAAGTTGTATTCAACATTAACATTGCCAATTTTTAATATATTCATGTTGTAATAAATTTAATTCGAATCATATTAAAACACTATAAGGAATTTTGTCCATTCCAACCCACACATTTGCAACTTGTGTCCAAATCAACCATTTTTTCAACTATTGATGTGACTATCTTTCATGGCACCATGGTAAAATGACTTGTCTAGTCATAAAAACAATGAAAGTGGTTTGTAGTTGCATATGTAGCTATGATTTGCAACTAATGTTAGTTTCGATGAAAGTGAAGAAGAAAAGTGGACTTATATCATCTATTTTTAATGGCATATCAAAAGAGATGAAAAATTAATTGTTTTTGTGACTTGGGATGTGGTTCATAGGCCACTAAACACCATGTGGCCTCTTATTCAACTTCAATTATGACTATAAATCCTATTTACAATTGTATATGTAATTAAATGTAACAAAAATGAGTTGGCCAATGAAATTGTTGGATTTAATGGTTTAATTTTGTTCTTTAGCTTTCTTGAATGAACTAATCATTAAATATGGTAGGTTTGTGAAAATTTAGAGGACCCATGGCAATGGTAGATATGGACCATTATTTGGAATTTCCAACATTAATTTTATCTTGTTGATATATCATAGTGTTTTTTAATTAATTAATTAATTAGGTAGGCTATGCAATTAATTTATTTATAAATTAAACTAAATAATAGGTAATAATTAAGTAGGATATACAATAGGAAGTTTGTACATGGGTTAAGTAATAGGTAGTAGGGTTAATTTATGATCCATTTATAAACATTATATGTGACTAAGTTATATATCATATTTATTAAATTAATTTATGTTGGTACAATTATAATATATTATAAGATATATATAATTCAAAAATAAATTAATCATATGGAATTAATTAATATTTTAAAATTATAATCAAATTTTTAGATTAATATTTTACATCAGAAATAATATGGTTAATATAAAATATTTTATTATATTTATATCCATTATAAATATTATTTGAATAAATTGTATATGAAAAATCTAAATTAAATTCTATTGTTAAAATTTATGATATTCAAAAAAAATTTGTATAGTATAATTTTTAGAATCAAATTAAGGTTTAAGATACAAAATATAAAATTTTATTTGTTATTATATTATCCACAAAGTTTTTTTCCATTTATAAATGATCATGTGCTTGAATTAAATTTTCCAAGGAATGGTCATTGAAATGGTATTCAATAACGAAATTCAAATATTTTTCTTTTCAATTTAGTTTACAGTTTTGAAAGAAAAAAGAAAAAAGTTTTGTACATTATTGAAAAAACTTTAAGATTAAACTTTAAATCTTTTCATGTGGACAAAATATCAATAAAATACCAAATATCAAAAAAGATGTTTTGTGTAATGTTTTAAATCAAATAAGGTAAATAGATTGCACATTGTTATATTGTCACAAAAAATGGGGTGGCTTGGTGGTAAAGAAATTGATTTCCATCTTTGGGGTTCAAGGATTAGTTTTCACAAATGATGTGGTTGTGGTCAATGGTGGTGAATTTGTAGCCAAA